>Ga0209344_10001293_pt1 | contig 33664 bp, 30 predicted proteins | sample Cruoilmetagenom6_FD_187293 | JGI IMG/M metagenome (GOLD analysis project Ga0209344, IMG submission 187293) | Oil polluted marine microbial communities from Coal Oil Point, Santa Barbara, California, USA - Santa Barbara Oil Seep Sample 6 (SPAdes)... | ecosystem: Environmental > Aquatic > Marine...
AGGGGCCACCATTTTTAAAGACTTCTCTAGTAATAACCTACTAACACATACTCGCTTGTGCTACCTCTGTGCTACTAAATACCAAAAATTGATATTTCTTAATTATCACATAAGTAATTTATTCGATAAAGAGTGATTTTTCTACATTTAGCTTTTCATTGCCAATGATAATAATTCTAAGTCACAGGCCAATGAACTTTTTCATATTCATTAATGCCACAAATCAGACCTAATATTGACGAACGTTAATCTTAGTGAATGGCCTGCTAAGCCACTAAAGCGGGCATACACTTTTGAATTGTTAACGATCACTTTGTGCGCATTGCGGACTCTAGCAGTTTTTATTCTAACGTCCGCTTAACTAATAAAGCGGTCATTAGCATCGAAGATAACCTTGTGACTTCTGTTAGCCAAAAGCGGAAGTTAGCTTTTGAGCTAATAACAGCAGAGCAGAGATTCTAAAACTTCCTTTTCATTCAAAATTCACATCCATTCACAACTAAAATTATGACTAAAATTTTTGCATGGCGTTAGGTCTCAAATCCCCAAAGCAGACATTGGAATTATTTAAGTTTTGAATAAATAAGAGTATTAAGTCTAAGGCGCAATCGCCCCCAAAGCGGCACAGGAAGGTTATTATAGAATTACCCAATGACTACCTTTCAATTAAAAACAGGAGCTTTAACATATTCATTAAGGTATTGAAAAAAACAGTTTAATCAAAAGAAAAAAACGGCACATAAGTCAACTCTCAGCATTTAAATAAACTCATGATTTTGTTGGGTTTAATTTTTATGATGTTTATTCAAATGACAGATTCATACCTCGACCTAACCTCCATAACGAGATAGTTCTATCCGTCAGTCTTGTCACATTACGGACATTAAGTTCAGTATATTAATAAGCATGTTATGTCCGTTATAAGCCCTCATTGCCGACATTCATGTTCAATTTTAATGTTGACTATGAGCTTTAAAAAACAAACCTTTTATATAGGGGTTCTCACGACTTCAATTTTAATGATAACAAAGATGCTATAGCCACAAATATACTTGATATCCATAAACAGGCTTCTAGTCCATAATTTTGATATACCCAACCTGAAAGCACTGTTCCAATCAATCTCCCCATGGCATTAGCCATATAGTAAAAACCAACGTCAAGCGATACACCATCATTACCTGCATAACTGACAATTAAATAGCTATGCAAAGAAGAGTTAACAGCAAAAACAGCACCAAATATTAATAATCCTATAATGATTGAAGCTTGAATGTGAAAATTAAAGTGCAACGCTAAAGCTATAGCAGCAGGTATCACGGTTAGGTAGCTTGCCCACAAAAATGCAGATCTACCTGTTGGTACTTTGCCCTGATTTTTACCCGTAAAATAAGGCGCAAAGGATTGTACTATGCCATAGCCGATGACCCAACTCGCCATAAAACCGCCAACCCACCAATGATCCCAATTAAAGGTTACAGCTAAAAACACAGGTAATGCCACCACAAACCAAACATCTCTTGCGCCAAACAAAAACATTCGTGCCGCAGAAAGTATGTTGATTGATGAACTTTTCGAGAAAATATCTTTAAATTTTGGTTTGTTTTTCGCTTTACCTAAATCTTCTTTTAAAGTGATTAAACTAAATACCCATACGATGGCTAAAAGTGAAGCCATTAAGATGATTGCACCTTTAAATTCTAGTAAGGTTAATAGCAACCCTCCCAAAAAGAATCCAACTCCTTTTAGTGCATTTTTAGATCCAGTAAGTATAGCAACCCACTGGTATAGCTTACCTTCAGATCCTTCTGGCACTAGTAACTTAATAGAGCTTTTCGCACTCATTTTATTTAAATCTTTGGCAATACCTGATAATGCCTGTGCGACCATCACATAGATCACTGTTAGCATTTCAGCAGGAACAGCTAACATAGCAAGAGCGACTATCTGCATTCCTAAGCCAATATTCATGGTTTTATTTAAGCCAAGTTTTGCACCTAACCAACCACCAACAAGGTTAGTGATAACACCAAAGATTTCATAAAATAAAAACAGCATAGCAATATTTAAAGGGCTGTATCCTAATTGATGAAAATACAGCACTACGAGCATACGTAGCGCACCATCTGTTAAGGTAAACGCCCAATAATTACCTGTTATCACCAAGTATTGTTTTATTGATGGAGATAACGCTTTTAGTGATGAAAGCTCCATATTAATTAACCTTTATCTTCCAAGCCAACCATACGGGCTAATTCTGCGGTTCTATTGGCATAGCCCCATTCATTGTCATACCAAACATAAAGTTTTACTTGTGTACCATTTACCACCATCGTTGATAAGGCATCAATGATGCTAGAACGAGGATCAGTTTTATAATCAATTGATACTAGTGGTCGCTCTTCATATCCCATGATATTTTTTAACTGACCTTGGGATGCTTGTTTAAGTAATTGGTTTACTTCTTCAACCGTAGTGCCACGTTTAACTTCAAATACACAGTCGGTAATTGATGCATTCGTTAAAGGAACCCGTATTGCATGACCATTTAATTTTCCTTTTAATTCAGGAAAAATATGAGTAATTGCCGTAGCAGAACCTGTTGTTGTTGGTATTAAACTTGTGCCACAAGAACGTGCTCTACGTAAATCTTTATGCGGAGCATCTATGATCGTTTGGGTATTGGTGATGTTATGAATGGTCGTCATTGAGCCATGTTTAATACCTATTTTTTCATGAATAACTTTAACTACTGGTGCTAAACAATTAGTGGTACATGAAGCTGCGGTAACAATAGGATGAATAGCTTTATCGTATAGTTCATCATTGACACCCATAACGATATTCAATACACCATCCTCTTTTACAGGGGCTGTAACCACCACTCGCTTTACACCTTGATCTAAATAGGCTTGTAACAACGCTTTAGTTTTTATTTTTCCTGATGCCTCAATAACCACATCACAGTCAGACCAATCAGTGTCTTGAGTGGCTTTGTTTTGCGTGCAAGGTATAGCGCTGCCATTGATGATTATTGAATCCCCCTCATGAGTAGCCTCATGATGCCAACGACCATGTACTGAATCAAACGTCATTAAGTGTGCAAGTGTTTCTGCATTTCCCGCAGGATCATTGATTTGAATAATCTCTATATCATCCCAATCAAATGCCGCTCGCATTGATAAACGTCCCATACGGCCAAAACCGTTAATGCCAATTTTAATCGTCATAAGTGTGTCCTAAAATTATAAATATGAATTAAAGTAATCGAGTTGAACTGGATGTTTTAGAGCTTTATGTCGTATTTTTTGAACTTCTTCAATAACCTTTTCACCAGACCAACCAAACGCTAATAAAATAAGTCCAATCACTAATCCTGTTCTGCCAGAGCCACCTTTGCAGTGAACTGCAATGATGCCCTTGTTATTTATCACGTCTAAGATGTTAGCCTTTTGAGCATTCCACTGTGATTCAAAGGCTTGGCTTGGAGCTGCATCATCTAAAATAGGTAGTTGAACCCATTCAATGCCTTGCCTTTCACATTCAGTTGGTAAAGAGAGTGCATTATTTTTTTCCATTTCTTCATCAAACATCAAAGTAATAAGCATGTTTGTACCTGCATCTTTAAGTGTTGAAATAGAGCCTGATAAAATAACTTCTTTCGTGCCAGGGCAAGGGGTAAATATAAGTTGAGCACCATTTTCAAGTGCTAAAATATCAAATGGATGTGTTTGCATATTATTTCCTAAAGGATGAATTTATAGAGCTATGTTTTTATCTAAACCAATTTTGTGTACGATTAATGATATAAACTAATGACAACATAACAGGCACTTCCACAAGTACACCTACGACTGTTGCGAGTGCAGCTCCTGAATGTAATCCGAAAAGTGATATTGCTACAGCAACAGCCATTTCAAAAAAGTTAGATGTTCCGATTAACGATGCTGGTGCGGCAATGTTATGGGGTAATTTCATCCATTTTGCAGCTAAATATGCAATACCGAAAATACCGTATGTTTGAATCATTAAGGGAATAGCGATTAAACCGATGATTTCAGGCTCAGAAAGAATAGTATTCGCTTGAAAGCCAAATAATAAAACTACAGTGCCTAACAAGCCGATAACTGACCAAGGCTTTAACGTAGATAAAAAGGTATTTAGCTCTACTTCGCCATGGCCTTTATTCAATATTTTACGTGTTACGACACCAGCAATTAATGGCAGGAGTACATAAAGTACAACAGAAATTACCAAGGTCTCCCAAGGGACTTGAATATCGCTCACGCCAAGTAAAAATGCAGTAATAGGCGCAAAAGCAAATATCATGATAACGTCATTTACTGATACTTGAACCAAGGTATAGTTCGGATCACCTTTAGTTAGCTGTGACCATACAAATACCATTGCAGTACATGGGGCTACCCCTAATAAAATCATCCCTGCGATATATTCTTGAGCAGAAGCAGGATCAACTAGATCAGCAAAAAGGAAATTAAAGAATATCCAGCCTAAACCAGCCATGGTGAAAGGCTTAATCAACCAGTTTATGACAATAGTTAACACAAGTCCTTTAGGGTTTTTACCAACATCTTTGATCGCTGAAAAGTCAATTTGAACCATCATGGGATAAATCATCACCCAAATAAAAACAGCGACCACAATATTTACGTGTGCAATCTCAAAGTTGGCAATCACTTGAAAAGCATCAGGTTGCCATAAGCCTAATACCACACCAAGCACAATGCTTAAGCCAACCCAAACTAATAAATAACGTTCAAAAATACCCATTATTAAATCCTTTATTCATTCTTTATAGAAAATTTATTTACAGAAACTTGCTCGATCAGGTCTATTTTGCATGTTAGCTAAACGCTGAAGTTCGTTACTGATCATAGGAATATTATTTTCTGTAGTTTGTGCAATAACTGACTTAGCCCATAGTGGAAGTTCAGGGTTAATACGATAAAACACCCATTGACCATGTTTTCTATCGGTTATCACCTTAGCTTTCTTTAGAACAGCAAGGTTACGTGACACCTTAGGTTGGCTATCTTCATCCATAGCTTCCATTAGTTCGCAAACACAAAGTTCACCGTGGTAATGAGTCAACATTAGCGTTTTCAGTCTAATATTATCGGTTAGGCTTTTATAAAAAGAGAGGGGTTCAAAGCCATTAAGTTGATCATTTTGTGTGTTAACTAATGTTTCTGTAGCACCACTACTGATATTTTTTTCTTCAACCAAAAGAAACATAGATAAGCGGTTATTAAGCTCATTTAATGTAGTAGAAAAAGGGTTACTGCCAGAACGTTCTTTTGGATCAGGAAAATCCCATGCTAATTGCTTAACGGCATTGGGGTAGCTGCGACATTCATTATTGGCTTTGTCACATAGAGTAATAACATAATCAAAAACTTGACCTTTAAAGACATTCATATTTTTAGAAACTAAATTATTAGTATCTAAACCAAACTTCCCTAACGCATCAATAGCACGAGGATCAACTGTATCAGGCTGAGTACCTGCACTATAAACATCATACTTATCACCAGCTTTATGTCTTAGTAAGGCTTCCGCCATTTGAGACCTAGCCGAGTTTCCAGTACATAGAAAAAGGACTTTTTGTTTACTTATATTTTTCATGAGAAATCAACAACAACAAAACATACGAATAATTATATATACGAAAAACAATATATACAATACCATTGTTATATTTTACTAATTCATGAGGCTAGAAAACAACGATGAAATATTAGGTGGATTAATTTTAATAGGTATTGGTTTTAAAAGCTTATACCTGTAATTTATATGTTTACCATTTGACTAAAAGCGAGAAGTATATGATTACAATAGGTAAATTAGCTAAAAAGCTAAATGTCAATATTGAAACTATTCGATTTTATGAAAAAAAAGGACTTATTTCGCAACCACTAAAACCTGAAAGTGGTTACAGGTTATACAGCGAAGCCATAGCAAACCAGCTTCAGTTTATTTTTAAAGCCAAAGCGTTAGGCTTTACGCTGAACGAAATATCTTCACTAATGTCAATGGACGGAGACTGTAAACAAGTCGAATCATTTGGTTTACAAAAATTAGATATTATTCGACATAAAATAGCTGATTTACAACGTCTAGAAAGTGTTATTAGCGAAATGACTAATTCATGTAAAACCAACCGAGACCAATCATCTTGCCCTATTATTGATTCATTAAAGTAGCTGTTGACTCCGTACTTATATACGGAGTTTATCGTAAGTATAAATTACTTAGGAATGATTATTAATGATAAACAAGTTACTCGATAAAATTGGCTCTGGTGGCGTTTGGCTAGCAGCTCTTAGCTGTACTGCCTGCTTTCCAGCATTAGGTTCTTTAACTTCAGCACTTGGCTTGGGATTTCTTTCGTCTTTCGAAGGTATTGCAGTAAATACATTACTACCTATTTTCGCTTCACTTGCGTTACTCGTAAATATCTATAATTGGTATCACAAGAAAAACCATTTAAGAGGATCGTTAAGCATTATTGGTCCTATCGCTGTTTTACTAACGCTATACCCTTTGTGGCAATATGGTTGGAGTACCTATTTATTCTACTTTGGCATAAGTTTAATGGTCGTAATGTCAGTATTAGATATTGTAAAACCTATAAAGGAGCGAATATGCAAAGTGTAAAATTAAACTCAACAATAACTTGTCCTGAGTGTGGTCATAGTAAAACAGAAAACATGCCAACCAATGCCTGTCAGTGGTTCTATGAATGTGAATCATGCAAAGTATTATTAAAGCCTTTAAAAGGTGATTGCTGCGTTTTTTGTTCTTATGGAGCTGTTAAATGTCCACCAATTCAAGAAGGACAAGATTGCTGTAATAGCTAACCACCATAGTCATCCGTCAGATTTGAGCGAACATAAAATAAATCCGTAGCATGCTACTGTAGTAGCTCTAAAGTCTTCCACACTAATAAGAGAAGATGTTCTCTCAAAACAACGAGCCTTTAACAGGTTTAGTTAAAATGTCTTTTCATCTTTGAAAGTATTTCTAATTGTTTTTTGAGTCTCTACATATTTCGTCTACGAACTCAAATTCCAGTGTGGTATGTTCAAGATGAAAAGGGCTAAGTCGTGTTGATATTTCATGCTTTATTGCCATATACTCTTGTTGATCAAAATAATGATTCACAACTAAATGAGCAGTAAGTACATGCCTTTCTCCATCAAGGGACCATAAATGGAAATGATGAATATCTTCAATATACTTCAATGATGATAATTCAATTTTTATTTTTTCTTGAATGGCTTGCTCAGGTGTTGCTTGTAAAAACAGACGTATTGCAGTATGGAGGTTTTTTAAGACATTAAAAAGAATAAATAAGGTAAATCCGATTGAAAGTATCGGATCAAGTATTGGCAGTTCGATAAACATTAGAACGATAGAAACAATTAATACGGCTACCCAACCTAAAACGTCTTCCAGTAAATGCCAATTAAGTACACGTTCGTTTAATGTTTTCCCGTCACTTAATTTGAAAGCAGCATAACCATTAACAATCACCCCTAATATCGCTAACCATAACATGCCTTGAGCATCAGGCATCTCTGGCGATAGCAATCGAGGGAATGAGATGGTTAACACCCAAATCGATCCAGCGATTAAGACAACACCATTAATAAGTGCGCCTAATAGAGAGAAGCGATGGTAGCCGTAACTAAACATTTTATCATGGCTTTTCTTGCTGAGTTTATTTAATCCCCATGCGAGACCGATGGATAAACTATCTCCTAAATCGTGAACCGCATCTGCCATTATTGCGGTGCTGTTGGTTAACCAGCCGCCAATAAATTCGATAATAGTAAAACAAACATTTAATATAAATGCCCAGCCAATACGACTTGAAGACATATCTTTAGGAATATGACTGTGTCCATGGCTAGTTGAGTGTTGATGTAAATTGTCGGACATTACTTTCTCCTATAAATTGATATCCCGTAGCGAATACCTACGGGATATCTAGTTAAAGCAAACAGTTATATTTACTTTAACCAAGCAGAACTACCTTCTCATTTCTTCAATCCTACCTTTAGAAAACCAACCATAAAGTACGGGGAGGACAAATAAAGTAAGGAAGGTCGCGGTGACCAAACCACCAACAATTACCGTGGCTAATGGTCGTTGTATCTCAGAGCCGACACCACTTGACATGATAATAGGAATCAAACCAAGGGCGGAAGTAATCGCTGTCATCAGTACAGGGCGAAGTCTTGATATAGCGCCTTCGTAAACGGCTTTGGCAATACTTTCCGTACCTGTCTGAATGCGTAAATTAATCGCTTCAACCATAACCACGCCATTAAGAACAGCAACACCAAATAAGGTAATAAAACCAATCGAGCTAGGTACAGATAGGTATTGACCAGAAATATACAAGGCGACAATCCCACCAATCATAGCTAAAGGTAAATTAACGAGGATGAGCATGGCTTGACCAACGCTGGAAAAAGCAAAATATAATAACAACGCAATAATGCCAATAGAAAGTGGAACAACAATAGTGAGGCGTTGTTGTGCTCGTTGTTGATTTTCAAATTGACCACCAATATCAACAGAATAACCGGGAGGTAAATCAACCTTACTTGCAATTGCTTCTCGAATATCTTTTACGACACTACCCATGTCTCGCCCTTGTACATTGGCTTGAATAACAACGCGTCGTTGGACATCATCTCGGCGTACCTGAGGAGGGCCTGATTCAATGGCAATATCTGCAACATCACCTAATCGCACCCATGCACCTGTTGGAGCTTGTAGTCGTAAATCAGCAATAGTTTGTTGCTGATCTCTAAACTCTTTGCCTATCCGCAGATAAATATCATAACGTTCATTACCATTAATGACTTGTCCTACTTCCTGACCACCGATACCATTTCGAACTAATCTCATGACATCACCAATCGATAAACCATATCTAGACAATTGACGACGGTTTGGTCTGACGACTAACTGAGATTCACCTGCTATTGGTTCCATAGCTACATCCCTTGCACCATCAACCCCTTGAATAGCATTAACAATAGCCTGACCTTGCTGAGCAAGAATATCGAGATCTGCACCAAATAGTTTTATTGCTAACTGTGCTTTAACACCAGAAAGTAATTCATCTACTCTTGTTGCGATAGGTTGAGAGAAATTCAGTAGTAAGCCAGGGAATTGCTCAAGTTTTATTTCCATCAAACCTTGTAGTTCATGGCGTGTTTTTGCACTCGTCCACTCTGCTGTAGGCTTGAGACCAATATAGATTTCAATATTACTCACTGGCTCAGGATCACCACCAATTTCTGCTCGACCTATACGACTGGTAGCATAAATTACTTCAGGAAATTCAAGTAATATTTTTTCCAATTTAGGTGAAACGGAGAGGGCAGTAGCTAAGCTGGTTGAAGGAGCCATTGTTACACGTAAATTAATAGTGCCTTCTTCAAGCTCAGGTACAAATTCAGTGCCTAAATTTGGCACTAGAAATAAGGTACCAACAAGTAAGACTCCAGCCCCCATTAGAACTACTTTTTTGGCGTTCATCGCTTTTGTTAAACTAATGCGGTAAATATTTTCTAGCAGACTAACGATAGGGCTGGTTCGTGCTTTAAAACCTCGTTGAAACAGGTAACTTGCCAAGGCAGGTACAACAATGAGTGATACGGCTAAAGACGCCACCATAGCAATCATAATACTAATCGCCATCGGTTGAAATAGTTTACCTTCGACTCCTTCTAAGCTAAACAAAGGTGCAAAAACCACCATGATAATTGTTACCGCAAAAAATACAGGTTTAGCTACTTCTCTTGCTGCAATTTGTATACGCAAACTAACATCGGTATCTTTTTCGACATCAAAAGGGTTCTCACTGTCATGCATTCCTTCATGACGACGGTCTGGCTGACTAAGATGTTTGAAAATATTTTCCATCATCACCACCGCACCATCGACCATCATACCAATAGCAACCGCTAAACCACCCAGTGACATTAAATTTGCAGACAAACCATTGTAAGCCATTAGCATTAAGGCCATACCAACAGAAAGTGGAATAGAAATAAGAACCAGTAAAACTGCGCGTACATTCAGTAAAAAAAGTACCAATACAATAACAATAAAGATAAAAGCCATTGTCAATGCTTCAGCTACCGTGCTAACTGCTTTTTCAATTAAATCCGCTTGGTCATAAATAGGTTCAAACGTTACACCTTTTGGCAGGGCTTGTTGAATGAGCGGGATTCTGTCTTTTATGCCATCAATGGCAACTTTAGTATTTGCGCCCATACGTTTTAAAACAATACCGGAAACAACTTCACCTAGGAATTTACTATCATTAGTACCGACACGTTTAGTCATTGTGACAGCGCCTTGTCTAATTTCGCTTCCAAATTCAATAGTTGCCACATCAGCAAGGTAAACAACAGTACCTGCAATCGTTTTGACAGGAATTTGTTTTAGTTCTTCTATGCCTTTTTCATCACTACTTAACCAACCGACACCTCGAATAATAAGTTGTTCTTGGCCTCTATCCATATACCAGCCACCAGCGTTATCATTATTATCTTCTAATGCATTAGCGATATCTTCTTGGGTCAATTGGTAAGCAAGTAAACGTGATGGATTAATATTTACTTGGTATTGTTTAACATTTCCACCAAAGGCTAAGACATCAGTAACTCCGTCTACTGGCATCAATAATAATTTAACCACCCAATCGTTTAGACTTCTAAGTGACATACTGTCATACCCAGAGTCTTCATCAGCGAGTAGTAAGTATTGATATACTTGCCCTAAGCCAGAGGTGTTTGGACCAATTTCAGGTGTACCAACACCTTCAGGTATTAATTCTTTTGCTGATTGCAATCGCTCAAAAACCAATTGACGAGCAAAATAAATATCGGTACCTTCTTTGAAGACAACCGTAATACCAGACAGCCCTGTTTTAGAAATAGAACGTACTTCTTCAACATCAGGTAATGCATACATTACGGCTTCAATGGGGAAAGTAATGAGTTGCTCTACTTCTTCCGAAGCTAAACCAGGTGCTTCAGTATTAATGGCCACCTGCACGTTGGTCACATCTGGAAATGCGTCCAAATTCAAACGTGGAATAGTAAAAAAGGCCGAAGCCGTTAACGCAATCAAGGCAAATATCACCAATAATCGGTTAGTGACAGACCAGTCAATCAAACGATTTAACATGTGTTAGTTCTCCAATTATCAATTAATGGTTATGAGCATCGAAACTGCCTTTGGCAATTTCTGCCGCGACATAAAAAGCACCCGTTGTAACGACTCTGGTGCCTGCTGGTAAACCCTTAATTTCACGTGATTTTCCCAGTTGTCGTCCCAATTCAACTTCGACACCTTTAAATTCGCCATTTTCTTCAACAAACACCATCCAATCACCATCACTACCACGCATTAATGCTTCTTCAGGCACAGTCAGAACTTTTTTGTCAGTTTCAAGGGCAAAATAGATATCAGCAAATAAACCGGGATGAAGCTTATGGCCGTCATTTTGAACCTGTAAACGTATAATGCGTGTGCGTGTTACTGGGTCTATGGTATGAGCTTTTTGAGTGACCGTAGCTATGTATGTATTGTTACCTACATTTACTTGCGCCTTTGAATTTTTGGGTAAGTCCAATTCCATTGATGGAGCTAAACGTGCTTCAACCCATAACGTATCCTCATCAGCCAGATCAAATAAAGTACCGCCGGATTCTATGCGTTGTCCTTGACGGAAATTATCAGATAATACAGCGCCAGAAGTCTCTGCGTTGAGGGTGTATTGTCCAAGTTTTTTAGTGCTGGTAGCCAAAGAGGTAATAGCGTCAGCAGATAAGCCAAACGCATACAATCGTCCTAAGTCAGCCTCAAAATCGGTCTGAGCTTCTATAAAGCGTTTATCACCTACCGCTTTTCGACCAAGTTTTTGAACCCTTTTCCATTCTGAATCAGCGAGCCTATAGCTGGCTTGTGCTTCAGCCATTGACTCACTAAATAGGGTGACTAACGGTTGATTGATTTCGACATGATCACCTAAAGCAACATAGCGTTTTAGTATCACTGAGTCGACTCTTGGCGAGACTAAATAACTGGTATAGTCATTCGCTTTTATCTCTCCTTGAGCATAAATACTGTAAGTCATCGCCTGAGGCTCTAGTACGGTTATGTTAATTTCAGCTAAATTTAATTGTTCCTTTGAAAGTTTAACTCCCGCACTTTCTTCTTCGTGTTCATTTTTACCTTCATGTCCATGCCCATCGTCTTTTTCTTCTTCGTGTTCATTTTTACCTTCATGTCCATGCCCATCGTCTTTTTCTTCTTTGTGTTCATTTTTAGCTTCATGTCCATGTCCATCATCTTTTTCTTCAACATGCTTTTCGGCTTTTTCAGATGATTGAACATTTGCAAATGTCGCAGTAGTTATGGTTGTTATCCCACAAAAAAGTGCGGCCAGCGTTATTAATTTAATTTGCTTATTCATATGTTTTTTCCAAAATTGGTTCATTGACTATTAATTGATTCTTGATAATGCCTTTAATATTCAAAGCTGAGATAATTGCAGAGTCGCGGCCTTAATTTGGCCTACCTGTAATAGCCAGTCGATTTGGCTTAATTGAAATTGACTTTGTAATTCAATACCAGCATTAAGACCTTCAGCACGTTGTTGTAATGCAAGTAAATATTCGGTAGTACTTACATCACCGCTTTGCCATTGCTTTTGCAGTAAATCGCCACTACGTTTTCCTCTTCCATCCATCAATTGTTGCCAACGTTGATAGTTTTTTTGATAAGTGATTAAGGTGTCAGTGCTTGATTGGATAGCAAATCTCTGTTTGCGCATAACGGAGCGAAAATTTGCTTCAGCAGCTATTGCTTGTTGATTCGCAGCTCTTGCTTGTGCTGAATAATTGTTACGGATATTCAAAGGCATTGAAAAAGTTACGCCTAGTACATTTTCCCTATCATTTTTGCCTGCGTTAAAACCTATAGTTGGGTCAGCTTTAGTTTCTAACAAAGCGAGTTGAGCATCACTTCTAGTTATTTGCCATTGTGCTTTTGCCGCTAAGACTAAGGGATGTTGTTCAAGCCATTGAGGTGAAAGTTGATAATTAGTGATAGTTAAACCTTGCGCAGGTATAACCTCTTTATCTGGCGTCCAATCTCGCAATAGCTCTTTGGTTTGGGCTTCGGCTTGTTTTAATTGAACTTGTACCTTTGCGGTAACATTCAACATTTGGGATAAACTTAAAAAAGTAAGTTCGGCATCTACTTGCCCTAGATCACCTGCTTTTTGACGGTCTTTAACTATATCAAGTAAGGTTTCTAACTGCTTTTCTTGTTCTTGGGCAATAACAGCTTGTTTTTTAGCTGCTTGCCAAGTAACTAACGCTTGTAAAGCTTGCGCTGTCTTTTCTTGAACAAGAAAGTCAAAGTGTTTGCTTGCTTGAGTTAAGCTAAAGTTAGCTTGTTGCTCTTTCGTTTCTCGCTTATCCCACCAATCAATCGTTTGATTAATACCAATAGAATAATTATTAGCGTCACCTTCTCGTTCATAACCTGTCTCTAATTCAGGATTATAAAGTGGTTGCTTGTTTCCTTCAGCATTTGAAAAAACAGCATTCATTTCTTCTTTGGCGGCAATAATATCGGGATGTTTGTTTATTTGCATCGATAACCAAGATGTCGATGTTGTTTGTGCATTTACGCTTTGTATATTAATTAAAATAGCCAAAGACATACTGACGCATAGCACAGCGCCAATATTTTTTTGAAAAAATATTTTCATAAATTAAACTCATATTTATTTAAATAGTGTTAACTAACGACAGTGAAATCGTAGTAGACACGAATATAAAGATGCTCAGCTAAACTGAGCTATTCTAATAGAGTTAACTTATAGGGGGGATTATTGGGTTATCGTGAAGAGGGCTTGAATATTGAAATAAATACCCATACTGATGTCCTATTTGATTTGGACGCTCGGTAAAAATTTGAGTTTGAACGAGCCACTGAGTATGAAATCCATGACAGTGTCCACAGTGATGGCAATCTTTAACGTTATGTTCATTGTCTGTAGATAGGTCGTTATCAACCACTTGATCATCAGATTCATGTGAATGTTCTATTTGGATATGCTGTACATCTAATTCATGAATTTCTTGTGAATTTGCAATAGCTACAAATGATTGTAATACAATCAAAATGACTAAAGTAAAATTCAGAAGCTTATTTTTCACAGCAAAACCTTTAATAATGAACATTCGTTACGTAATTCGTTAATTTAATATTGAAGTACTAAGATAATCATTTAACTTAAAAGTTATAAATATCCGACCTCAACAATTAAACATTATATTCCCTATAGTGACTATAGAGTCAATAGAATTGTTAAAATTAATTAGATAAAACGAGCATTTATCATTAATGGACAATATTTACTCGCTATAAGTCTATAGGCTAACACGAATGATTGGAGCTGTGCTGCCTGTTTAAATTGTAAAAGCTTAAGTTAAGTAGACTACGATTATAAAAATATTTTTTAATACTTTACTCTATAGTAACTATAGGCATTACAATTGATAATAATTATCATTTGGGCTGTAATATTTAAGGGCCATAGTATGCAATTTTGTTGGAACGTGCGATTAATAAGTCAAAAACATATAGGAATACAATCATTATTTTGTTTAGTGTTGATGGCGATTCTTTTATTTTCGAAGTTGAGTGTAGCTTCAACGGTTGATGAGGTTGCTCAACTACGCCAAATAGCACAATTGGCAGAGTATGTGGGGGTTGATTACGCATCAGCGGTTGAGAATGGTCAAGTAATTAACAATGATGAATACCAGTAAATGCTTGAATTCTCTGAGTTGATAGTTGAAAAAACGTCTATTAATGATATGCGTTCGCTCAATGAGAAAGCATCGGCTTTACAAACCGCCATTTCAACTAAACAAAAAGTAGACACTGTCAGGCAATTTGCTTCTGAACTACGAATTTCACTATTGGCTATGATGCCTGAGTTACCTCTCCCTAAAAGATTACTGTCTAAAGACGCGACGTTTTCTTTATTTGAAAATAACTGTGCGAGTTGCCACGGTCTTTCAGGTCAAGGAAATGGTATTTTAGCATCGGGATTAGAGCCTGCTCCTACCGATTTTACCGATAAAAAACGTGCTGAAAACCGTTCACTTTTAGGCTTGTTTGATGCCATATCTAATGGGCTTGATGATACGGCCATGCCTGCATTCACACAATTAAAAGAACAGCAGAAATGGTCCCTTGCATTTTATGTCGGAAGTTTAGCATTTCAATCATCAAGCGAATTCATCAAACCATCACAATCAATTTCATTACAAAACTGGATAAATTATAGTCCATTAAAATTATCTACAGAAACTGAGGGATTAACGAAAAATGAAATTGAAGGGTTAAGAGCCGATCCAAAATTATTGTTTACCAATCAAAGTGGCCCTTTAGCTATAACCAAAACTCAATTAGCTGCTGCAAGCATTGCGTATAAAAATGAAGAATATGAGCAGGCCAAAACACTTGCTGTGAGTGCTTATCTAGATGGTTTTGAATTAATTGAAAATAGTTTGGATGCACGAGACAAAAATTTACGTAAAAGCATCGAAGGAAACTTCGATTAAGCTTCGTCAAGTGTTAAGTAACGCACAACAGGTTAATCAACTTGAAAGCCTTATGGAAATTACTGTGAGACAACTCAATAGCGCGGAAGCACTACTGACAGAAACCACTTTATCAAGCGAGGCGCTTTTTACGGCGAGCTTAGTTATCTTGCTAAGAGAAGGTTTAGAAGCCTTGCTGGTTGTACTGGCTTTAATAACAGTGTTAATTCGAACTAAACGTCATGATGCTTTAAAATATGTCCATTTTGGTTGGCTCAGTGCGCTACTAGCGGGTTTTGCTACTTGGGCGGTAGCCCAATCAATGATTAGTATCAGTGGTGCGAGTCGTGAAGTCATGGAAGGCATTGCTGCCATGCTTGCAGCGGTGATGTTGTTCTATGTAGGGATTTGGATGCATAGCAAAACGAATGCTGAACATTGGCAGGCATACATTCAAAAGCACATTAATACACAATTAGAAGCGGGTACACTTTGGGGATTAGCAGTGCTCTCATTTATCGCGGTTTACCGAGAAGTTTTTGAAACGATTTTATTCTATCAATCACTGTTAACACAAGCCTCAACGACTCAATACTCATTTGTTATCGGTGGATTTTTATTCGGGATAGCTGTGTTATCGATTATTGCATGGGGAATGTTTAAATATTCTGTTAAATTGCCAATAGCTCGTTTCTTTTCAACAACCACATATCTATTATTAGCACTGTCATTCGTATTAATGGGAAAAGCAGTTTCAGCATTACAAGAGGCTGCCATTATTGGAATTTCTCCATTGCCAATTACGGTGGAAATTGATTGGATTGGTGTTGGGTCAACTTGGCAAGGCATAATGGCACAGTTAACAATATTGGTTTTATTTGTTGCCTATATGTATAGATCTAGAAAAAAACAAATATTGATTTAAGATAAATATGGTATCTAAACATTTTTAGCTACGTCACTGGTAAGCTTTTGTAAAATACCACACTGCTCAATTGTTCCATTATTTGAGCAGGTGTTACTTAAGTCATTTAACTGTTCTTTTAGGCTATTAAGTTCTTTAATACGTTGTTCAACTTGCTGAATATGACTATCGATCATGTTGTTAACTGAGTTGCATTGAATCGAGGGTGAACTTTGTAACTCAAGCAGTTGACGAATTTCCGATAAGGCTAAATCGAGCGTTCTGCATTGTTTAATAAACATCAATTGTTTAAGTGACGATTTATTATATAAACGAAAATTTCCTTCACTTCGCTCTGGGGATTTCAAGAGTTGTTCTTTTTCATAATAACGGATCGTTTGTACTGAACAATCTGTTAATTTTGCTAGTTCGCCAATTTTCATAATATTAAATTTCTTTGTTGACTCTATAGTTACCATAGACTTTATACTTTGTAAAAATGTGTTTAACAAGGTTTTTTATGTCAAATAAATGTAGTGGCCAATGTGAGTCAGTTGTTACTGACTCTAGTATTAAAGAACTTAAAAATACTGATGCTTTTGATGGGCGTTTCACAACTGATTATAAAGTGCCTAAGATGGATTGTCCTTCTGAAGAACGATTGATAAGGTTAGCGCTCGACGGTATTGAACCACCTGTTGGATTAAAATTTGATATTCCTAATCGGCTAGTTAAAGTTTTTCATGATGCTCATTTGGATGAGATAACTACGAAGCTTCAATCATTGAATTTAGGTGCTACGTTAGAAATAACCAGAGAAAGTTGCAGTGTTGAAGCAACCCAAGCCAAAGTATCTGCTAAAGAAAATGAAGGGAAAGAAACCATTATTCTTAAGTGGTTACTGATCATTAACGGGTTCATGTTTTTTTGTGAATTCATCGCGGGTTGGATTGCTCAATCCGCTGGACTGATTGCTGACTCTTTAGATATGTTTGCAGATGCTGCTGTATATGGATTAGCGATATATGCGGTTGGGAAAAGTATTAAGATGAAACTCAAAGCAGCCCACATATCGGGATTGCTACAAGTTATCCTTGCGTTAGGTGCTTTAAGTGAAGTGTTAAGGCGATTTATATACGGAAGTGAACCCGTATCAAATTTAATGATGATTTTTGGTGCACTTGCGTTAATTGCCAATGTTACATGTTTGTTTTTAATATCCGATAGTAAAGAAAATGGCGCTCATATGAAGGCTAGTTGGATTTTTTCAGCTAATGATGTTATCGCAAATGTTGGCGTTATATTAGCAGGACTACTGGTAACACTGACAGGATCGCGTTATCCAGATCTTGTTATTGGATTTATAATTGCCCTTGTAGTATTAAACGGTGCTCGTCGAATCTTACAGTTAAAAGCTTAGTATAAATGTAATAATAAAGTATCTGTCTCAACTAATAAGCATCAACACTCAAATATCTAGTATTAACTCGATATATTATTAGCCAAAGTGTCCTGCTCAAGTGGCATAAGTTATGGTGTAGTAAAAACTCACTGCACCAACATCAATTGTGCCTTTAAATTGTTTCCCTTTGATTATTAAATGAATATTTTAAGCCGTTTATTTCAAACCGATTTTAGGAACGTCTGCTTTCCCAGTAATTTTCAATTCTGCTGACGGTTATATTAGGTCTGCGTAATATCATGAAGCCGATCGGTCAATACTATTCAAGCCGATCACTTTTTTGTCTGCCAGTAGACCTTAGTAAAATCTAACTTGAGTGATCGCCATCAGTCAAGGAATTTAGTTTTTTTCGCATCGATTCGCCTTTTAATTCCAACTTTATTGCTCCGTGAACAAGCCGATCTAGGATCGCATCAGCATGTGTCGATTCTCCGATCATTTCATACCAATTTTCTATCGGTAATTGGCTGGCAATTAAGGTCGATTTTGTGTCATATCTCGCATCAATTAATTCCAGTAAATCACTGCGTTGTTGAGCTGTTAATGGCTCTAATCCCCAATCATCTAGGATCAGTAAATTGGCAGAGCTAAGCTTGTTGATCAGTTTTCGATAACTACCATCGGCTTGCGCTAAGAACATCTTTTCTAATAGCTCTTTAAGCCTAAAATAATAAACGCTACTCCCTTGTTGGCAGTGGTTTTGACCAAGAGCACAAGCGAGGTAAGTTTTGCCACACCCCGTTGCTCCCGTGATCAAAATGTTTTGGTGAAGGCGTAGCCATTCACCTTGTGCTAATGAACGGATCTGAGTTTTATCTAGTTGTCGTGCTGCGCCATAGTTGAGTTGAGCAAGCGTACCGCCAACTCTGAACTTTGCTTGTCGAGTTAGGCGGTCAATTTTACGCTGATCACGCTGAGTTATTTCATGGTCAAGCAATAAGCTTAGTCGCTCTTCGAAGCTTTGTTCAACGTAGAGATTGGGTTGCTCATATTGCTGCAATAGTGCATCACGTATACCGCTTAGCTTTAAGTTACTTAACTGGTTATTGACTTGTTGATTGATATTTTGCATAAGATTTCCTTTGGTTTGTTAGTTTTGATTAATGGTAATAGTTGTTGCCGCGGATATTTTTATGATCAATATCTTGTAGTAAATCACCTTGAGCTTGTGGCAAGGGTTGCTTATCCAAGCCCTTTTCTAAAATGTTTTTTACTTGTTTTACGCGAGTAACACCTGTGGCTAATGCGCGATGACAGGCTGCTTCAAGACGTTGGTCAGTAAACTTCTTACCTAGGCTTAATAACCCCATACAAGCACGGTAGCTTTGCTCTGGATGCTTTTTAGCTTGCATCAATTGCATAACAAACTGCTCCGTTGAACCACCGAACTTAGCTGCCCAACGTTCGAACCGTTGTGGTGACCATTGCTGCTGCTTTTGATGAGCTATTGGCATATGTAGATCAAGCGTGGTGTGTGCACCTTCTCGGTGTGATCTTGGGTGAACGGCTACTTGAACACCCTGATGGTAAAGTGTCACCAGTTGACCTGTGGCATGGGCTTCAAGCTTTTGTTTGATCAAGGTATGAGGTACTGAGTAGTAGTGTTTTTCAACTTCGACATGATAATCAATATGCACGCTTACTTGTTTGACTAAGGTGTAACTGTAAGCCTGTGTGGGTAGTGGTTTGAGAGCAGGTTTATCAATGGATTCAAACTGACTGAGCCTTGAACCAGGGTGCTTCTTCATTTTCCGCTGGTTTAAGTCGACAAGCAGTTTTTGTATCTTTAGGTTTAATTGGCGCAAGCTAAAGAAGCTTTCATTGCGAAGCCGTGCCATTATCCAGCGTTCGACAATTTGCACACCCACTTCTGCTTTGGCTTTATCCTTGGGCTTATAAGGTCTAGCAGGCACAATGACCGTATCATAATGTGTCGCCAATTGTTGGTAGGTTGGATTTAAATCAGGCTCATATCGACAAGGTTTAGTTACCGCACTTTTTAAGTTGTCAGGGATTACCAGCTCTGGCACACCACCAAGAAACTCAAAACAGCGAGCATGACTCATCACCCAATCTTCTAGCTTTTGGCTATACGTTGCCTCCGCATACGTATAATTAGATGCGCCCATAACTGCGACAAACACTTGAGCTGTACGGTATTCACCTGTACTAGCATCAACAATATTCATAGTTGGGCCGCAGTAATCAACAAACAGTTTTTCACCTGCTTTATGGTTTTGTCGCATGGACGGTTTTTGACATTTAAGCCATGCCTTGTACTGTCGGCAGAAGTGGGTGTAACTGTAAAATCCTTCCTCGTGTCGCTCTTTGTATTCTTGCCAAAGCAGCAATAGCGTCATGGTTTTGGGTCGCAGCTCCTGCTGAACTAACAACCAGTCAGGAATACTAAAGCCTTTTAGTCGGGGCTTTGTTTTGAAGAATGCTCGTTGCAGAGAATGATCATCCCATTTTTCATCAAGCGGCCAGCAAGTGATACCTAACTCTGCTGATTTACAGGCATATTTAGAAACAATTGAAGGTGAAATAGATAAGCTGTTTGCTATCTTTCGATGACTGAGTTTACAGTCGTATTTTAGTCTTAAAATCTCTTTAAGTTTACGCATTGAAATAGGTGCCGTTGGCATGGTTATTCTCATCATCAAAAATGAAAAGAATAACGGTTAGAAACACCTACTGGATAGACAAAAATGAGTATAAATTGAACGATACCATTCAAGCCGATCACTCAATACCATTTTGACCAAAAAGTGATCTGCATCGATGGTATTGAGTGATCGCGATGGATAGTATTAAGTGATCGGCTTAGATGGTATTAGGTGATCGCGATGCATGAGAATATGCAATCTGGGCTTATTTTTTAGACATATCGCCTGAAGAAGTTAAGTACCTCCCTAGCTTTATTAGCTCTGATGCTGAATTAGCAGAAATGTTGTCCAACATAGATATTTTAATCGCAGAGGAGCAAGTTAAGTCAATTGACTATAAACGAGAATCAGCACTAGACGAGATGGAAGATACAATGACCAACAGGGCATTGTCTGCAATGCGTCTACAACTCAAAGAAAAAAGTGAAGAAGTTGTTTTATTGCGGGAAGAGCTAAAAGAAACAAAGCAAGAGTTGGCAGAGTTAAAACACCAACAAAAATCATTGTTGTCACAAGGTTTAACTGCATTCAAACAAGGAAGTGCGCATTAATGGAAGAAGTCATTTTCGCAGGTACAATATCTAATGTGCTCTACAGTCATGAAGACCAGCAAATCTTTAGGGTTCAAACTCAAAAAAAGGCTATTAAAGTTGTTTTAAGCCATTCTCACGCTCATTTTGAACAAGGTGAGCATGTTCAAGTCATTGGACAAATAGAGTTAAACTATAAGTATGGTGAGCAGGTAATTGCATCATCTGTAGAATTATGTGATGTAAGTAATGATTTAATTAAAAGTTTTCTTATTTCAACAAATGGAGTTGGTGAGAAGACAGCTAATAAATTAATTGTTAATTTAGGAAATGACCTTCTAAACCTAATCGAGAAAAGAGACATTTCAGCTATTGAAAAACAAGGAAACGTCTCAAAAAATATTGCTGAAGTAATATGTTTTAATTGGCATAAACAAGCAGGGAAAGTTGAGCTTATAAAGTTTATACGGGAGGTGTTAAAAGATATTTCTCAAAAGGAAATAAGTGCAATTATTAAAATTGCTAAAAAAGCATACTCCTTCTATAAAGACGAAACAGAAAACAAGCTTAGGGATGACCCATACAGAATATGGGCTTTCGGAACTTTTAAACAGGCAGAGCTATTTGCATCAGCACTGAAAATTAAAAGGGATGATAAGCGAAGGCTTTTATGTGCTGTTGAAGATGTCCTCTTCACCCATCTAAAAAAAGGCTCAACACAAACAAGTCCGCTAAACTTTTCTAAAGATCTAGAGAAATTAGTTGGTAAAGATCTTGTTATCAAGTCCATTGTATTAGCCCTCGATCAATCAAAGACACCTGACCCCAGAATTGTAGTTACTGAACCGCCAAATTTTAATGACCTTAGTGATACAGATCGCCTTTATAGCAGGATGTTTGCTTTGCCCTCAGCAGTTATCATGGAAAATTATGTTAGGGAGCAAATTAAAACCAGATTAATGCAAGGGATTTTAAATATCACTGTTTCTGAGAGCGAGTTAGAAGATTATACGATACCGGGAGGGCACAACCTTAGTCATCAGCAGAGAGAAGCTGTCAAAGTTGTTTTAAGCAATGCCGTTTCTTGCGTCTCAGGAGGAGCTGGCACTGGAAAAACATCAGTACTCTACTGTGCGCATAACCTAATAACAAACGCTGGTAATAGCGTTTTACAGGTCGCTTTAAGCGGCAAAGCTTCGAGAAGACTAGCTCAGCAGACAGAGCAAGATGCGATGACTATCGAAAAATTGCTTAAAACGATAGAATATAACCCAGACTACCTCAATCAATTTCAAACCCCTCTAGTGTTGATAGATGAAGCATCAATGGTAGATATACATTCAATGTATAGAATATTAAAAGTTTTAGAGAAGCGACCAGCTAGGTTGGTATTTGTTGGGGACTGGGCGCAATTATCGCCAGTCGGTCCGGGACTTGTTTACCACAAGTTAATGGAGTCAGAATTTGTACCTAAGGTGGAGTTAACTCAGAACTTCCGTTCAACAAAAAATATACTGGAAGCATCTGAGGCTATTAAAGCTGGCAAAACTTTTGAACACTCTAAAGAAGTAAATATTATTGAATGCAGATCACTAGATGAAATGGAAAAGCAATCAATTCGTCAATATGAGCTTCATTTAAGTGCTCAATCTATACATATCATAGCAGCGAGAACTAGAACTGTTGCAACTATTAACCTTCAGTTACATAGGCTAATAACAAAGAATCGAAAAATTGTAGCTTGTGCGCCACATTTTCGTGTTGGAGATTCTGTCGTTTACAAAGCGAATAACGAAGAGCTTGGCATAGTAAATGGTTCAACAGGCGTTGTGATTGGTGGTAATGATGAAATTATTGAAGTCGATTTTGATATTGAAGGTCTAGTTGTTATTCCCAAAGAGCAAGTCACAAATAGCCACGGTGGAGAATATCTTTTGCAACATGGTTACGCTCTTACTTGTCATGCTTCCCAAGGCTCAGAGTTTGATGTTGTCATTGTTGTTGTTGAGAATTTTGAATTGGTAGATCGGTCTTGGTTATACACCGCTATAACCAGAGCTAAAAGAAAAGTTATTGTTCTTACAATGCCAGAGTCCATAAACAATAGCCTTAAAAGGGGCTTTAACTATAAGCTGCGAGAAGTTGGTTTTGAGATATGAGTAACGTAGTAGATTTTCCGAAAAGTGACGATGATTCAGTTTTAAGAACAACTGACAAATACCTTTTGTCCGAAGTCACAGTAACAAAAAGAGCTGACTCTAAGTTTCCAATGGTTTTAATTAAAGACACTGGCCTCCTGCACGAACACGCAAATGAATTTTTGCTAATGCGCTTTAACCACCCTTCATTTATTGATGAAGAACTTGAAGAAATAACTAATACGACATTAAAAAACTATGCTGACCACATAAGGTATTGGCTTAATATATGTTCTCTATTGGATACTTCATATTTGAGTGCAAACTACGGATTTATGCTCTCTGTTCTAAAGACCATGAGAAAAGAGGGTACAGAGGAAGGTTCCATAAGTAACTATGTATCTACTTGGCGATTATTCTATAAATATCTAGATAAAATTAATGTTCCAAACCTTATGGATTTACCGAGCAAAGTCAGTACGAAAAGAATGCTGAGTGACGCAGAGCAAGAGGGAGACTTTCTCAACTACACTAAAGAAAGCACTGAAACAGAATACGAAAAAGATCCATTAATAGACGATAAACGAATAAAGAGAGTTAGCTCTTACAACTCTCAAGTACTAAATATTGAGCAAATGAGAGCACTCATTAGTGAGCTGAGAAAAATAGATGTCGTATACGCTGTTATGGCGAAAGTACAATTTGACACCTGCCTAAGACTCAATGAGTTAATCACATATTTCCCACATACGTCAAACACACTGAACCCTAAATTTATGTCTTGGGGAGAGATGTATACCAAAGACATAAGGCATCAAACCTTAAAATTCATAGGTAAAGGGCAAATTGAAAGGGAAATTGATGTTGATATTCAAACGATGAAATTAATATCTGATAAGTATTTAACTGCAAAGATGCCTAACTCTGACATTACTATTTATGCAGATAGGAAACTAAAATTTCAAACTACATACTTATCTACTAAAGCAGGTAAAGACAGTCGCTACAAGATAGACTCAGATATTCTCTGGATAAAGGAAGATGGAACGCCAATTTCAAAAAGCATGTACCAGAAAGCTTTTAGAGATGCACGAAAAGCACTCTACCAAAAAGAAATACTTCCTCTCAATATCAATGTTAGACCCCATGCCATGAGGCATACAGGAGCATCACTACGTTTAGTGAAGTACAGACAAGAAACAGGTATTGATATTCATATCGACAACGATGGTGACATCCACGCTTTCTTAAAAGGGCTGTTAGGACATGAAAAGTTATCAACTACTCATAAATACATCAGAACAGTACGAAACCAAGCATTCTCAAACTTAGCGCTGAAAACCATAATACGAAACGAAGATCTATGGGTGGACGAGATAGCGACAAACAGTACTTTACGAAAAGGTGTCGAATCAATAAAAGCACAAAAGTAGAAAGATGTTAAATAAGCGAAAAGCGCTTATTTAAGGCTGATTTATTTGCGATTACTAACCTTTTTAAACAATTTTAAAATCATTACACAAAATGATTTAACTAACATCTTTAATAAAAAGAACAAGTTACTTTCTTATTGCATATGTAATACATGATACGGTGCTCATTGTGTGTTATTTACTTTATTTTTCAAATAGTTACAATGTTTCAGATTAGTATTTATAAATTATAAGATAGATAAATGACTCAAGAGGTTAATGCAATAAATCAGTCACCTATTTCAGATATTGAACAGTTTAAGAAAGACTTGATAAATCAATATGAGCCTGACGATTCATCCGTTTCTCCCCTTGATTTAAAGATGCCGTCAAACGCTAGAGGATACTTAATCCTCGGCAATGCTTTAGGCTCTGGCGAACAGCTTTTAATAAATCAAATAATAAATAAAATTCCGCCTTTCTTGAAAGTTTTCATTTGCTATCAAAATGAATTTTTAGCTTGCTCTAGTTTTATTCGAGAAAATTACCCTAGTCCCATCGAACAGATGGTTTCAATAGATGAGTTAGTTAGTGTGGCTGGCGGTATCATAAATTTTGACTGGACAGAACCATCCAACCTTAAGAATTTATTGCACGAAGTCGGTTTAATGGGAGCAGATTGTATAGTGATTTTTGCTAGTGGTTCAAACGCAGGTTCAGAGGTGAAAAAACAAATAAAATTAGTCTCACATTTATGCCAAAAACTATTTGTTGCTGTGAACATCCATGATCGTGAATCATTTTATTCCGCAAAAAGACTAGCTAATGATCAAGAAATATCGAGATTAAGCTTTGGCTGTTGGCAAAAAATTGAATTAGACGAAGGCTATCAACATAACTTTAAAATTTTTTCAGCAAATGAATTCAATGAATATTTCGCAGGACGTTAGATGAACATATTATTTCTATGTACTGCTAATGTTCAGCGCAGTAAAACCGCTGAAGAACTTTTTCTAGCGATTGATAAGTCGAACAATTATAAATCAGCAGGTTTAAGTGAAAAATATGTAAGCAAGGTAGGCACAACTCTTTGTACTGAAGATATGCTGGATTGGGCTGACAAAATCTATGTCTTTGAGAAAAAACACATAGATAGAATCAGACAATATACTGGCGAAAAGCATCTCCATAAAATTTATAATCTGAATATTGAAGACAAATATCAGTATTTTCAAAGAGAATTAGTATTGCTGTTATTAGAAAATTTTCCCAAAAACAGTTGAATTAAAATCATTCGACTTGCTGATCAACAGAAAGAACTCAAAGAAAATTCTCGATAATATGATCTACATATTCTTGGTTAAACTCTTCAAAATCAACATCGTTACCCATATCAATAAGTTGTTCTCTAGTTGGGTAACGTAACGTTCTCAGATCCGTAGCGTTTACTTGGGTATGACCGTTCATTTGACGGAAATACTTATCTACTAGCGAGCTATTCAAAAATACCCAAAGACCTTTAGCTAGACCATCATGTAATGGTTCGCCTAATGCGTGAAAGTAGTTGGTTTTGTTTTCAAAACCTACGACTTCAACGTCTGCTACATCAGCCGTATAGATTGAAGCTACGATTCTACGTTTTTCTTCTTTCGCTGTTAATCTGCGTGTAAGAACATAAGTACCATTCTGAACCATCAGGTTAGCGGTACTTTCATTGTTCAGCAATGCATTTGGCTTTTTAGCATTTTCAATGGGCCATTCAATTGCACATTTTTGTAGATGTTGAGGAAAAATCAAAGGAACAGAACCATCAACAAAGTCAGTACTTAGATTTTCTCTAGTTCGGAAGTCTACAACTTTACCTGTACTTGCCTGAATACCAAGATCTTCAAGTGAACATGGCAAACTACCAGCTCTAGTCGCAACACTCTGTTCTTCATCATCAGTGATAATGTGAATAAATTTATCTGGATTACTTTCACTTACTACTTTGTTAAAAGGCACTTCATAAACAAACGGATTAGGATCTTCTGCACAAGAGCCTGAACTTACAATCACAGTATCTCGTTGTGGCTCGCCTTTCGTTAAGTGATACACAACATTCTCTTGAAGAACTTTATCTGCTTTGAACGCTGATTTACGACTATTAAAAACGTGTATTTTGTTTAGTGAGCAAGTTTCCAGTAGCATCTTACGGAAGTCATTGAAATAAGGGCCGTTACAGAATGAGCGTGGTGTGATCGCGACAAGCTCACCACCATCTTCTAGTAACATAATAGCTAGTCCTACGAATGCTGAGTATAAATTCCCTGTTTCAAAATCAACTTGCTTAAGAGCTTTACGCTCTTCGCCTTTTGCAGCAATTTTTAAATAAGGTGGATTTAGAATCGCTTTGTTGTAGTTTGGTGTGAACCCCTCACTAAGAAGTGTTTGCACAGAATGTTGAATAAAATCTTCTTCAATAACTGTTTGACCCCATTGAACATTATTCTCTGCACAAGTATTTGAACATTGATCTAAAGTATCACCCAAATAATGAGTCATTACGCTTGATAGTTCAAAACAAGTAGACTCAATACTTGTAGCACTACCTTTAACTCGCTCTACAAAAGCAGCCGTTAACGAGCCAACACCTGCACCAGCATCTAATAGACGATGTTCACCTTCAACATTTTCAAACATATCTGCAAGAAGCATAGATACGGAAGCTGAAGACATAAACTGTCCTAACTTACCTCTAAGTTTTTCGTCAAGGTTCCCATTTGCTTCAACTCGGTTTACATCAGCAATGTCATTTAAATTGAGGGGGAGTTTTTGAGCTAACTTAGTCATACTTGATCATTTATACAGTAATTCATTGATTAAGGAGTATCGCAAAAAACCTGAACAAAAGGAAGAAAAAAACCTGCACATAGGTTACATTGTGGAACCTATTAGTTGAATAGCTGAAAAATCAAAAAATGAGAGATAAAAAACTAGAACAAGCTAAAGAAATTCTCAAAGCCTTAGGCTTACCAAAACAGCAATGCAACGATAGATCTGCTTGGGTCTTTCTAGCTCTTGCTAATGTAAAACCAAATGACGATTGGAGTGTAGCAAATGCACCACTCCTGCCGACCGTTAATATTATGGATTTTATTCGCTCAGAGTATGGCAAAGATTACAAACCAAACTCTCGCGAAACGATTAGAAGACAAACGTTACACCAATTTGATCAAGCTCAGATTGTCGATAGAAATCGAGATAACCCTGCAAGAGCTACGAATAGCAAGGACAATAACTACTCATTAAATCAGCCTATCATCGAGATTCTACATGCTTATCCTAGTGGAAATTGGGAGGAATTAGTTCAAAAATTCCTTGATAAAGTTCCTACTCTACAAGCTATGTACGAGCGAACTATCAATAAAGAAAAAATTCCTGTTCATTTACCTAATGGTAATGAGATAAAACTATCACCGGGCGCTCACAATCAGCTTCACGCTGATATTGTTCACGAATTTTGCCCTAGATTTGTTGGTGAAGGTGGTAAAGTTCTTTATATCGGTGATACCGCAAGTAGCCGTGATGAAGGGGGGAAACATATGGTTTTAGAAACTGTGTATTTAGAATCACTTAAAGTTCCGCCAATGTCTCACGACAAACTACCAGACGTTGTTGTTTATGATGAGAAACGTCAATGGTTGTTTTTAATTGAAGCAGTAACAAGTCATGGACCTGTAAGCCCCAAAAGATGGATTGAATTAGAAGAAGCTCTTGAGGGGTGTACTGTTGGGCGAGTTTATGTCACCGCTTTTCCTCACAGAGCTGAGTTTCGGAAAAACGCTGCTGATATTGCGTGGGAGACAGAAGTTTGGATTGCTGATAATCCAGACCATATGATTCACTTCAATGGTGATCGATTTCTTGGTCCACACAATAACAAACCTGAAATTAGCTAATATCAGCTTGCCCTGAAACCATCACTTCAGGGCTTATGCCTATATAGCACGGAATGATTTTTAGTCATTTTATCTAGCTATGAGGTGTCTAGTAAACAAGTGACTGAATCGACCAGACTACTAATTTTGAGATTATAAGTTGTTGTTCATCAATTAAAGATAATTTAACTGATATTAAATGCATTGCATAAGCGATATAGCATTGAAAAAAATCATTTGTTTAGGTAGATTGATCGTTCCTCATCGCTCAAACAAGGAATAGATAATGAATAGCACATATTCTCAATCAAAAGCACAGGCTTTTAAAACAAATTCAAGAGCAGAGATTAACACTGTTATTGATGAATCAAGCTTTGTAGAACAATCGACTGTAGACTCCATAATGTCGAGAATTGATACAATAGATTTCACTCCTCATGGCTATAAGCTAGAAAAAGAGTACGGATGGTCTGTTAGCAAAATTAACTATACAATTAAGCTTTACAAAGAGTGGTTAGCTCTTCAAGCATTGTATGAAAACTTATCTTTTGCTCCTAGTGAGTTGGTAGATGAGTTCTGGCATGTTCATATATTAGATACCAGAAAGTATATGAATGACTGTAACCTGATCAAAGGTGAGTTTATTCATCACTACCCATATTTTGGCTTAACTGAGCAAGAAAATGAATCAGTTCTTGAATCTGGCTTTACCTTAACTAAGAAACTATACCTTCATCACTTTGGTCATTGTGAACTGGGCTTTGAGGGGAACTTAGCAGCTTCATGTGGTTGTCGTTCTGGCAATGGAAGTAGTTGTAGATAAATGGCGATATTAAAAATATCAGATGAACTTCAGGCAGAGTTAAAAACTCTCCTGAAATCATCACAATCCCCCGAAGAAACAATAGATATACTCAGCAAAAGCACTAAATTTTCAAATTTATTAACATCTTTAAAAAAAATCCTAAAAGAAGATAAATTTGTTCAATTTAGAGGCGGGGAGTTAAGCAATTACAATTTCTTCTTTACTGCTTTAGTAAATTGTTTTGGCGAGTATTATGGCGTAATAGAGCACACAGGGATCAAAATTGATTGTGATTATACAGGATGCTCTAGAAACCAATTAGTTTTGCATAATGATGATGCTATTGACATTGAACGACAACCACAATTTGGTTTTATACAAGTTATAAAGGAAGACCCTATTTTTAAGGTTCACAACGGAATAGTCCTCATCAGGGAATTGATTCGAGAGCTTAAGTTTAAAGATCCCGATTTGTTAAATTCATTACTAACAGTTCCTGTTCCTATGTGTTCTTACGGAATTAATTATGATGGTGAAAATAAAAAGAGGTTGGTGGTTAAAGAACCTATTTTATCTAAAGATAGCGATGGTTATAAAGTGAGATTCGATTTTGAAAGAATTAACTTTTATTACAAAGAGAAAAACGAAAAACAACCTTATGAAGAAAGCAAAATGATATTTGACTTCTTACAATATGCTAACGGCATAAAAAAGGCTCTTTTCTTAGAAGTTGGCGATATTTTAATACAAAACAATAAAGAAACTCTGCATGATAGAGATGAGTGCTCGATTGAACTAGGGACAAATGGAAAACTGAATAGTAGAGAAATACTAGTAAGTTTCGCTCGATAAGATATGGAAACTTTCAACATACCTAAATATATTAAGAATGATAAAAGCTTCCCGTTCTGGTATTCAATGCTCATTGAAGCGAAGAAGCTTATTAATTTCCATAAAGTAAATAATATATTAGATTTCGGCTCTGGCAACGGAAAATTTTTACATTTACTAAATCATTTTAAACCAGATTTAAATCTTACTGGTATAGAGATTGACGAAGATTTATTGCAACTTTGCTCAAATGAAGCCGAAGAAAATATGCTTTTTGAAAAGGAGGTAGATTTAGGTGGAACAAATTCGGAAAACTTCGATCTCATTTTTTCTCAAGAAGTAGTTTACACCCTACCAAACCTATTAGAACACGCTAAAACCACTTTTTCTGTATTAAGAGATGGAGGGTATTATATATTCACTATGGGATGTCACGTAAATAACCCAACATGGAAAAAAAGAAAGAAGGCCGTTCTATCTGAAGAGTCTTATCCTGCACATGACTATTCTGCCGAAGATATTGCATCTGCTTTTTTTAGAGTAGGTTATAGAGTTTCAGTTAAAAGGCTACCTGTACACTACCCTTTGAAATATGTACCGAATGAAAAAGGTGAGTTTAAAAGCATTAATGAGTTGTTAACTTCTACCGAGGAGCATAAATTACTTTTTGTGATGCTAAAACCTAGAAAATAGAATAAGGATGTCGCTTTGAAAGACCTAACTATAGTTAATGCCTATGAAAATAATCTAAAAAACATCAGTGCAAGTATTAAAGAGAATAGCATCACGGTTATAAATGGAATTAATGGTTCTGGTAAGTCAACTTTAGTCAAGTCAGTTGTATATGGGGCATACTTACGTCAGGAAAGACTTCAAAATAAAAGTACGGATTATGATCTTTTAGTTAGACCTAAATTCGATTCAATCGTTAATCCATATAAAACGATTTATATAGGCCAGAAATCACCAAAGCAAACAGAGAAATCTAATGTATCAACGATCTCCGGTGTTAATAACATATTGAAGACGCAATTGGTCAACAAAGGGGAGATATGGTGTAGTAAGTGTTCAATAAAAGTAAGTAACTTCGTATCTGAAGAAGTCATCAAGGCATTATTAAAAAAACATCCTAATGCAGAGCTAAGGTATAATTTAATAACTCATGAATATCCAAATGAAGTACATTTACGAGAGCAGCTTCAAAAGCTAAAGTCAAATAGCATATTAGTTGCAGGGCAAAGAGTTATTAGGGATGCAAGTTACATCCAAAAACTCAATGTTAATAAAAAGCTCACGATTGATTGCATAATTGATTTTGATAGCTTTAATTTTAGCCTCATAACTGAATTTAAAAAGCTGAAGCTATACTGCAAAGAGGAGTTGCTCTATAACTTTTCCAAACAGACATTTTGTGCTTGCCTTAAAGAGTATTACACTAAGCGACCACCATTATTTAGCACATCAACTTTAGGCGACTTTAATGGTTCTTGTCCCAAATGTGTTGGAAAAGGATATGTTACCAAAGTGGATTTCGACTCGTTGATAAATGAAAATCCGCTTGACTCAACCTTTTTGAATTTGCCGCACAATGGTACTGCATACAAATATTGTTATATCCAAGATTCAGACATTCGAAAAATAGTTAAAACATTTGGCTCTTCTCTTGATATCCCCTTCGCCAAATTAGAGAGGCCACTGCAAGAAGAGCTTAAGCGCTACATAGAACCCAAGCTCCTTAGTAAAGGAACTAATAGTAATATCTCAAATTACCTTATTAAGGGGAGATGCGATTGTTGTGAAGGTACAGGTTTTAATTACCAGTCACGAGCGGTAAATTATAAAGGACTTAACATAGCAGACATGCTATCAATGGATATTGATACACTAGCAAAAGCTCTTGAATTCAATCAACTTGAAGTCATCAACGAAAAGTTTAAGTTACTAGGTCTCCCGAAGTTTGAGCTAAGCAGGTGTTCAACAACTTTAAGCGGTGGAGAACTTCAAAGACTTAAACTTATTAAGTATTTGACAGATGAAATTGAAGACTCGCTAATTATAATTGATGAACCTTCAAAAGGGCTTAGTGTTAAAGATATATCAAACTTATTTATTGTCTTAAGAGGCTTAGCACAGAAGAATACTGTTTTGCTGGTTGATCACTCAGAGTATGTTATCAAAAACTCAGATTATAGCCTTACTTTAGGCCCATATAGTGGGGTTAATGGTGGTTATATCAGTGAAAGTTTACCTTCTTTCATAAACTTTCCTGAGCCTAATAAACAAAGCAGTAATGAAATATGTACATTTGAAGGGATTAACTATAATTTTGTAAAAAATCAAAACGTGAATATATTGCTAAACGGATTAAATGCAATTTTTGGTATATCTGGTAGTGGAAAAAGTAGTTTGGCAAAAGGTCTTTTTGATATTGTTCAGGATGAAAGCAAACATTTTCAACATAAAGCCTTACTTGAACAAACCGAAATTAGTGGAAATATTCGTTCTACCATAGCTTCTTATCTAAAGGTTTCCGAGCCTCTTAGGGCTATTTTTGCCAGTCAGCCTATTTCTTGCTCATTTTGTTTGAATAAGGAGCATTTTTCTTCAAATACTGAAGCTGGAATGTGTAAAATTTGTAATGGAACAGGTTTCGTTGACTCAGGGCGCTGTCAATCTTGCCTTGGTACTAAATTAATACCTCTAGCCAATTATGTTTACTTTGGAAATAACACTCTAAATGAATATCTGTCAATGACAGTTGTAGAGTTAAAGAATAGTCAAATTTATGTTGAGTTCGAAGAAGTAATTGAGCTGTTAATTAGTTTAGGGTTAGGCCACCTATCTTTGGGAAGAACTACTTCTACTTTAAGTGGAGGTGAATCTCAAAGATTAAAAATGGCTAAATATTTGATTGAAATGGCTACTGTTATTAATTCTAAAAATGATCATGTCTTAATGCTGTTGGATGAACCCATGAGGGGGTTAAGCGACCAAGATTCGTTACACATATTCTCAAAACTTAAATCACTAACTCATCTTAATAACACTATTTTAATTATCGAGCATAACCCCAAAGTAGTTCTGAGCTGCGACTATCTGATTGAGGTAGGCCCGAAAGCTGGTGAATTAGGTGGTAAAGTTATTTTTAACGATTACAGCACACAATATCATCTAGATGTTTCAAATGATTTCAGTTTTAATACTGTTACTTCACTAAAAAACTTGGATGTTAAGAAGTTTCATTTTAATGAAGAAGATTTAGCGTTTTTGGCACAAAAAGAGTTCAAAGGGAGCTTTAAAGTAAAGGATATTATAA
>Ga0209344_10001294_pt1 | contig 33656 bp, 26 predicted proteins | sample Cruoilmetagenom6_FD_187293 | JGI IMG/M metagenome (GOLD analysis project Ga0209344, IMG submission 187293) | Oil polluted marine microbial communities from Coal Oil Point, Santa Barbara, California, USA - Santa Barbara Oil Seep Sample 6 (SPAdes)... | ecosystem: Environmental > Aquatic > Marine...
GGGAATTGGGAATACCAAGACTTAGAAAGACTATAGAAAAGAACAATGAGACACGGTAAGAAAGTTAATCATTTAGGAAGAAAGGCAGCCCATAGAAAATCTATGTTGGCAAACATGGCCTGTTCATTAATAGAGCACAAGAGAATTAATACAACTGTTGCCAAAGCAAAAGCTTTAAAGCAGTTTGTGGAACCATTGATTACCAAATCAAAGACTGAGAATAATCAAACAGTAGAGAAGGGTACTCACAACAGACGTATTGTTTTTAAAAGCCTTCGTGACAAGTATGCGGTTACCGAGCTTTTCAGCAGCGTTGCTGAAAAAGTAGCCGACAGACCAGGAGGGTATACAAGAATTATCAAATTGGGTAATCGTCTTGGGGATAATGCTGACATGGCAATGATAGAGCTTGTTGATTTTAATGAAATCTACAATGCCGGCAAGCCTAAGAAGCAAAAGACTACAAGAAGGGGTAGAAGTAAAAAAGCAAGTGATGCTACTGCGGTTGTTGAAGAAACGGCAAAAGCTGAAGCACCAAAAGCTGAAGAGCCGAAGGCTGATAAAAAAGCTGATGATGCTAAAGAGTAAAATTGTTATTAAATATTAATAATTGTAAAAGGATAAGCCTAAAAGCTTATCCTTTTTTTATGTTATTTTGCAAAACGAAAAATTGTAACGCCAAAAAATGAAGTATCAAACAAGAAAAAAAGCAATATTGTTGCTTGCCGATGGGACTATTTTTCACGGTAAGGCTGTAGGGGACAAAGAAGGAACTGCCTTTGGAGAGGCTTGTTTTAACACTGGTATGACCGGCTATCAGGAGATATTTACGGATCCGTCCTATTTTGGGCAAATCATGGTAACCACCAATGCCCATATTGGAAATTATGGCGCCAATAACGAGGAAGTTGAATCTGATTCCGTGAAAATATCCGGCTTGGTGTGTAAAAATTTCAGTTACCATTATTCCAGACCCGATGCGGATTTAAGTCTACAGGAATTTTTGGATAAAAATAATTTGTTGGCCATTTCCGATGTGGATACCAGGGCTTTGGTGGGGTATATTCGGGATAACGGTGCCATGAATGCGGTAATATCTACGGATGTGGACAATATTGAGGGGTTGAAGAAGAAATTGGCAGAAGTGCCAAGCATGGAAGGTTTGGAACTTTCTTCTAAAGTTTCTACCAAAGAGGCTTATTATTATGGGGATAAGGATGCAAAATATAAAGTATCTGCCCTAGATATCGGGATTAAGAAAAATATTCTTCGAAACTTGGCGAAAAGGGATGCGTACATCAAGGTTTTCCCCTACAATGCAACATTTCAGGAAATGAGCTCTTGGAATCCTGACGGCTACTTCATTTCCAATGGTCCTGGAGATCCGGATCCCCTGCAAGAGGCGATAGCGTCGGCCAAAGAAATGATCAAATCCAACAAACCTTTATTTGGTATATGTCTGGGGCATCAAGTGTTGGCCTTGGCCAATGGGGTTTCTACATATAAAATGCATAACGGACATAGGGGTATAAACCACCCTGTAATGAATTTGGTAACTGGAAAAGGGGAGATTACTTCACAAAATCACGGTTTTGCCATCAACAGGGAAGAGACCGAGGCCAATCCCAATTTGGAAATAACCCATGTTCATCTTAATGATAATACCGTAGCCGGGATTAAAATGAAAGATAAGAACGTATTTTCCGTTCAATACCACCCTGAGGCAAGTCCAGGGCCACATGATGCAGACTATTTGTTCGATCAATTTTTCGAAATGATCCAATCTACGGTAAACTAAAACGTTATAGTTTTATTTTATTGTTATCAAAAGGTCATTAATGCCAGTATTAGTGGGGTTAAAAGCGCTCCCTTTGCTATATTTGCATAATAATTTAACTAAAAAATAAAAGAAAGACATATGAGTATCATCCTAAGTGTTCATGCACGACAAATTTTGGATTCAAGAGGCAATCCAACAGTAGAAGTAGATGTAATTACCGAAAATGGAGTAATGGGAAGGGCAGCTGTTCCTTCAGGAGCTTCTACAGGTGAGCATGAAGCGGTTGAGCTTCGTGATGGAGGAAAAACCTTCATGGGTAAAGGAGTAGGAAAGGCGGTTAACAATGTAAATACCGTTATAGCCGAGGAGATTCTGGGTATGTCCGTTTTTGAACAAAATTTGGTTGACCAAACCATGATAGACTTGGATGGTACGCCCAACAAATCGAAATTGGGGGCCAATGCCATTTTGGGAGTTTCCCTTGCAGTTGCCAAGGCCGCTGCCAATGAATTGGGATTGTCCCTATTTAGGTATGTGGGCGGTGTAAGCGCCAATACTTTACCGGTGCCAATGATGAATATAATTAATGGGGGGTCACATTCCGATGCTCCCATAGCTTTTCAAGAATTTATGGTGATGCCGGTTAAGGCCAATAATTTTTCGCATGCCATGCAAATGGGTACTGAAATATTCCATAATCTAAAAAAAGTTTTACACGATAGGGGATTAAGTACAGCTGTTGGGGATGAAGGTGGCTTTGCTCCCAATCTTGCCGGCGGTACCGAGGATGCATTGGATACAATTGCAAAAGCGGTAGAAAAGGCAGGATACAAATTAGGGGACGATGTTATGATCGCCTTGGATTGTGCTGCTGCAGAATTCTATGTGGATGGAAAATACGATTATACCAAGTTTGAAGGTGATAAGGGAGTCGTTAGAACTTCTGAGGAACAAGCTCAATATTTGGCAGACTTGAGTGGTAAATATCCAATTATTTCCATTGAGGATGGTATGGATGAGAACGATTGGAAAGGTTGGAAGGCTTTGACCGATAAAATTGGGGATAAAGTACAGTTGGTGGGCGATGATTTATTTGTGACCAACGTAGAGCGTTTGTCCAGAGGGATAAAGGAAGGTATTGCCAACTCCATTCTTATCAAAGTTAACCAGATTGGAACTTTAACCGAAACCATAGCAGCGGTGAATATGGCTAAAAATGCGGGTTACACTTCTGTTATGTCGCACCGTTCAGGTGAAACGGAGGATAACACCATTGCCGATTTGGCCGTTGCCTTAAATACTGGGCAGATTAAAACTGGTTCAGCTTCCAGATCCGATAGGATGGCTAAATACAACCAATTGTTAAGGATAGAGGAAGAATTGGGGAGTACGGCATATTATCCAGGAGTGGATGCCTTCAAAATAAAATAACACAAAATTTAGTACGTTAAAAAAAGCCATTCTATATAGAGTGGCTTTTTTTTTAAATATCATGGTGGTTTGTTTACTTATCAGAAATAAATAATTATATTATCCTACTCAAATTAATACTCGAAATAATAACCAAATCCTGGATTAAATGAATAATTTTCTATTTGTTGCTGCTGAGAATGACGGTATTCCAAAGTGCAAGGCCGGTGGTATGGGCGATGTTGTTAGGGATGTGCCTCGGCAGATTTCGGATAGGGGAGATATGGCGCATGTAGTAGTGCCCTCCTATTCAAGATTGCATCAAAATGGAACCTTCATTACCAATCTTAATTTAAACCTGAGGGGGATGGTCTATGTGGCAGAGTTATATGAAGTCTCCCCCAAAAAGGAATTTGCAAATTTACATCATTACGTAATACACCATCCTGAAATTACCGGTGGTGAAATAGGACATATTTATCATGATGATCCGGAAGAGGCTTTTTTTACGGATAACATTAAGTTCACTATTTTTTGTACGGCCGTGGCCGAAGCAATAAAGGTTGGGGCTTTTGGGGAATTGGATATAGTTCATATGCACGATTGGCATTCCAGTTTGGTTTTGTTTCTAAAAACATATCACCCCGAATATCAGGCCCTTAAGAAAATGCGCTATGTCTATACCATTCATAATCTGGCCATTCAAGGTATACGACCGTTCTATAATAATTACTCATCCCTAGGAAATTGGTTTCCCAATGTATCCATAGATGAAAAGAAGTTGATGGACTATAGGTACCAAGATTGTATTAATCTTATGGCTGTAGGTATTCGATTGGCCGATGCCGTACATACCGTATCCCCCTCGTATAAGGAGGATGTACTAAGACCGAGCAATCCACCTGAATTTATAGGAGGTGAAGGTTTGGAAATGGACTTACAGGAGGCAAACAATCAAGGGAGGTTGTTCGGGATTCTCAATGGTTCCAATTACAAGAATATTCGTGCGGCCGAAAAGGGATTGTTGTACAGAAATATCGTCAAGGCATTATTTAGGTGGCTACAGGAGGAATCCAAGAAATATAAAGCCGATTTTTTGGCGCATACCGGGGAAAAGGTAATGGAATATGTTACTGAAAAGCCTAAATTCATAGTTTCAAGTGTGGCCCGTTTAACAGAGCAGAAATTTTATTTCTTTAAGCGTTCACCGGAGGCATTTGTGCAAATATTGAACAGATTGAAAAAGGTAGACGGAATCTTTATGCTTTTGGGAACAGGTGCCCCTGAATATGAAGAGCTATTTCGTCAATTGAGCTATGATCATAAAAATTTTATTTTCACCAACGGTCAATCCGAAGATTTGATCGATTCGATATATTTGGAAACCGACCTATATTTTATGCCCAGTTTATTTGAGCCCTGTGGCATTAGCCAAATGTTGGCCATGCGTAACGGAAATCCATGTCTGGTGCACAATACGGGTGGTCTAAGGGATACTGTAGAGCACATGAGAACTGGATTTAGTTTTGATGGGAAGACCTATGATGATAAAATTAAAAATATGATCTTGGCACTTGATCAGGCTTTGGATGTTTTTGAGAATGACAAACCAAAGTGGAAGCAGATTCAGGCCAATGCCAAAAAGATGAGGTTCACCTGGGAAAAATCGGTTGATGATTACTACAAATATCTTTATTCCATTAACCAATAGAATCAAATCATATCAGGTTTTTGAATAATTCACTATTATTCATTAAATAACAAAATCTTCAATTGTTATCCTTGGGTGTTTTTAGTATTTTTACGAATAATTGAATAAAACAGGAATTTAAAAAATGGCGAATAACGCAACATTAGAATACAACGGGAAAAAATTTGAATTTCCAGTTATAGAAGGCACTGAAAATGAGTTGGCTATAGATATCAAAACTTTGAGGGCCAATTCAGGAATGATAACGATAGACCCTGGGTTTAAGAATACCGGCTCCTGTGAGAGTGCCATTACTTTTCTGGATGGTGAAAAGGGAGTTTTAAGGTATCGCGGATATTCTATTGAAGAATTGGCGGAAAAGGCCGATTTTCTGGAAGTGGCCTATTTGTTGATTTTTGGAGCATTGCCAAATCAAGGGCAATTGGATAAATTTCATGAAGATATAAAAGCTGAATCGCATGTAGATGAGGAGATGAAGAAGATTTTGGATGGTTTTCCAAAATCGGCACATCCAATGGGTGTACTTTCCAGCTTAACCAGTGCGCTGATTGCCTTTAATCCAACTTCAGTAAACGTATCCTCGGAAAAGGAAATGTATTGGGCCATAGTAAGGATCTTGGCCAAATTTCCTGTTTTGGTGGCATGGACCTTAAGAAAGAAAAAAGGATTGCCGCTGGATTATGGGGACGATTCCTTGGGTTATGTAGAGAATATTCATAAAATGATGTTCAAAAAGCCCAACCAGGATTACAAAAAGAACAAGATCGTCATTGAGGCCTTGGATAAATTATTGATCTTGCATGCGGACCATGAACAAAACTGTTCTACTTCTACCGTTCGTATCGTAGGATCTTCACATGCGGGATTATTTGCCTCCATTTCTGCCGGGATCTGTGCACTTTGGGGCCCCTTACACGGTGGAGCCAATCAGGCGGTTTTGGAAATGTTGGAGGCTATAGAGGCCGATGGAGGGGATACCAAAAAGTATATGGCCAAGGCCAAGGACAAGAACGATCCTTTTCGTTTAATGGGCTTTGGACATAGAGTGTACAAGAATTTTGATCCCAGGGCAAAGATTATTAAACTGGCAGCTGAGGAAGTTCTTGGAGATTTGGGTATAGATGATCCAATCTTGGATATAGCTAAAGGATTGGCAAAAGAGGCCTTGGAAGATAAATATTTTGTAGACAGAAAATTATATCCCAACGTTGATTTTTACTCTGGAATAATATATAGGGCACTAGGTATTCCAACAGAAATGTTCACCGTTATGTTTGCTTTGGGACGCCTACCGGGCTGGATTGCCCAATGGAGGGAAATGAGGTTGAATAATGAGCCTATCGGTAGGCCAAGACAGGTATATATTGGAGAAAAGAGCAGATCCTTTGTTGCTTTGGACAAGAGATAGAAAAAACACAAATTCTATGCCACTGCCCTTTGTGTTAAATATACAAAGGGCAGTTTTTATTTATCAGAATAAGTATTTCTATCTTTACCTAAAAAGCAGGTATGCTAAAGTTGAACGTACAGGATGAAACTTCACGCTTAAGATCTGTGGTATTGGGAACGGCTAAAAGCTGTGGCCCTATTCCGAAACCAGAGGAAGCCTATGATCCCAAGTCATTGGAACATATTTTGGCCGGCACCTACCCCAAAGAGGTGGATATGGTAAGGGAAATGGACGGTTTTGCCCAAGTATTTGCCAAATACGATGTTCAAGTGTTTAGGCCCAAAGTCTTGAAGGATTGTAATCAAATATTTTCACGGGATATTGCTTTTGTTATTGGGGATAAGCTGGTGAAGGCGAATATTCTTCCGGATAGGGAAAAGGAATTTCAGGCTATTAAATATGTGTTGAATAAAATAGATGAAGATCAGATAATCTATCCCCCAGAAGAGGTTCATGTAGAGGGAGGGGACGTTATGCCATGGGGAGAGTATATTTTTATGGGCACATATACGGGTTCGGATTATGCGGATTATATTACGGCACGTACCAATCAGGAAGCGGTAGATTTTATTGCCAGTCAATTCCCAAATAAAAAGGTAAAGGCTTTTGAACTTAGAAAGTCGAATACCAATGCCAGGGAAAATGCCCTACATTTGGATTGTTGTTTTCAGCCCGTTGGAAAAAATAAGGCCATTTTACATAAGAATGGATTTTTAAGGGAAGAGGAGTATCAATGGTTGCTGGATTATTTTGGAAGCGACAACGTATTCGAGATCGGGAAAGAGGAAATGTATAATATGGTAAGCAATGTTTTTTCCATATCCCCCAATGTGGTGGTTTCTGAGCGTAATTTTACAAGGTTGAACAACTGGTTGCGGGAACACGGTTTTACGGTGGAGGAAATAGCTTATTCGGAGATAGCCAAACAAGAGGGGCTTTTAAGGTGTAGCACCTTGCCTTTGGTGAGGGAATAGTATAGTTCTAGTGCCAATTTTTGCATATAATCCGTTCCAGGAAATAATTAAGCTAAATTTGCACAGTTTTAATGATGGAAAGTTTTGTAATACCCAATTTGAAAAGTGACTAATAAAATGCAAATTACCAATACTATTTTGATGGTGCGCCCAGTGAATTTTCGAATGAACGAGCAAACTGCCGTGAATAACTATTTTCAGGAAGATCTTGATCTAAAAAACCAGGAAATAAATTTGAAGGCGCAGGAGGAATTCGATGCTTTTGTTTTGGAGTTGAGGGAAAAAGGGGTAAATGTTATAGTGGTAGATGACAAAAAGGATGTGGATACCCCGGATTCCATATTTCCCAATAATTGGGTGTCCTTCCATGCCGATGGAACAGTGGGGATTTATCCTATGTTCGCCGAGAATAGAAGAAATGAACGAAGGGATGATATTCTGGCACTTTTGGAGCAGAGGGGGTTTATTATAGAAAATATAATGGATTATACCTCGGCTGAGGAGGAGGGCTATTTTTTGGAAGGCACAGGAAGTGTTGTATTGGACAGGGTGAATGAAAAAGCCTATTGTGCCCTCTCAGATAGGGCGCATGAGGATTTGTTTATAGAGTTTTGTGAAGATTTTGAATATACTCCTATTGTATTCACTGCCAATCAATCTGTAGCGGGTACCCGAAAACCTATTTATCATACCAACGTAATGATGTGTTTGGCAGAAACGTTTGCGGTAATATGTTTGGATTCCATTGATGACAAAAAAGAAAAAAAGAATGTCGTGAGCCATTTAAAACAAGATGGCAAGGAAATTATTACTATTTCCGAAAAACAGATGCACCATTTTGCCGGGAATATGCTACAGGTCTTCGGAATGGGAGAAAAACGCTATTTGGTAATGAGTACGGCAGCTTACACTAGTTTAAGACAGGAACAGTTAAGGGCGTTGGAAAAGCATTGTGCCATCATCCATAGTTCGTTGGATACTATTGAAACCTGCGGAGGCGGCAGTGCACGCTGTATGATGGCAGAGGTGTTTCTTCCAAAAGAGTAATTATTTATCCATTGGTTTTTGTTCCTTACCTATTAAAGTATAATGCTTATGGTATTTCAGTAGCTCCTTGATAAAAACTATGGACATAAAGACCATAAAAAAGGCAAAGGGAAGTGAAGTGATAATCAATAGCTTTTGTGCGGCACTTAATACATCTACCTCTGGTTTTGCATTGCCCAATAGAATTAGGGCAATTGTAGCCAAAAAAATAAAGAGGGACCAAATTAGGCGATGTTTTTTGCTGGGTTCTTGTTTGCCTTTATCCGAAAACATACTCAATACAAAAACAGCAGAATCAACGGAAGTTACCAAAAAACCTATCAATAATAATATGGTGGTAATATTAAGGAATGTGGCGAAAGGGTAGTTGCCGAAGAAAACAAAAATAGAGGAAAACACACCATTAAATTCGTTGTTATAACTTCCCCATCCCTCAATGAGTTGGAAGGCCGAGGTTCCAAATACTGAAAACCAAAAAAAGGTACCCAAACTGGGGATGACCAAAACACCCAATAACAACTGTCTTAGGCTACGCCCTTTGGAGATCCTGGCAATAAAGATTCCTGTAAAAGGTGCCCATGCCAACCAAAATGCCCAATAGTAGAAGGTCCAATCAGTGAGAAAAGCCATGCCTGGATCATAACTGCCATAGGCCAAACTCAGGGGTATGAAATCAATTATGTAGTGGAAGGTAGCCACTAAAAAATGGTTTAAAACCTTAAGGATGTCGCTGTGAACAAGGGCAAAAATCAATACCACCAAGGTGATAAGGATGTTTACCTTTGAAAGTATCTGAATTCCTTTGTTAACCCCTTTCCAAGCAGAATAGAAAGCCAACACCGAGATAAGGGTGGTGAGCAATAGCGTAGTGGCCAAGCCGAAATTGGAAGAGGTAATATGATTTAGGCCTCCATTAATTTGGGTTGTTCCCAGGCCTATGGCCGCAACCAGACCAAATACCGTGGTCATAATGGTAAGGGCATCAATTCCTGTTCTTGCCGCCTTATTGGGCAATATGTCCCCAATGGTAGAGCTGATGAGTACTTTTTTCTTTCTAACAAAAAGATAATAACCTAGGGTCATGGCAAAAAGTCCATAAAATGCCCAGGCCGTAAATCCCCACTGATAAAAGGTGAATTCCAGGGCTAGGATTTCCGATGGCAAATCTGAAGGGAAGGGAGGGTTTTGCTGCATAAAAACAGGTTCCTGAACTGCACGGAGCAAGATTCCAGCACCCATACCGGCACTATAAAGCATGGCCGTCCATGCCCAAGTGGTAAATTCAGGTCTTTCATTTTTTCTGCCCAGTTTTATTTTTCCTAAAGGGGATAGTGCAATGACCAACAAAAGAAATACGCAGCCCAGCCCAAGATATAGGTAGAAATATCCAAAATAGTTCCTGACCCAAATGGAAGCGATTTCAATGGCCTCATAGGTTGCTTCCGTGGCTATGAACACTACGATTGTACATATCAAAAGGATTCCAACGGAAATGTAAAGCAATGGGTTTTTGCGAAAAGGATTCAACATTTTGATAATATCGGTTTTAATTTATGCAAACTAAGTATTCAAAGTTTTACGGCTAGCTTATGTTATTTATATTATGACTAATTAAAGGTCATTTACTACAGGGCAATCTCCTTAAGCATCAAAAGGAAACTACCGATGACATTTCGGCCCAGGTCTCAACGAAACGGGTTGGGTTGTAGCCAGCCTCAAGGTATTCAGATCTCATTTAGAGCGCAAACCATCCGGTTTTCTTTTCAATTAGTGGCGGACGGGTTAAATATCTTCTATATTCGTAGGTGCATTGTCTGCCCTATGTCCCAGTAATTTTGTAAAAAATTTCTGTACGGCCTTGGTGTCGGATTTTATCTTGATAAAATATTGGTCCCTGTAAATTGTATATAGGCCAAGGTCCGTCTTATATAATGTAAATTTGTAATATGGTATAATAAGTCCAAAGGTTTCGAGTAGTGACCTAAAGCGAATTATGATCCCTTTTGGTCTTAATTCAATGTTGCAGGTGTTGGTGTTGTTGTCCAAGATCAATAGATTTTTAATTTCCATGCTACTGTCAACAATGAACAATTTGGGAGACCCAATACCGTCCAGGGCCAAACGCTCTTTTAGGGTAAAAGGTTTTCCAACTTCTTCGTCTATTTTTTTGGTAATTTCTTTGTTGTTATAGGAAACGTTCAGCAACATAAATTTTATGGATATCCAGTTTAAATCATCACAGTATGGTACTATGGGCCGTATAGGCTAATAAAGTTAAAAAAAACTTCCTTCTTGTGGTCTACTTATCCTTAACATTAAGGTGAAAGAATAAAAAATGCTTAATTTTGCAGCCGTAAATGCCTAAATTCATGAATATTCAAGACGTCCTTGCACAAAAGGTAAAAGAAGCCGTTACCTCTATTTTTAAAGTTGATTTGCCAAGCGTGGAATTTCAACCAACCCGCAAAGATTTTGCGGGTGATATTACAGCGGTTATTTTTCCCATGTTGCGATTTGTGAAAGGAAATCCTGTGCAAATTGGAGAGCAAATAGGACAGTTCCTAAAGGATGAAGTGGAGGAGGTGACCGATTATAACGTGGTTAAGGGTTTTTTGAATATTACCATTAGTAACGAATATTACCTCGATTTTTTTGAAGGAATAAGGCACCAGAGCGATTTTGGATTTGTTTCACAAAGTACTACAGATGCAATAATGGTGGAGTATTCGTCTCCCAATACCAATAAACCCTTGCATTTGGGGCATGTCCGAAACAATTTGTTGGGGTATTCCGTGGCAGAGATTTTAAAGGCCTCAGGGAAGAAGGTTTATAAAACCCAGATTATTAACGATAGGGGAATCCATATATGTAAAAGCATGCTGGCATGGCAACGCTTTGGCAATGGAGAAACGCCGGAAAGTACCGGGCTTAAGGGTGATAAATTGGTAGGGAATTATTACGTTGCTTTTGATAAGGCCTATAAGGCCGAAATTGCTACTATGATTGCTGAAGGGATAGATGAAAAGGTGGCGGAAAAAGAGGCGCCAATCTTATTGGAGGCCCAAGAAATGCTGAGAAAATGGGAAGCTGGTGATGAGGAGGTAGTGAGTTTATGGAAGACAATGAACCAATGGGTATATGATGGGTTCGAGATTACCTACGAAAATATGGGGGTTGATTTTGATCAATTGTATTACGAAAGCAATACCTATTTATTGGGTAAGGATTTTGTGGAGGATGGGTTAAAAAAAGGTGTCTTCTACAAGAAAGAGGATGGCAGTGTTTGGATAGACCTAACGGACGAGGGATTGGATGAAAAAATTGTACTCCGTTCAGATGGTACGGCAGTGTATATGACCCAAGATATTGGTACGGCCATACAGAGGGTAAAGGACAATCCAGATGTGAAGGGTATGGTATATACTGTTGGGAATGAACAGGACTACCATTTTAAAGTATTGTTCCTAATACTGCAGAAACTGGGCTTTTCTTGGGCAGAAAAACTATATCACTTAAGTTATGGGATGGTAGATTTGCCTAGTGGTAAAATGAAGAGTAGGGAAGGTACCGTAGTGGATGCCGATGAATTAATGGCGGATATGGCCCAAACGGCGGCTACTATTTCTGAGGAATTGGGTAAGCTGGAAGATTATTCCCAAGAGGAAAAACAAGAGTTGTATAAAGTAATAGGACTGGGGGCCTTAAAATATTATATCCTTAAGGTGGATCCCAAAAAGAGAATTTTGTTCAATCCGGAGGAGTCTGTTGATTTTCAAGGAAATACAGGGCCTTTTATTCAATATACTTATGCTAGGATCCAATCTATTTTGAGGAAGGCGGAGGAACTGGAGCAGCACTTGCACGGTTCGCAAAAGTTGACGGATTTAGAAGGGAAAGAGAAGGAATTGTTAAAACAACTGCAGTTGTTTCCAGAAACTGTACAATTGGCGGCCGATAACTATAGTCCGGCCCTAATTGCCAATTACACTTATGATTTGGTTAAGGAGTTTAATTCTTTTTATCAAAATGTGTCCATATTGGGAGAGCAAGATCAGACCAAAAAAATATTCAGGATTCAATTGGCAAAAAAGGTTGGAGAGGTTATAAATTCGGCCTTTGGTCTTTTGGGAATAGAGGTTCCCGATAGAATGTAAGCAAGTCTTGGCCTATAAGGGAAGTTGCATTTTCAGGCCTTAAAATTAAATTGTTCAGGACAGATATACTTCGGATAATTTCGGCAGGAGAAATTTTATTTATTCTTAGTAAATTGCGTAGTTCATACAAATGCCCTATTAGGGATTATTACGTTAATATTGCTAAGAAGAAATCTATTTTCCAAATGTTGTTTGTTGTTTTTGCTTCTATTGTTGAAAGTGGGGACGGCACAGGAATATCGACTTCTTTCAGAAGAGGAGAAGTGGGACATACGTCAACATTCACATGTATTGATCGATATTGATCAAATTACAAGTAACAATTTACCTGTTCTTCTTAATGGTAAAACCTCTATAGCAGTCTATATTTCTGACTATCAGGAAAATTACACTACTCTTTTGGAGCAATTGACCAAAAAAAATGATTCGCTCATCTTGGTGACCGATAATATTTTTGGCAAAGACTTCCTGTCCAAATCATGGGCTCCACAGATACCATTGCAAGAGATAGGAACTATTTCGTTGGATTCCCTGATCAGCGATCTAGATGCCGCCAAATTTGATACTTCAAAGGAATTAGGGGCCGTAAAGGTGTTGGATAAGGAATTTATAAATGACAGTGTTATTGTGGATATTTGGAAGCGCTCCGGAAAAATGCCCAATTTTATACAAATTGATCCAGAGTGGTTCCCTTTCGCGGATAAACTTATCTCGGACTTGAATAAAAAGAGCAGGGTATATGGAACGGTAAGATCCAAGGTTGGCTTGTTGAATGGGGTTAGCTTCAAAAATCATAGCAACCTTATTGTTAATGGGCATTTTAGTCTTCCAATAGATCTAAATGAAAACTTGCCGGTATTTATTCCTCACAAAGCCGGCTATTATTTCTCACCCGATATAATTTATACGACCCCTGAGAACCGTGGCAATCTTAAAGAGTTTATTGGTTTTCCATTGGATTTTGAATACGGTCTAACCGATCATTTTACTTTTGGACCCATCATTAAAAATGCTACTAGAAAAAACGATAAGGAGCTTATCGTAAATAATGTAAAGATTCAATCCGATGAAGTACACGGAAAGGTGGGTTATTTTGATGATGGGGCATATGTTGATGCGGGCCTGGACAGTAGAACGGCCTTGGAAGGAAGTTTTACCATCTTGGCATGGGTCAAGCCCACGGTACTAACTAGTAACAATAGTATACTGGGGAAAGGGGATAACTTTGTTTTAAAGTTGCACGAAGGTTTATTGACCTTTACCATGGCCGGAATAAAGGATTATATATCAGGGTCATCCCCAGTACCCTTGAATAAATGGACCCATGTGGCCTTGGTGCATTCCGAAGTGAACAACGAACTATTGTTTTTTGTAAATGGGGTACAGACCGATGAGATACAGCTCATTGAGGACTATGATACATCCGACTATAATATTTTAATCGGAAGTAATTTGTGGCAAGAGTTTTTTGTGGGATATCTTACCAATATTAAAATATGGGAGCGTGAGCTCAATGCCCATGAAATTGCCAAGGAATACCAAAAAATAGAGGTGGACAATTCTATGTTATCATCCTTATATGTGAAAATAGGAATAGCTATTGCTGGTTTTTTACTTATCTTCTTGGCGTTAAAGTTTAGGAAGAGGGGGTCGATAAGGCCAAAGTTGTCGTCGGTACCAGTAGGACGGGTAAAAAACCATGCCAACAGGGATCATAAGAGGTTAATTGGTACAACGGAAAAAATACTTTGTTTTGGGGCTCTGCGCATTATAAATTCTGAAGGGGTTGATATTGCCAAAAAATTGTCCCCTAAGTTAAAACAGCTGTTTGTTATAATTTTGTTGCATAGTATTGGCGACAAGGATGGAATTAGTACCAAAAAGCTTACGGAAGCTCTTTGGCCAGGGATGAGCCCAAAGAATGCCAAAAATACCAGGGGTACCAATATCCAGAATCTTAGGGCCATTTTGTCCGAAGCCAAGGAAATGAATTTGACATTTCGGGATAAAAGTTGGTATTTGGAAATAGGAAAAAATTGTTTTTGCGATTATCAGGAGGTTTTGGATTATTTGAAAGATTTGGGTAGTAGCGGGGTAACCGTTCCTTATTTGGAAGAACAATTGCCCCAATTGTTCTCTATATTAAAGTCAGATCGATTTTTTGTAAACATGAGCGATTCATGGCTGGATCCCATTGTTGAAAATATGAGCAATAGAATCATAGAATTCTGTTATGATATTTCAAAAATGTTGGACATGGATACGCATAGCGCTTTAATGTATAACTTGGCATCCGTGATGTATATCTACGATGATTTAAATGAGCATGCCCTACAGATCAAATTGCAGATTCTTATTAGGCAGGGGAAATTGAGTTTGGCACATACTGCCTATGACAATTTTGTAAAGCTTTATGAAAAAATTTACGGTGAGGTATATACGGTTAAATTTGAGGACATGGTGGTTAATAAGCCCTAACAGCACCCATGGATATTTGAAAATATTTACATAATTCCCTCTTTTTCAATTTTATTACCCCAAATATTACCCCTTTTTTTACGCATGTCACTATTTCTTTGTGGGTTTAAATATTGAAACTTCAATTAATTAATAGAATAAGTATAGATGGATAAAAAATCAACCAGCCGTAGGGAATTTGTTAGAAAGTCGCTAGTGGCAGCTGCAGGAATCAGTATAATTCCAAGACATGTCATGGGAGGGACAAATTTTATTCCGCCTAGCGATCAATTGACCAAAGCCGTAATAGGCGTTGGGGGTATGGGCCAAGGACATTTGAATTATGAAGGGACTAGACTTTTGGCTATTTGCGATGCCGATGCCAACCATCTCTCGAATACCCTTCAAAAAGTGGGAAGCGGTGTTAAGGGGTATCGGGACTTTAGGGAAGTTTTGCAAAGACCTGATGTGGATATCGTGCATATAGCTACTCCTCCCCACTGGCATGGTCTTATGTCTATTATGGCGGCGGAAGCAGGAAAGGATGTCTGGTGTGAAAAACCCATGACAAGAACTATAGGTGAAGGTAAAAAGGTTGTGGAAGCCATGCAATTGCATGGAAAGATGTTCCGCTTAAATACCTGGTTCCGTTTTAAGGATAACTTTTACGGAATGGGTACTCCGGTAAAAAAGTTGAAGAAGGTAGTGGATAGTGGTGCCTTAGGGTGGCCGTTAAAAGTGACCATTAGCGGGGTTACTGGATTTAATTGGAAGTTCTATTGGGTTGGAAAGGAAAATTTAACGCCTCAACCCGTACCAGCGGAGTTGGACTATAATATGTGGCTGGGACCGGCCCCGGAAAAGCCTTATCATCCACATAGGGTGCACGGTACCTTTAGGGGATATTGGGATTATGATGGCGGTGGGCTCGGTGATATGGGCCAGCACTATATTGATCCGGTACAATATTTTTTAGGAAAGGATAATACCAGTCCGGTAAAAGTGGAGGTGGATGCACCAGAGCAGCACTATGATGCCATAGGGACTTGGAGAAGAATTACCTATACCTATGCCGATGGTTGTCAAATTATCCTGGACGGTGAAAATAGTGATAAGGATGCTGCCTATATTGAAGGGCCCAATGGAAAAATATACAACGGTTTTAAGTCGACCATCCCCAATATAGAAGGCTTGATCAATAGTATTCCAGATCCTGAAGAGCAGATTACCGTATTCTCGGAATCGGTTAAAACCAGACAGAAATTTGCCCTTAATGAAGAGAATGGCCATCGTTCCGCAACGGTTGTGAACATGGGTATTATCGCCTTGAGATTGGGACGTACATTGGAGTTTGATCCTGTAAAACAGGAATTTATCAATGATGAGGAAGCCAATAGATTAATAGATCAACCAATGAGGTCCTCTTGGGCTTATTAACCAAATACTAGAAACATAAAATGAATACATTATATAAAAACATAGGTGTGCTAATGCTATTTATAGGCACATTTGCCATTAGTGCACAGGACAATAGAACCTTGGATACCAAGGTGGCCGATATTTTGATGCAATTACCAACGGAAGACCTGGATCATTCGGATCGCCTAATGCAGGAGATTATTGATCTGGGCGAGGATGGGATCCTAAAAATTACCGATAAGCTGGTTCCTTTGGGAAGTGGAAATGATACCCAGGCCAGATACGCCATTCAGAGTGTGTCTATTTATAGTGGTGGGAAACAACCAAAAATTCAGAACTCTGTGGTTGAAAAGGCCTTGTTACATGCGTTGGGGGCGGCTAAACACAAGGAGGTAAAGACCTTTTTAATGGACCGACTAATTTATGTTGGAACCGATGCAAGTGTTCCAGTTTTAAAGGGGTATCTATCCAATAACGACTTGTTTAAGCCAGCATTGGCCGCTTTAACGGCCATAGGTACCACTGACGCTTCCTTGGCAATTTTGAAAGCTACGGAGGTAGGGGATGTAAATAAACAAGCTGCTTTTATTGAGGCTTTGGGCGCCCTACAATTTGCTCCTGCGGAAGAAGTGTTGAAAGCTAGTGTAAACTCATCCTCGAAAATAGTACAAGAAAGAGCCTTGATGGCTTTGGCCGAAATAGGAAGTCCAACTTCCTATGAGGTCTTGGAAAAAGCTGTTTCTAGCTCCAATTATCAATTGGATGACTCCAAAAGTATTATAGCCTTTATCCACTATGGCAATAAATTGCAAAAGAAAGGCGATAAAGTTTTAAGTAATACCGTGGCCAACGCCTTGCTCAAAAATTGCAGGATGGATGACCAACTGCATTATCGATCTGCGGGAATTCATATATTGAGTGAGAATGAAGGCACTGCCTTTACCAAGACCTTGTTAAAGGAGTCCAAGAACAGCAATAAGAATTATGTTGGTGCCGTGCTGGATGCGGCCGGCTCCGATCTTACGTCCACGGAGGTTGCACTATGGGTAAAACAGTATAAGAAATCATCAATAGAAATTAAACCGCTTATAATTAGAATGCTTGGTAAAAGCAAGGAAACGGCTGTTTTTGATAAGGTTGTTTTGAAGGCGGTGGAAGACAAGGATGTTGCTGTACGTGAGGCAGGAATAAAATCTTTGTCCTATCAAGAAAAGAACAAGGCCTTACCAGTATTGTTCAACAGTTTAAAACAGGCCACTACCCCTGTGGAATATAAGGCTATAGAGGAAAGCTTGTTAAGATTGTGCGATGCCAAGGACAGTGGGTTATTGGCCGGTCAACTCCCCAATGTAAATGAGGCCGGTAAGGAAGTATTGATAAATGTCTTGGCGGCCAGAAATGCCACTGATCAATTTGATACACTGGTAGCGGTTATCGATTCAGGAAGTGAAAACGTTGCTGGTGCAGTATACAGGGCTTTGCCATCTATTTCAACGGATAAGGATTTTTCCACCTTGGTTAATCTGTTGAACAAGACCGATAAGGCCGAAAACATAAATAATGCACAGCAGGCCCTTTTGGGTATTCTGGATGAAAGTAATGGTAAATATGCGGATGCTGTCTTCAAGGAGTATAAAAAGGCTGCGGATAAGTCAAAATTATTACCGGTACTGGCTTCCTTAAGTAATCAGGAAGCATTGGAATTGGTTTCCCAAAGCCTTTCTAAAGGTAATGATAGTGAAAAAATGATTGCTTTGGATGCCTTGTCCAACTGGAAAAACAATGATGCTTTGCCATATCTATTTAGGTCGGCCACATCTAGTACTGATGGTGCAATAAGAAAAAATGCTTTTACCAATTATCTTGCCAAGGTCAGAAAATCGGATTATCCGGATGATCAGAAATTGTTGTTGGTTAGGAAGCTGATGCCTGAGGCCAAAACCCTCGCAGAAAAAAAGCAAGTGCTTTCTGCGGTAAGGAATATAAAAACCTTCCTTTCCCTAATTTTTGTTTCGGAATATTTACAAGATAAGGAACTTTTAACAACCGCTTCAAATGTAGCTATAGCCATTGCTTTGCCTACCCCTGGTAAACAGGATGGCCTAAGCGGGGAAGTGGTAAGGGATATTGTATCTAGAAGTATAGACAACCTTACAGGTCCAGATAGCCAGTATATTAAAATTGACGTGAAGGAGTTTTTGGATAAAATGCCCAATGAGAAAGGCTTTGTATCGATCTTCAATGGCAAGGACTTTACAGGATGGGAAGGATTGGTACAAAATCCAATAGCACGGTCCAAAATGTCTTCCAGAAAATTGGCAGCAGAACAGGCCAAGGCCAATGAACAGATGATGAAAGATTGGTATATAGAAAACGGTGTTATCGGTTTTAAAGGGGAAGGATATAATAATATTTGTACCATTAAGGATTATGGCGATTTTGAAATGCTCGTAGATTGGAAGATTACCAACGGAGGCGATAGTGGTATTTATTTAAGGGGTACGCCCCAGGTTCAAATATGGGACATTGCCAGAGTAAATGTTGGTGCCCAAGTGGGGTCAGGTGGTTTGTACAATAATCAAAAACATGAGAGCAAGCCTTTGCAGGTGGCCGACAACCCCATTGATGAATGGAATACCTTTAGGATTAAAATGGTGGGTGAGCGTGTTACGGTACACTTAAATGGAGTCTTGGTAACGGATAATGTAGTTTTGGAAAACTATTGGGACCGCAAACAGGCAATTTTTGCAAAAGAGGCCATTGAGCTACAGGCTCACGGGGAAGACTTGGGCTTTAGGAATATTTATGTAAGGGAAATTGGTTCTGGTGATGATCTATTGACCGAAGAGGAAAAGAAAGAAGGTTTTAAATCTTTGCTGAATGGAAAGGATCTTGATCATTGGGTCGGCAATAAAACCGACTATGTTATGGAAAACAATGAGTTATTGGTACGCCCTAAAAGGGGTGGTCACGGAAATTTGTATACCGCAGAAGAATATTCGGATTTTATTTTCAGGTTCGATTTTAAATTGACTCCTGGCGCCAACAACGGTTTGGGTATTCATGCTCCCTTAAAGGGCGATGCTGCCTATGAAGGTAAGGAATTGCAGATTTTGGACAATACGGCCGAAATTTACGCCAATCTAAAACCTTACCAATACCATGGGTCCGTATATGGAATAATGGCGGCAAAAAGAGGAGCCTTGAATCCGGTAGGGGAATGGAATTCGCAGGAGGTTGTCGTTAAGGGAAATCATGTTAAAGTAACCTTGAACGGCACCGTCATTGTGGATGGGGATTGGAAGGAGGCGTCCAAGAATGGGACGGCAGACCATAAGGAACACCCAGGCCTGGAAAGAAATACAGGTCACATTGGTTTCTTGGGCCATGGTGCCGAACTCGCCTTTAGGAATATTAGAATTAAGGATTTGAGCAAGTAATTTTATTGATTATTTATTTATATACCGGGAGTTATGGATAGGTACAATCCATAACTCCCGGTTTTTTTATGGCAAAAATCCAAGTTATGTAAACAACAAGGTTCTAAAGCAGTTACCCGTCTTTATTTATTTTGCAAGGAACATATTGGAAAAACTAAAAGCTCATTCGGAAACTAAAGTTGGGGGTAATGCCTAATGAAACTCTTTCTATAGTTTCAATTTCGTTTTGTTCATTTATCCTGTAATAGATATTAAGGATATTCTTTTTATTCAATAGGTTTAAGACGGAAGCCCCTACGGACGATTTTATTCCTTGGCTTATCTTGAAGTTGTAGATAAACGAAGCATCTGCCCTGAGGTAGGCTGGGAGTCTACTACTATTTGGCTCCTCATAATTGATTTGATTGGGGAAAACATCCAGGATAATAGAGTTGTTGCCTTCCTGTGGTTTGGTATATGGTCTTCCCGTATGGTAATTGGCACCAAGCCCCATTCTAAAGCTCTTGTAAGTATAGGTGCCGGCAAAGCTTATGGTGTGCCTAATATCCAAATTGTTGGGGAATTGGTGGGGCGTTATATTCTCAAAAGTATAATTGTTGGTGTTATAGGCGTAACTGAGCCAGGTGCTATAGGCTGTTGTTTTTTTATTGATCAAGAATTCGATTCCGGATATGTCGTATTTTCCTATTTCGCCATTAAATTGATCTTGGTTTTGAAACCCCTGTGTAGCAGTACTTATGCCATCCACCTTCTTGTAAAAGCCTTCAACACCTACATAAAGCGTATTTTTGTCATAATTTAGTCCAAGGGATATTTGTTTGCTTTTGGTAATAGGTAATATTTCGTTGTCCGAAAGTATCCATCGCCTTTTTTCAATTCCCAAAAAATTTTGTTCCAAATCTATTATTTGGTTGGTGGACTGACTTTTAAATTCTCCAAGTAATTCGGTCTTTAGCTCTTCTGTCCAAGCATAATTTAAGTTTAATCTGGGTTCTAGAATAAACTCGTCAAAGGTTTTAAAGGTCTTTAAGTTTTTAATGTAATTTAATCTTAGTCCACCTCTGGCATTGAATTTTTCATTTTTGGATCTATAATCCAACTCGGAAAATAGGGAATGCGTCATAATCACCCCTTTTATATTGCTCTTGTATGGGGGTTGGCTCACTTGGGTAAAGTTGGTTATGCCCACCTCATTAAGTTGATATCCGTTCAACCAATTAAGGTTTGGGCCAAAGTGGTATTTGGTGTTCAATTTTATCGCCTTTTCCAAAACCTGGTTACTCTGAAAAAGTTGCTGGGATTGGGAAGGGATGTTTTGGGAATCCAAATTGTAGCGGGTGTAATACAGGTTTAAATGGGTACCCCAGTTGGGAGTCCATTTACTTTCCAAGCTTCCTCCAAAGGAAAGATTGGTTTGATCCAATAGACTTTTGGCCGTGGCATCCTCCGTTTTTTCCGAGTAATTAAGGTGGTTGTTGGTATTGATAAAACTAAGTCTCGCCTTTTGGTTTTCACTGATGTCGTAAAGCAATTTGCCCGTAAAATCGTAGAAATAGAAATCTTCGTCCCTAACTGTATTTTCGGCATTGGTTGAATTCCCATTTTCCTTGACCTCACTGTCCTGAAACACTTTGTCAAAAAACCGATTGTAGGTAGGGGTATTTATAAAATCTGTGGTAGAACGTCTACCGGAAAACTGAACGGAAACTTTCTCGGAAAAGGGCAGCTGTCCAAATACATCGCCGCTCAATAAATTAAATCCTGCCCCTCCCACGAATGAATCGTTGATGTTATTTCTGGTCTTTATATTGATTACACTGCTCACTCCATCACCATATTGCACGCTGGTCCCATTTTTTATGATATTTACATTATCTATCAAATAGGGGTTAAAAGCAGAAATTAAACCAAAAAAATGTCCTGAATGGTACATTTTTATACCATCCCACAATACTAAATTTTGGTCGTTGGTACCTCCCCTCACATTGATGTCGGACACGGTCTCGTCCACACTCTTAATTCCGGGCAATGCTTGTATGGTCTGCAGTACATCAGGTTCTATAAGACCGGGTAAAATTCCAAATTTGTCCGTGTTGAGTTCAATGCTGGCATCCGGTTTTTTAGTGATACCGGTTGTAAGGAATTGATAGACAACAACTTCTTCCAGTTGCTGATAATTTGGAGACAATAATATGGTCTTGCATGGATTATTGTCCAGGAGTCCTTCCGCACTTAAATATTTGGTCTTAAAACCAAGGTGTTTTATGGCGATATTGGCATTTCTAGGCACCTGCTTAATTCTAAACTGCCCCTCAAGATCGGTAATTTGCGATATATTGTTGCCCAAAACCTGCACGGTAGCATTCATGATGGTGCTGTTCTCAAAATTATCCATCACCTTGGCACAGATATCTATGAACTTACTTTTGGATATGGCAAAATAACGATCATTGAGCTTAGTGATGTCCAATAGGGTCTGACTGCGAAGCTCGTCAAGTATTTGGGGTAGGGAATTGGTATCCGGAATAGAAAATTGCAATTGTTGCAAGTCCTGATCGGCATAGGAGAATTTTATGTTGAACTCCCGTTCCAGTTCTTCCAAATAACTGATTAGATTTGCTTTTGGCGCACTATTATCTTGTGCCCGGTTGGAATAAGGGAAAAGAAGGGATAAAGAAAGGGCAACAAGAAATACAAGGTCTTTATGGCGTTTCAGCATAGAACAGCACTTTATTCCCCTCTAGTTTATACATGATCTGAGAAGGAGTACTAATACTTTGCAACGCCAATTCCTTATCCGTATTGCTAAAGGATCCTGTAAATAATTGATTGGTATCTATGTTTTTGGTAGAGACCTCAATATTAAATTGTCTTTGAAATTCATCCAAAACAAATTTCAAGGGAATACTTTTAAAACTACTTTCGTTCCTTATCCAGGAGGGTTCCTTTGTATTTGGTATTTTTAAGGCCTGTAATTCTCCGTTTATGACCACCAATGAATTGCCAGCTGGGAGTTTAATTTCTTGCTTGTTGTACACAACACTTACCAAACCTTCGTAGCAGGCTACTTCAAAATAGCCTTTTCTGTTTTCTACATTAAATTGGGTACCCAAAACGGTTACGGTTCCTTGCTCCGTTGTTACGGTAAACCGCTTTCCTTTGGCTACCTTAAAATAAGCTTCTCCGTTTAGTGCTATGTCCCTTTTTTTTGTCCAATTCTTTTTGCTGTACGAAATTTGGGAATCTGCATTCAGTCTAACTTCCGAAGCATCTGGAAGCAATATTTCCGTCCTTTCTGCATATTGTGTACTTATTTCCTCGTTCAAGTTGCCATAGTACAAAAAGGAGGCAACAAAAATCAAGGTAATGGCAGCGGCTATGCCCAAATATTTCTTATATGGATTAAGATTAATTACTTTTTTCTTGGTGGAAGCCTTGTGTTTGTTGAGGTCATCCCAAGCCTTGGCCATGTTGAAATCAGGCGCTGCCAAATTATTGGTGGCTTCCCGTAGTTTTATGTACGAGGCATACTCTTTGGTCTCTTTAAACTTAACCAACTCCTCTTGCGTGAGTTCGTTGTTGAGCCATTTTGCCAAATAATTTTCCTGCATGGTTTCTAGCTTTATATAGGTATAACAATCAAAACTGAAAATACCCTACTTTTCAATTAACAATTAACAATTACTACTAGTATAGCGATATTTGTGTCGTGTCTTGGGATTGCTGTATAAAATGATAATTTTCTAACCCTAAATAGGTTAAAATACCCCAATTGCCCATTTACTCATTACTCCGTATTCAATTCTTTGTCCTATATCCCTTCAATCTGGTCCCTAAGTGTTTTTAAGGCCAAGTGCATCCTTTTTTCAATAGCTTTTACACTTACCCCCTCCATTTCCGCGATTTCCGCATATTTCTTTCCATCTATCCTATTTAGCAAAAAGGTGGTACGTTGGTTTTCTGGCAAAGCAGCCAATGCACGTTCCAATTTTTCTTTATATTCCTGTTCCTCCAATAAAAATTCCGGGGATTCATTTACAATTGCATTGGTATCCGGTGCGTATTTTAATCTTACTTTTTCCGCTTTTATTACATTCAGGTATAAATTGTTTGCAATGGTATATACATAGGACTTGGCCTTGTCCGGTGCAACCTTGGAACAGTTTTCCCATAATTTCATAAAGGCCTCTTGTACAACGTCATACGCTTTTTCCTCATTGCCGAACTTATAATATATGTAATTAAAAACCGTTTTGGAATGGGTGCTAAAGATTGAAGCGTAAACTTTATCCTCGCATACATGTTCTACTTTGATAGCTTTCAATCCTTCCTGTTTTATTTTTTCAAAGATATTTTAAAAAAAACAAAAAATTAGGTAGGGTATTTTAAAAGTGGGTTGTTTTAGATATATACGAACAAATAAAAACCAAATCGTTATGAAAAAGTTTATGTCATATTTAATGTACGGGAGCCTACTTCTGGTGGCATTAAATTTCACTTCTTGTCAGGAAGAGTTTGAAGAATTGCCTGGAGAGGATAACCAGGAAGCCATATTGGCAAGTTCCAGTACGGCACAACTAATTAAAAGAACGTCGTCCAAAGATGGTTCTTATGACAATATTGTGGATGGAGCAAGTTGTATTGCAATCAACTTTCCATATATGGTAAATGTAAATGGCCTGGAAGTTAAAATAGATGCTATTGAAGATTTAAAGTTGATAAAGCAGCTTTTTAATGAGGTAGAGGTAGATGATGATATCTTGGAAATTATTTTCCCAATACAGATTACCTTGTCGGATTATACGGAAGTAACTATAAGTAACAAGGAACAACTTCGTGAAAAGGTTGAAGAGTGTGTTGAAGGTGGGGATGACGATGATATAGAATGTATAGATTTTGTGTACCCTATTGTTGTATATTCCTTTGATATCAATCTACAGCAAACAGGGAATGTTACCGTAGAAAATGATATGCAATTAAGACGCTATTTCGCCGAACGTGGTGATGATGACCTACTTAGTTTTGATTTCCCTATTACATTGGAATTATATGATGATACTAAAATTAGTGTAAGCAATAATGCCGAACTGGCCAATGCCATTGAAACGGCCAAAAGTGAATGTGATGAGGACGACGACGACGATTATGATGATGACTTTACCCAAGAGCGTTTGGAAGAGTACCTAGTGGCCTGCCCATGGTTGGTGAATGAAGTAATACGGGCCAATATAGACAATACAGGTCAGTATTTTGATTACGTAATGAATTTTACCGATGACGGAAAGGTCGTAATGAAAGATAGGGCAGGGAACAGTTTAACGGGAACCTGGAGTACCAGAATTGGAGAGAACAGGGTCTTGTTGAAGTTGGACTTTGAAGCCTTGGCCGATTTTGACCTGGAGTGGTTTGTTTATGATCTGGACGATGGTAAAATTAAGTTGTATGCCGGTGAAGGGGAGCGGATAATAATGAAAAAGGCATGTGATATCGTAGATAACACACCGGATACCTTGAGGGAAATTTTAAAAGAGTGTAGCTGGGTCATAAAAAAGGTAATGTTGAACAACGAAGACCTTGATAGGTTATTGGGGTACGAGTTCGCTTTTCAGGCCGAGGGGGTGGTTACTTTGAGCAACGAATCCGATATGTCAGAAGGTACCTGGGCTATTACGACCAATGCCCAAGGGCGTTTGGTAATGGCCATTACCATGGGGGACGAGCCAGGGGTGAGTTTTGAATGGTTATTGTCCGATCTTAGGGATAAACGTTTAAAGTTTACTATAGAAGATGGGAATTATGAACTAATCTTGGAAAGGGTTTGTGATAATAACGCCGACGATGAAGATGTTGCCGAGATTAGGAATATCATGATGGGCGGAGAATGGATAATTGCAAAATATATGGAGGGCGATAATGATGAAACCCAAAATTATGCAGCTTTTGTCTTCGACTTTCAGGCCGAACTAGCCGTGAATGTTACCACAGGCGAAACCGGACCAGCCTATCCAGGACTCTGGAGAATAATAAGGGATAGTGAAGGAGAGCTGAAATGTTACCTTAATTTTGGCTTGGCTACGGCCATGCAAGTCTTAATGGACGACTGGAAAATTGTCTCCATTACCAATGATCGCGTAGAGTTAAAGATGATTAATGGGAACAACATAGAAGTTCTTGTTTTAGAAAAGAAATAAAAATTTTGCCCCAATTTTTGGAAAAGGGTGGCTTCCTCAGGAAGCTGCCCTTTTTTTACTTTTATATTTTTCATCCCAGGCTTCACACTTACGGCAGTTATTCTTAAATTTGCGCTTTCCTGATAATACAGTAAGACTATGTTTGATAATTTAAGTGAAAAGTTGGATAAGGCGTTACATGTTCTAAAAGGACATGGACAAATTACAGAGATCAATGTTGCGGAAACCTTAAAGGAGGTGCGTAGGGCACTTTTGGATGCGGATGTCAACTTTAAAATTGCCAAGGAGTTTACCAATAAGGTAAAGGAAAAAGCATTGGGACAGGATGTATTGACCTCCCTTCAGCCAGGCCAGTTGATGGTAAAATTGGTGAAGGACGAGCTTACTGAGCTTATGGGCGGAGACGCTGAGGGCATCAATTTATCCGGTACGCCCTCCGTAATCCTAATGTCCGGTCTACAGGGTTCCGGTAAAACTACCTTTTCAGGAAAATTGGCCAATTATCTTAAAACCAAAAAGACAAAAAAACCTTTGTTGGTGGCCTGTGATGTTTATAGGCCTGCTGCGATAGACCAACTTCATGTAGTAGGGGAGCAGATTGGTGTTGAGGTTTTTTCGGACCGGGGAAATAATGACCCCGTTGCCATCTCAAAAGCAGGTATTGCCCATGCAAAGGCCAATGGTTTTAATGTAGTTATTATTGATACGGCAGGTCGTTTGGCAGTGGATGAGCAAATGATGAATGAAATTGCCGATATCCATAAAGCCATAAAGCCTCAGGAAACCCTGTTCGTGGTAGATTCCATGACAGGACAGGATGCTGTTAATACTGCCAAATCCTTTAACGACGTTCTTAATTTTGACGGGGTCATATTAACAAAATTGGATGGGGATACCCGTGGTGGTGCCGCTATTTCCATTAAATCTGTCGTAAACAAGCCCATTAAGTTTATAGGTACGGGGGAAAAAATGGATGCCATAGATGTCTTTTACCCTTCCCGTATGGCCGAACGAATCCTTGGTATGGGGGATGTGGTGTCTTTGGTGGAAAGGGCCCAAGAGCAGTTTGATGAGGAGGAGGCCAGGAAAATCCAGAAGAAGATAGCCAAGAATAAATTTGGTTTTGATGACTTTTTAAGCCAGATCCAGCAAATAAAAAAGATGGGTAGCCTTAAAGATCTTATGGGGATGATTCCTGGAGCAGGAAAAGCTTTAAAAGGCTTGGATATAGATGATGATGCCTTTAAACATATAGAGGCCATTATACATTCCATGACCCCGGATGAACGATCTACCCCGGCTAAATTGAACGCCAGTCGAAAAAAGAGGATAGCCAAAGGTAGTGGTACCAGTATTCAGGAAATAAATCAATTGCTGAAGCAATTTGATCAAATGAGCAAGATGATGAAGATGATGCAGGGCGGCGGCGGCAAAAAGATGATGCAGATGATGGGGGCCATGAAGGGGATGAAGTAGGGTTGTTCGAAATTGAAAGTCAAAGGTTCCAGGTTCGAGGTTTCAGATTGCAGGAGCAAAGTATAAAATAGATGTCCTTATGGCAAAGGTTGAAAGGTTTGAAGATTTGGAAATATGGCAGTTGGCTCGGGAGATATGTAATAAAGTGCATCAAATTTTTAAAACCACTTCTTTAGGCGGCAATTATGCTCTTAGGAATCAGATGGATAAAAGTTCTGGATCAATTATGGATAATATTTCAGAAGGGTTCGAGCGCAATGGCAATTGCGAATTTATTCAATTTTTAAGTATAGCAAAAGCTTCATGTGGTGAACTAGGTTCCCAACTTTATAGAGTATTGGATAGAAATCATATAAACAGATCCTCTTTCGAGGTTCTTTACGAATTGGTTCTTTTGGAAAGTAAAAAAAAAATCAGCTCCTTTATTAGTTACTTGTCCCGATCAGAGTACAAGGGGTCACAATTCAACAAACAACAACCTTGAACATTAAACTTTAAATGAATGGAAATTTTAGACGGTAAAAAAGTATCGAATCAAATAAAGGAGGAAATAGCCGCTGAGGTAGCTAAAATGAGGGAGCGTGGTGAAAAGGTGCCACATTTGGCAGCGGTTATCGTGGGGAACGACGGTGCCAGTCTTACCTATGTTGGTAGCAAGGTAAGGTCCTGTGAGAAAGTAGGATTCGAATCTACCTTGGTACAGTTGCCAAGCACCACCTCGGAACAGGAGTTGTTGAACAAAATAGAAGAACTCAACAAGAATGAGGATATAGACGGATTTATTGTTCAATTGCCTTTGCCAGAGCAGATCAATACACAACGTGTCTTGTTGGCGGTGGATCCGGATAAGGATGTGGACGGATTCCATCCGACCAACTTTGGAAAAATGGCCCTGGATATGAGCACTTTTATTCCTGCCACGCCTTTTGGGATATTGGAACTCTTGGAAAGATATAAGGTGGAGACAAAGGGAAAGCATACCGTAGTTATTGGTCGGAGCCATATTGTAGGTAGACCAATGAGTATTCTTATGGGAAGAAAAGGTTGGCCTGGAAATTCCACCGTAACCCTTACGCATAGCCATACCAAAAATATTACCCAGATTATATCCCAGGCCGATATAGTTATCTCCGCATTGGGAGTGCCCAACTTTTTAAAAGCCGAAATGGTGAAGGATGATGCCGTAATCATTGATGTTGGCATCACCAGAGTTCCGGACGACACTAAAGAGAGGGGTTATTATATAACGGGGGATGTGGATTTTGAAAATGTGAGCAAGAAGGCTTCTTATATTACTCCGGTTCCTGGAGGTGTGGGACCAATGACGATCGCCATGTTGTTAAAAAATACCTTGTTGGCACGGGAAAGGCATAGAAGCCAAAAATAATTCCAGAAGACCGCATTCATTTTAACTGCGGTTTTTTTGTTTATACCCATATGTTCGTGATGGGATTGATAATGGCAGTTTTTTGAATTTGTGAAGAGCTTACCTAATAGTCTGGCCTTGGGCAGGACAAGCACTAGTATTTATTTTGTTTGGTTAAAAAACGTATATTACCATTATCATAACAACAGCATGCAAGAAACCGATAACCTTAGTCTGGAACCTTTTTTTAATCTTTCCATGGATTTATTATGTATAGCTGGTTATGACGGCTATTTTAAAAAAGTAAATCCAGCTTTGGTGCAACTCTTGGGCTATACCGAAGAGGAGTTGTTTTCCAGGAAAATACAGGAGTTCATCCATGAGGAAGATAGGGACCTGACGGGTAGATATAGGGAGAATTTGATAAAGAATGTGCCCTTGGTCAATTACGAAAATAGATACGTCTCTAAAACAGGGGAGATAATTTGGTTGCATTGGACTTCCATACCCTTGGAGAATGAAAAATTGGTATATGCCATTGCCAAAAATATAACCCATAAAAAGAAACTGGAAAAAGAGCGTATTGAGCATCTGATCAACTTGGTGGATAAAAACCATGAGTTGAAACAACTCAATTATACCACATCCCATGATTTAAGGTCTCCAGTAAACAATTTATTATCCATATTTGGGTTTTTGGATATGAGCAAAATTGAAGATAAGGAAATATTGGAAACCTTGGATTATATGAAGATGGCCACCGAGGGGCTCAATAATTCCCTGAACAATTATGTGGATCTTATAAGTAAGAGGGAAACATCGAACATAGACCTGGAGGTAGTAGATTTTGAATTAATACTTAAACAGGTTAAGTCATCCATCAGTTCCCTATTGGGGAATGCCAATGTAACCTTTAATGTAGATTTTTCCAATTTAAGGGGCGTAAGACATAATCCAAGTTATATGGAAAGTATTTTCCTAAACCTGTTGACCAATTCCATTAAGTATGCCAGGCCCGATGTTCCGCCGGTAATTTCTATTACATCACAGGTTGTAGAAGGTAAGAATCAGCTTATTTATACAGACAACGGCCTTGGTTTTGACATGGAAAAGTTTGGCAGTAAAATATTTGGCCTCAATCAAAAATTCCATAATAATGGAGGTGGAGATGGGGATAGTAAAGGGGTTGGACTTTATCTGGTGTATAATCATATCAACAGTCTCGGAGGTACTATTGCAGTAGAAAGTGAAGTTAATAATGGGGTTACCTTTACCATTACCTTCAAATGAGAAAATGGCCGATTTAAAAAGAATTTCAAGGGAGTAAAACAATAATAAAAAGGTCGGTTTGGAGAATATCTGGCTCCAAACCGACCTTTTTTATGCCCTATTCCGCTGGTTCAAAAACTTCAAGACTGGTTTGGGTACTATCGGAAGGGGTTAGGACATCAATTTTTTCCTCATCTTCGTCATTGGTACAACTGAAGATGGTTAGGGTGCAAAATAAGAATGTTGCTAAGTAGATTGCTTTTTTCATGAGTTCAGATTTTAGTAGGTGTTTCCAAATTCAATTTAATGACATAACGTTAAATCTTCTTTTTTGTTTTACAAGCATTTACGTTTTTAGACAACACCAAAAAGAGATACAGTCCATTAGGACTTAAAAATTTAGAAATCGATTCACTTTATAATTGTTTTTAATTTATTTTGATTATTTTTTGGCTCACAAAATTGGCGAAATTGGATGAAAAAAATTCTTAGGTATACCTTGGCCGTTGTACTACTGCTTTATTTCTTGGCAACGTTTCTGGTGTCTCCAATTTTGGATAAACAGATGAACCTTGTTGAATATAACGATCCCAGACAACTGGGGCCCGAAGCAAAAGAACTGTATAATTCTTTGGGGTTCATTGCAGACCTGCATTGTGATGCCTTGCTTTGGGATCGTGACTTGACCAAAAAATTGGATTATGCCCATTTGGATTTTCCACGTATGCAACAGGCCAATATGAGCTTGCAGGCTTTTACCATTGTTACCAAATCGCCCAAAGGGCAAAATTTTAAGCAGAACAGTGCGGATGCCTTCGATAAAATTACGTTGTTGAATTTCGTTCAGGGCCAACTGCCCGATAAGTGGTTTAGTCTGTACAAGCGGGCCGTGCACCAGGCAAGGGCTTTGCAGGAATACCAAGAGAAGTATGACGGTAAATTCTTATTGGTTGAATCGCGCCAAGATCTAACAAAATTGATAGCATCTAAGCAAACGGACCCAGAGGTCATTGGAGGCCTTTTGGGAATTGAAGGGGCACATTGTCTGGAGGGGAATTTGGATAATGTACAGAACCTTTACGACGAAGGAGTTAGAATGATGGCTCCCACGCATTTTTTCGACAATGAACTAGGTGGATCCGCACATGGTCTTTCCGGGGCTGGACTTACCAATTTTGGTAAGGAGGTAATCAAGGAGATGAACCGTTTGGGTATCATAATCGATTTGGCTCACGTATCCCCCAAAATGATAGATGAAATTCTTGACCAAACTACCCGTCCGGTTGTGGTATCCCATACCGGTGTTAAAGGCACCAAGGATAGCCCCAGAAATATATCCGACCAACATATAAATAGAATTGCAGCCTCCGGGGGGCTAATAGGTATTGGGTTTTTTAGAGGTGCCATAAAAGGGGAGATTAAGCACATTGTGGAGGCTATGAAGTATGTCCGTGATCTGGTGGGTATAGAACATGTGGCCCTAGGGTCCGATTTTGATGGGGCGGCCACAACCCCTATAGATGTAACCGGTCTGCCATTTATTGTACAGGAATTAATGAATCAAGGATTTTCGGAATTGGAGATCAGAGCCGTTATGGGCGAGAATGTTAAACGGTTTTTAATGGAACAATTGCCTTAACTTGGGAATAGTTTTGTATAATTCCCTATTATGGGATGCAATTTTGCCCACTTCAACTTTATCTTTTGAATCTTTTATATATCTTCGATAATTGGGAAAATTATAAACAATATGCACTTTTGCACGACCCGTATTGGGAAAGTGCTGAAAATAAATTAAGAAATGATAATAGAGCCTAGAACACGCGGATTTATTTGCCTTACCTCCCATCCTAAAGGATGTGAACAAAATGTTATTGACCAAATTGAATATATAAAGTCCAAGGGAGCCATTGATGGGGCAAAAAAAGTATTGGTGATAGGAGCTTCCACAGGATTTGGCCTGGCCTCCAGAATTACCAGCGCCTTTGGTGCAGGAGCTTCCACTATAGGGGTGTTTTTTGAAAAACCGCCTTCAGAGGGCAGACCGGCCTCCCCAGGTTGGTACAATAGTGCGGCCTTTGAAAAAGAAGCGCATAAGGCGGGATTATACGCCAAAAGTATAAATGGGGATGCCTTTTCCAATGAAATTAAAAAACAGACCTTAGCTCTTATCAAAGCCGATTTGGGACAAATAGATATGGTGATTTACAGTTTGGCTTCCCCGGTAAGGACGCATCCGGATACTGGAGTAAAATATAAATCGGTCTTAAAACCAATAGGGGCTAAATTTCAAAACAAAACGGTGGACTTTCATACCGGTGTAGTATCCGAAGTGTCCATAGAACCTGCCCAAGGGGATGATATAGCGAATACTGTGGCGGTCATGGGAGGTGAAGACTGGAAAATGTGGATCGATGATTTGAAAGGTGAAGGTCTGCTTTCTGAAGGATTTACCACTATAGCCTACTCTTATATTGGTCCGTCACTTACAGAAGCGGTTTATAGAAAAGGAACCATTGGCCGTGCCAAGGATCATTTGGAAGCCACTGCTTTTACCATTACGGACAGTTTAAAGCCATTAAATGGTAAGGCTTATGTTTCGGTAAATAAGGCCTTGGTGACCCAGGCAAGTTCTGCCATACCGGTAATTCCTTTATATATATCCCTACTGTACAAGGTAATGAAGGAGGAGGGCATACACGAAGGATGTATAGAACAAATTCAGCGCTTGTTCCAGGATAGATTGTATGCTGGCCAGGTACCTACCGATGATAAAGGAAGAATACGAATAGATGATTTGGAAATGCGCGCTGATGTGCAGGCCAAGGTAGCCGAACTTTGGAAGAAGGCCACTACCGAAACTTTACCCAATATTGGTGATCTTAAAGGGTATGAAAAGGATTTCTTCAATTTGTTCGGTTTTATGGTAGAAGGCGTGGATTATGATGAGGACGTGAACGAAATAGTGGATATTCCAGGGCTTCAATAATTATTTGCTAATGTATACCGTACGTGGTAGAAACCTGATAAATATGCGAAATAATCTATTATTGTTATGTGCGCTAGTTTGGCTTACCGCCTCAAACGCGCAGACCGGAAAGGTATTTGATGCTCTTACAATGAAGAGTGAAATTCTAAAGAGCGAAAGGAAATTTGCTGTATACCTACCGCCTGATTATGAAACATCCAATAGAAGTTATCCGGTATTATATCTATTACATGGAGCTGGGGACGATCAAACAGGCTGGGTGCAATTTGGAGAGGTGTTGCGCATTACCGATAACGCTATTCAAGAAGGTAAGGCTACTCCAATGATTATTGTGATGCCAGACGCCAATACGGGAACTAGAGGCTATTTCAATTCCATAAAAGGGGACTGGAGGTATGAGGATTTCTTTTTTGAGGAATTAATGCCTTATGTAGAGAAGAAATATCGCATTAAAGGGGAAAAGCGCTTTAGGGCCATAGCCGGCCTTTCTATGGGTGGCGGTGGATCGTTCATGTACGCCTTG
>Ga0209344_10001295_pt1 | contig 33645 bp, 29 predicted proteins | sample Cruoilmetagenom6_FD_187293 | JGI IMG/M metagenome (GOLD analysis project Ga0209344, IMG submission 187293) | Oil polluted marine microbial communities from Coal Oil Point, Santa Barbara, California, USA - Santa Barbara Oil Seep Sample 6 (SPAdes)... | ecosystem: Environmental > Aquatic > Marine...
GGGGGGGGGGGGGGCTTTGCCCGTGCGTTCTGATCCTGGCGCCGCCCCTCATCCGGCGCTGCGCGCCACCTTCTCCCCAAAGGGGCGAAGGGAAGGAGGTCGCCCGGTTTGGTGCAATGCCTCTCTGGATCACCACGGCGCTAAGCGCCGCGCAATGACCAAGGGTGGTTCCAGCAAAACCTGAATGGCTCGGATCTAGAGCCGGCAACTGGCCGCCCGGTCCCGCAGGGCCTTTTGATCAACCGGATTGGTGGCAAGGCCTGCTGCCCGTTCATATTCCCCGGCAGCCTCAGGCAAGCGTCCCAGTTTGTGCAACAGATCGGCGCGCACCGCCGGCAGCAAATGATAGGCCTGCAATTCCGGTACAGCCAGCAGCGCATCGGCGTGCTGCAGACCCAGTTCGGGGCCAAAGGCCATGCCAATGGCGACCGCCTGATTAAGCGCGACCACCGGCGAGGGCATGACCCCAAGCAATGCCGCATAAAGCGCCGCAATCTGCTTCCAATCGGTCTCCTCCGCGGTTCTGGCCCGGGCGTGGCAGGCGGCAATCGCGGCCTGTAACTGATAGGGACCGGGATGCTGGGTGAGTTTTTCGGCCCGTGTCAGCGCACTCAGCCCGCGCCGGATCAGCAATCTGTCCCAAAGCTGCCGGTCCTGCTCGAGCAGGAGAACCGGCTGCCCGTTCGGATCGCGCCGCGCGCCGAATCGCGAGGCCTGAATTTCCATCAAGCCCATCAGCCCCAAAACCTCGGGCTCGCCGGGAGCCAGCTCGGCCAGAATCCGGTTAAGCCGCATGGCCTCTTCGCATAACCGGGTTCTGAGAAAATCCTCGCCACTGCTGGCGGCATAGCCCTCATTGAAAATCAGGTAGATGACCTGCAATACGGTTTGCAGTCTTGCGTCACGGGCGGCCCCATGCGGCACTTCAAAGCTGTAGCTGCCTTCCTTAAGAGTCCTCTTGGCCCGGGTAATACGCTGGGCGATGGCCGCTTCACTCGACAAAAAGGCGCGGGCGATTTCGGCAATGCTCAGCCCACCCAACAGGCGCAGCGTCAAGGCGGCCCGCGCCTCTGCAGCCAGATCAGGATGGCAGGCCGCAAAAATCAGCGCCAGCCGTTCATCGCCGATATCATCATCCAGCGTCGCCTCGAGCAATTGCACCGAGACATCTTCCCGCGCGTCCAGCTCCTGCGCCAATTCCGCATTCTTGTCGCGCATCATCCGGTTACGCCGGAACCGGTCTATGGCCCGGCGCTTGGCCGTGGTCATCAGCCAGGCGCCGGGATTTGCGGGAATGCCCTCATGGGGCCATTGCTCAAGGGCTGCGACCAGCGCGTCCTGGGCCAGTTCCTCGGCCAGCCCGATATCGCGGACAATACGGGTCAGCCCGCCAATGATCTTGGCGGATTCCATGCGCCAGAGCGCCGATATGGTCGCGTTGATATCGGTCATGGCAGCGGATGCAATCCGATGGCATCCGCTGCCGCAACAAAGCCGTCGGCCAAGGGCATGCTGCTAGCGTTTGGCCAGTTGGTCCGCGACCTTGTTATGCTGGTCAACGCCCTCGCCCGCCTCGAAATCATCGATTTCAAACATCTGGCGGATTTCGATCTGGCCCTCGCCATTCGTGTCGGTGGGGCAGCGCTTGGCCCATTCCAACGCCTCGGCGAGGGATTTGCATTCCCAGATCCAGAACCCGGCGATCAGTTCCTTGGTTTCGGCAAACGGCCCGTCAGTGACACTTGTCTTGCCGTCGGCAAAACTGATCCTTGCCCCCTTGGCGCTCGATTGCAGCCCGGCCCCGTCGAGCATGACCCCGGCCTTGACCAGTTCCTCATTATATTTGCCCATGGCCAGCAGCAGCTCATTGGAGGGCATGACCCCCGCTTCGCTTTCGGGCGTGGCCTTGATAATCACCATGAAACGCATTTTCATTCTCCTTGTCGCTGTCGGCCGGGAGACCGGGCCCCAATGGCCATGTGTTCTCCCGCCGATACAAACACGTCGAACCGCCGGATACCGATACGACATGGCCGCAGAATTTTTTTGCGGGGATGTCTCTCCAGCCAGTTTTACGCGCAAAGCGGACAAAGAAAAGGCCCGGACATTTGTCCGGGCCTTTTGCATTCAAACGGGATGGGGCGACTTAGTCGTCGCTGCCTTCGCCATCAACTTCTTCACCAGTTTCCTGGTTGACGACCTTCATCGACAACCGGACCTTGCCGCGATCGTCAAAGCCGAGAAGCTTGACCCAGACCTTGTCGCCTTCCTTGACGACATCGGTGGTCTTGCCAACACGCTCGGCGGCCAGCTGGGAAATGTGCACGAGGCCATCCCGCGGACCAAAGAAGTTCACGAACGCGCCGAAATCGGCGGTCTTGACCACGGTGCCCTGATAGATGACGCCAACTTCCGGCTCATCGGTGATCGACTTGATCCAGGCAATCGCCGCATCAATGGCCTTGCCATCGGAGGAGGCGATCTTGATGGTACCGTCGTCTTCGATATTCACCTTGGCGCCGGTCTTTTCCACGATTTCGCGGATGACCTTGCCACCGGTGCCGATGACTTCACGGATCTTGTCGGTCGGGATCTTCATGGTCTCGATGCGCGGGGCGAATTCGCCAACCTCGTCACGGGCCGTATCGAGCGCCTTGGACATTTCGCCAAGGATATGGTCACGGCCGCCCTTGGCCTGGCCAAGTGCCTTTTGCATGATCTCTTCGGTGATACCGGCAATCTTGATGTCCATCTGCAGCGAGGTAATACCCTCAGCTGTACCGGCCACCTTGAAATCCATGTCGCCGAGGTGATCTTCGTCGCCGAGAATGTCGGACAGAACCGCGAACTTCTCGCCTTCAAGGATCAGGCCCATGGCGATACCGGCAACAGGTGCCTTCATCGGCACACCGGCATCCATCAGCGCCAGCGAGGTGCCGCAAACGGTTGCCATCGAGGAGGAACCGTTCGACTCGGTGATTTCCGAGACGATACGCAGCGTATAGGGGAATTCTTCAGCCGAGGGACGGACCGGGTTGATTGCGCGCCAGGCAAGCTTGCCATGGCCGGTTTCACGCCGGGACGTAAAGCCGACACGGCCCGCTTCACCGACCGAATAGGGCGGGAAGTTGTAATGCAGCAGGAAGTTCTGCTTGTAGGTGCCCTCAAGGCTGTCGACATATTGCTCGTCGTCGCCTGTACCAAGGGTTGCCACAACCAGCGCCTGGGTTTCACCACGGGTGAACAGGGCTGAACCATGGGTGCGCGGCAACAGGCCGACTTCGGCAACAATCGGGCGCACAGTGGTCAGGTCACGCCCGTCAATACGCGTGCCATTGTCGAGAATTTCCCAACGCACGATCTTGGCCTGCAGCGACTTGAAAACAGAACCGATCTGCTCGGGTGTCCAGGCAGCATCTTCGCCTTCGGCGGGCGCAAAATGCTCTTTTACCTTCGCCTTGGCCGCATCAAGCGCCACATAACGATCAGCCTTGTCGGTGATCTTGTAGGCAGCGCGGATATCGCTCTCAACGGCCTTGAGCATTTCGGTCTCAAGGGCGCTCAGGTCTTCGGGCACAAATTCGCGCGGTTCCTTGGCGGCCAGTTCGGCCAGCTGGATGATCGCGTCGATAACCTTGGCGCTTTCGGCATGGCCGAACATCACGGCACCGAGCATGATTTCTTCGCTCAGTTCCTTGGCTTCGGATTCAACCATCAAGACGGCGTCGGTGGTACCGGCCATGATCAGGTCGAGCTTTGAGTCCGAACGACGGTCGATCGGGGTATTGAGCACGTATTCGCCATCGATATAGCCAACGCGCGCCGCGCCGATCGGGCCCATGAAGGGCACGCCGGAAATGGTCAGCGCCGCGGAGGTCGCAACCATGGCCAATACGTCAGGCTCGTTCTCGAGGTCATGCTGGAGCACGGTGACGATGACCTGGGTCTCGTTCTTGTAACCGGCGGGGAACAGCGGACGGATCGGGCGATCGATCAGACGGCAGATCAGCGTCTCGGCTTCGGTCGGGCGGCCTTCGCGCTTGAAATAGCCACCGGGGATCTTGCCAGCGGCAAAAGCCTTTTCCTGGTAATTCACGGTCAGCGGGAAGAAATCGATCCCGGCTTTCGGGGTCTTGGCGCTGACAACGGTCGCCAGAACGACGGTCTCGCCCAGGGTTGCCAGCACGGCACCGTCAGCCTGACGGGCAATTTTGCCGGTTTCAAGGGTCAGCGGCTGGCCGCCCCAGTTCATTTCTACCTTGTGGTGTTCAAACATATACGTCTTTTCCATTCATCAATTGGAACGCCCATCAGGAGTTCCAGATGTACCCGGTCGCCGCACACCCCATGTGCACGGCCTTTGCGGGTACCGGTTTCGGCCCTCTGGGCGAAACGTGGACAAGACGGCAAGCCATTCCTGAAACACCTGGCAATACGCCAGTTTCAAAAATAGCCAACGATCCTGCCACGCCTCACTTGAAGCCTGGCTGGCAGCACGTTGCAAACGCCCTGCCGGATATGGACAAGGCGCGGGCTGAGCCGCGCCTTGTCGACATTATTGCGCTTTAGCGGCGCAGACCGAGCCGTTCAATCAGGCCCCGGTAGCGCGCTTCGTCATTGCGCTTGACATAATCAAGCAGACGACGGCGCTGGCTGACCATTTTCAACAAGCCACGGCGCGAATGATTATCCTTGCCATGGGTCTTGAAGTGATCGGTCAGGTTGGCAATGCGCTCGGACAGAACCGCAACCTGGACTTCCGGTGAACCGGTATCGTCCTTCTTGATTGCGTATTCCTTGATGAGTTCAGCTTTGCGTTCAGCAGTAATCGACATCGTAAAATCCTTTCGATTTTGAGGATTGGGTCGCCCATGGCCGGGATGTCGTCCAGCTCAGGGCCGCTAATTACCCTGACCCGAAGGTCAAAGCTGGCGCTCATATAGTGGAAAATTGCGCAAAATGCAAAGACTATGCTGATCGGGCCCGTTCAGGCCCCGGTGTGCCGGTCAGGCCGGGGGCTGGTGCGCCTCGAAAGCGGCCGGTCCGGCAACAAGGGCGGTCCTTGGCATAATGAAGCGCCATTCCAGCCCGTCCTCATGCATGACCCGTTCGATCTCGGCCCCGAGCGTCGATTTGAGGAAGCGGTTGATCACGACGGTACCAAAGCCTTCGCGGCTACTGACCGGATTTTCCACCGTCACACCGGTTTCCCGCCAGAGCAGTTCCAGCCTGTCGCCCTGCCATTTCCAGGAGAGGTTCAAATGCCCCTCCAATTGGGCAAAGGCACCATATTTGGCGGCATTTGTCGCCATTTCATGCAAGGCCATGCCCAAAGTCTGCGAGGCTTCGGCGCTGAGGCGCACTTCGGGCCCGGCAAGGCTGAGCCGTTCCGCATCATCAGGGGCAAAGGGCTGCAAATGCGCTTTGGCGAGCTCTTCGAGCCCCACCCCGCTTGAGCCATAGCTGAGCAGGAGATCGGTGGAACGGGCCAGCCCGATAATCCGCTTTTGGAAATCCTCGAGAAAGGCGTCGAGCGACTCCGAGGTGCTGGCGGTCTGGCGCGCCATCGACTGGATGACCGAGAGCTGGTTTTTGGCCCGATGCGCAACCTCACCCATCAGAAAGCGGATTTCGGCTTCCGAAGTCCGGCGTTTTTGTGCCGCGTCCACCAGTTCGGCGGAAATGGTATTGAGTTCGCGCACGGCATAATGGCGGGCGGTGATTTCCTGGCCCTGCCCGAGCGCCCGGGCACTCCGCGCCAGACTGCGCACGGCGCTGGCCAGATGCCCCGACATCCACATTGTCGCGCCAAGGGTCAGCAGCACAATCACCGCGCCACCGGCAAACAGTGAGATCATCGAGACCATCAAGGGGCCGGTAACCACCGATTCGGGAGCCCAAGCGACCACGGACCAGCCGCTGAGTGAGGAATATTGTTTCACCACCCGATAGGTTTGGCCCTCATAATCAAGCTCGCTCCAGCCCGCCGAGCCCGCCCGTTCAGGCAGCGGCAGAAAAAACGGCTCACCCTGCTTGAGCGCGGGATCGGTGGAGAGCGCTACGGTGTGATTGCCGTCAATCAGCGCGCCGTGCCAGCCTGTCGGCAGGCGCGAAGCGCTCAGCGTGTCGCGCAGATTATCGGCATTCTGGCCCAGCATCAGCACCCGTTTCTCAGCCGGATTGCCATTCAGCGGCAGGATCACATCAAATACCAGCCGCTTGGCGATAGCCCCCATGAACATGTCGGAGACGGTGATCTTGTTGTTCTCACGTGCGCGCTTCGGGGTTTCGGTATCGCCGGATTTCGGCAATTCGGTACCAAAGGGCACCCGTGTGTTCAACAGCTGTTGGCCGGTTTCATCGAGCAGAAGCAGAAATGAGGCACTGCCGCGCAGGGCTTCCTGGGTCCGCTGGTGGAAAGCGGGCAAATCGCCGCTGATCAGGGAGGGTGCACTCGAAAGTACCCTCAAGGTCGTGATCATGCCATCGAGTTCGCGGTCAACCGCTTCGCTCATGGTGCGGGTCGTCGAGATGGTCAGGGTACGTACAATTTCGAGCTGGGCCTGATTATTGCGCAGCAACAGCACCGAGGCATAGCCAAAGGCTGGCAACAGGCTCATCAGGGCCAGGGCGATAAGGACGAATACAATGGACCGCTCCGAGCGCGAAGGCACAGTCTGATCAGATGTCATGCGTAAACTGCGCGCTCCATAATGCAGCAATATCAATATTCAAGCTATATCGGCCCTGCGACTTGGGCAATCAGGATTAACTCGGCACGCCTGCAGTACAATACCGGGAACCTGATAAAGATTTTCAGCAATAGCCGATGCAGCATCGAAAGGGTAGAGAATATCGATTCAATCGAGGCGTTCGCTCCGGCTGGGTAAAATCACCCGTTTTGGCTTGAACTGGCCCTTGTCGACAAAGCCGGTGGCAATCGCCTCGCCCTTGCAACTGGCCCAGGCTTCATCAATGGCAATCGGCGCATCGGCACCGGTCAACAGCACCGGATTGCCCAGCCGGATCGTGGCCGCCTGCCGGGCATCAAGCCGGATTTCGGGCACATCGGCCAGCCCCGAGGCCACCGGCAGCAGCATGGCATCACGTTCCTCAAGGCTTGCCGCCTCGAAGGTTTCCAGATCAATCGCCAGCGCATCGGTGAAATGGCCGACGGCCGCCCGGTGCAATTGCCCCACATGGCCCCTGGTGCCAAGCATTTCGGCCAGATCGCGGGCGAGGGCGCGAATATAGGTGCCCTTGGCGCATTCAACCTCAAACCGCGACTGGCTCTCGCCATGTTCGAGCAGCTCGAACCGGTCGATCTCGACCTCGCGCTCCGGCATCTCGACGGTTTTTCCAGCCCGCGCCAGATCATAGGCCCGTTCGCCATCGATCTTGATCGCGGAAAAGGCGGGCGGAATCTGCGTGATCACACCGCGAAACGCCGGCAGCGCCTGTTCGACCTCTTTAGCGCTCGGCCGATGTGCAGAGGTGGCGAAGACCTCGCCCTCGATATCATCGGTTGTGGTCGCTGTGCCCCAGACCAGGGTGAACTGATAAATCTTGGTGCCATCCTGCACCTGCGGCACCGTCTTGGTGGCTTCCCCCAGCGCAATCGGCAAAATTCCGGTCGCCAGCGGATCGAGCGTGCCCGCATGACCGCCCTTTTTGGCGCTCAACAGCCAGCGCACCTTGCCCACGGCCTCGGTCGAGGACATGTCATAGGGCTTGTTGAGCACAAGCCATCCGGAGATGTTGCGTTTGGGCCGCTTCAGCTGGGTCATTTGAACTGGGTCTTTTCGTTAGGCATTTTGAGGCGGACGCGCGCGATCAGATCGCCGTCCGCCCTAGTCTTCGCCGTCTTCGTCATCATCATCCCGCGCCAGATCGCGCTGCACCTTGTCGGAGCGCAACAGCGTGTCGATGCGGCTGGCCTCGTCAAACGTGTCATCAAAGAAGAACCGGATTTCCGGGGCGAATTTGAGATTGACCTGCGGCGCGATCTGCCCGCGCACGAATTTGGCATGCTTGTTGAGGGCGGTAACGATTTCCTCGGCATTCTGTCCGCCGAGCGGCACGATATAGGCCTTGGCCAGCTTGAGGTCATGGCTCATGCGCACTTCGGGCACGGTAATCACCGTGCGCTCGATCACTGGATCGATAATGTCGCCCCGGGTGAGCATATTGGCCAGCGCGTGGCGGATCAGTTCGCCGACGCGCAACATGCGCTGGGTGGGGCCTCTACCGGATTGGGACATGTATCTGCTCTTTGTGGATTCAAATTATGCCTGACCCCTTTTGGAGGGGAATGCAGGCGTTATCGGGATGATCTACCCCCGGACCCGACCCGATAACAAGAAAATATCGTTCAGGGGTCCGGCGCGTATTGCCGCGATATCCTGCCTATTGTGGCAGATCCTCGAAACGGGTCAGCGATTGCATCAGCCGGGCCCGGGTTTCGATCTCGTCGCGGCTGACCGGCCATTTCCCGGGATCGGTGACGTCATAACTGGGCGTGCACCATTCATTGTAGATGGTGACCACACCCTGTTCGGCTTCCATCGAGACGGCAACCACCAGCCCGCCGACGCAGGTCTGCGCCTTGCGGGCCTGCAAGGTATATTCCCCGCACATGCCCACGAGCGCTTCGTGATCCGTACCGGGCAGGGGCACAATCCATGAAAGTTCGAGCTGGCCGGGCATGCAGGCCGCCGCCAGCGGATCCGCCATGCGCTTGAACTGCTGGCCGGCCGTATAGCCGGGCACGCGAATGGCCAGAACGGTCATCAATTCCGACCAGAAGGCGGTGTTTTCATCTTTTTTGTGAAAGACCAGCGAGGTCAGGCCGGGCACGGGCTCGGTGACAGTGGCACGCGATTGCTCGAGCACCGGGGTTTCATCGTCGAGCGTCCAGTACGGGGCCGGAAAGGTCACGGCAAAGCCGGACATTTCGGTTTTGAGCACACGGCCCTTCACCTCGATAGCGGGTTCTGCCGCATCCGTTTGCGCCAAAGCTGCGGGGCTGACAACCAGGGCGGCCGTCAGTCCCGTAAGTGCACAGGCGATGAGCCGGTTAAGCGCCAGCATCAGAGCGTGCGCTGCACCGTCTCGACGCGGAAGCATTCGATGACGTCACCAGCACGCATGTCCTGATAATTCTCGAACGCCATGCCGCATTCCTGACCCATCTGCACTTCCTTGACTTCGTCCTTGAAGCGCTTGAGCGTCGAAAGCTTGCCTTCGTGGATAACCACGTCGTCGCGCAACAGGCGGACGCCCGAACCACGTTCGACCATGCCCTCGGTAACCCGGCAACCGGCAACCTTGCCGACCTTGGTGATGTTGAAGACCTCAAGAATTTCGGCGTAACCGATAAAGGTTTCGCGCCGTTCCGGTGCCAACAGGCCGGACATGGCCGCTTTCACATCATCGACGAGATCGTAGATGACATTGTAATAGCGGATTTCCATACCTTCTTGCTCGGCACTCTGGCGGGCCTGTTTATTGGCACGCACATTGAAGCCGATGATGATGGCATTCGAGGCCTGGGCCAGGGTGACATCACTTTCGGTGATGCCGCCAACGCCGGCCATCAGGATCTGCGCGGAGACTTCATCGGTGGCCAGCTTGTCGAGCGACCCCACAATGGCTTCGACCGAACCCTGCACATCGCCCTTGATGATCAGCGGGAACTTGGCAACGCCGGAGGCCTTGAGCTGGTTCATCATCTGCTCGAGCGAAGTCGCCCCGCCTGTCCCCGATTTCTCGCGGATCTGGCGCTGACGATATTCGGTGACTTCACGGGCCCGCGCTTCCGTCTCGACAACCGAGAAACGGTCGCCGGCATCGGGCACACCGGTAAAGCCGAGCACTTCGACCGGGGTCGAGGGGCCGGCGGTCTTGATCTGGACGCCCTGATCATCGATCAGTGCCCGCACACGGGCCCATTCGGACCCGGCAACGACAATATCGCCAATGGCGAGCGCGCCGCGCTGCACCAGAACCGTTGCCACCGCGCCGCGGCCCTTGTCGAGCTTGGCTTCGATGACCACACCTTCAGCCCGGCCTTCCGGATTGACCCGCAATTCGAGAATTTCGGACTGCAGCAGGATGGTTTCGAGCAATTTGTCGAGATTGGTGTGCTTGAGCGCGGAAACTTCCACATCGAGCACATCACCGCCCATCGATTCCACAAACACTTCGTGCTGCAGCAATTCGGTGCGCACCTTGTTGGCGTCTGCATCGGGCTTGTCGATCTTGTTGATCGCCACGATGATCGGCACACCGGCCGCCTTGGCATGTTTGATCGATTCAATGGTCTGCGGCATGACGCTGTCATCGGCTGCAACCACCAGAACCGCGATATCCGTCGCCTGGGCACCACGGGCACGCATGGCGGTAAATGCCGCGTGGCCCGGTGTGTCGAGGAAGGTGATCTTCTGGCCGTTCTTTTCGACCTGATAGGCACCGATATGCTGGGTAATGCCGCCCGCTTCCCCCGAAACCACATTGGCTTCGCGGATCGCATCGAGCAGCGAGGTCTTGCCGTGATCGACATGGCCCATGATGGTCACGACCGGGGGCCGTGGCTTCATGTCTTCGGGCCGGTCGGTGCGGGCATCCTCGTAAAGGCCGGTTTCAACGTCGCTTTCAGCAACGCGCTTCACCGTATGGCCAAGTTCGGTCGCCACCAGTTCGGCGGTATCCGCATCCAGCACATCGTTCATCTTGACCATCATGTCTTGCCCCATCAAGAACTTGATGACGTCGACAGCGCGCTCGGACATGCGGTTGGCAAGTTCCTGCACGGTGATGGCTTCTGGAATTGTGACTTCACGGCTGAGTTTCGGCTGAACCTCACGCTGCTTGCCGCGCTGTTTTTCGCGGCGGCGGCGCATGGCGGCCAAAGACGGGCTGCGATCACGATCGCCGCCATCGGTCAAAGCGGTGGTCACCGTCAGGCGGCCACGATTATTGCCACCGGGCGCACCACGGCGGGCCGGTGTCGGTGTCGGACGGGCAGCGCGACGGGCGCGTTCCAGCTCGTCAGCATTGACCAGACCCTTGGGCGGCACAACGCCACGGCCACGGGTGCGGCGTTCGGCATCGGCTTCCGCATCGGCCGGTGTGGGGGCAGGCGCCGCTGTTTCGGCGCGGCGGCCGGCATTTGCCGGGCGCGGACGCGCCGTTGTTGCGTCGGCTTTTGCCGCTGGCGTAGCCGGTGTGGCTGCCGGCGCTGCTTCTTCTGCAGCCGTATTGGCGGCAGCTGCAGCGTCTTCGGTGCGGCGGCGTTCTTCTTCCTCACGCTGGGCGCGGCGGCGGGTATCGTCTTCAACCCGGCGGCGTTCTTCCTCAGCGAAAAGTTTCTGTTCCTCGTGCTGACGGGCTGCCGCTTCACGCAGCACCCGTTCACGGGCTGAATTCTCGCCAGCTGTCAGGCCGCCGCCAGTGCGCGGCTGTTGCCGGGGCGCAGATGGGCGCGGCGGTCTATTGCCTTGCTGCTGGCCCGCAGGCCTTGCCGGCTGCGGCCGGGCTGCAGGAGCAGGTCCGGCTGGAGCGCCGACGCGCCGCGTGCGCTTTTCAACCACAACCGCGCGCGAAGATCGCGCCACGCTGGGTCGCCCGCCCAGATTCGGGGCACCTTTCAGCGTCAGGGTTTTCTTGGGGCCCTCGCCGGAAGTCGTATCGTCGCGCTTATCGTCTTGATCGCTCATATAGCCGTTTCTTTTCCGTCTAATTCATCATGTACCGGTGCAGCCTATCCGCCCGATGCAGTGCCGATTTTGCCGCGGACCCGTTAATCAGGGCCGCATGTATCACATTTTCCTGCCCCAGTGCCAAACCCATTTGTACCGAGGTTAAAACTTCAAAATGGGGCGTGGGCACATTGCCTGACATGGCACGTGCCGCCCCAACCATTTTCTGTCGCCCGTCCGGTGCCGCATCTGTCGCCGTGAACAGGGCGATAATCCCCGGTTTTTCGATGGCCGCGCGTACCTTTGTCGCGCCGGTCAGCAATTGTCCGGCCTTCCGCGCCAGGCCAAGTGCACCAAGCAGCCGCTGTTCTAACCGCGTCATGGCCATTAACGCAAGGTCCGGCGGCACAGTGACGCTTTGTTTCAGGCTGCGCGCGAAGACATTTTTGCGTGCGGCCTCCGCGACAGCTTCCTTTGAGAGGGTGATCCAGACCCCGCGGCCTTCGGCCCTGGCGTCAATATCGGGCACCAGAACATCGTCCGGCCCGAGGGCGAAACGTAACAGATCTTCGGCCGGTTTTGTTTCACGTGTCAGTGCGCACTGACGGATCGGTTCCTCTTTCGGCATATATCTTGCGTCCTGGCGGAGAGGGCGGGGATGCACTGCACCCCCGAAAAACCCTTATTCCGCGACGACTTCTTCCTCTTCAGTCTCGGCGGCGGGGGCCAGATCTTCCTCGGTTACCCAACCGGCCTTCAAACGGGCGGTCATGATCATGTCCTCGGCTTCCTCACGCGAAACCGGGAACATCGAGAACGTACCCTCGAAACGCTTGACCTCGCCATCCTGACGCTCGACCCAACCCACCAGATCATCAGCGGCATAGCCGGCAAAATCCTCGACGGTCTTGATGTCGTCCTTGCCCAGGGCCACCAGCATGGCGGCAGTCAGGCCCGGAATTTCATAAAGCGCGTCCTCGACACCGAGCTGTTTACGCTCTTCATCAAGGGCCGCTTCCTGCGCATTGAGATATTCGATGGCGCGATTCTGGATCTCGGAGGCCGTTTCGGCATCGAAACCCTGGATCGAGGCGATTTCATCGAGCTCGATATAGGCCAGCTCTTCCAGCGAGGAAAAACCTTCGGAAGCCAATAGTTGGGCCACCATCTCGTCAACATCAAGGGCCTGCATGAACAATTCGGACCGTTCGGTGAATTCTTTCTGCCGGCGCTCTGATTCTTCCTGCTCGGTGAGAATGTCGATATCCCAGCCGATCAGCTGGCTGGCAAGGCGCACATTCTGGCCGCGGCGGCCAATGGCCAGCGACAATTGCTCGTCGGGGACCACGACTTCAATCTTCTCGGCCTGCTCGTCGAGCACCACCTTGGCGACCTCGGCGGGCTGCAAGGCGGAAACCACCAGATCAGCGATATTTTCGGTCCAGGGAATGATGTCGATCTTTTCGCCCTGCAATTCGGCGACAACCGCCTGAACGCGCGAACCGCGCATACCCACACAGGCACCGACCGGATCGATCGAGCTGTCGTTGGAGGTTACGGCAATCTTGGCGCGCGAACCCGGATCACGCGCGATCGAGCGGATCTGGATAACGCCATCATAGATTTCAGGCACTTCCTGCATGAACAGTTTGGCCATGAATTGCGGATGGGTGCGCGACAGGAAAATCTGCGGGCCGCGCTGTTCGCGGCGCACGTCATAAATATAGGCGCGAACCCGGTCACCATAACGGAACTGTTCGCGCGGGATCAGCTCGTCGCGGCGGATAATGGCTTCGCCCCGGCCCAGATCGACAATCACATTGCCATATTCGACGCGCTTGACCGAACCATTGACGATTTCGCCGATACGCGAGGAATAATCGTCAAACATGCGGTCGCGTTCAGCGTCACGCACCTTTTGCACGATCACCTGCTTGGCGGACTGGGCGGCAATGCGCCCGAATTCGATCGGCGGCAGCGGCTCGGTGATATAATCACCAAGCTTGGCGGCGTCATTCTTGGCGCGGGCGTCGGCCAGCGAAATCTCGCGCACGGTCTCTTCGACGGTCTCGACAACTTCGCGCAAGCGCCACAGGCGCAATTCGCCGGTCTTGGGATTGATCTCGGCGCGGACCTCGGTCTCGGCACCATAACGCGACCGGGCCGCCTTCTGAATGGCGTCCTGCATGGCGTCGATGACGATCATGCGGTCAATGGATTTTTCACGCGCAACCGCATCAGCGATCTGCAAAAGTTCAAGCCTGTTGGCTGAAACGGCCATTAGTCGGTCTCCTCTGAAGTATCCTCGATCGTCTCGATATCGGGATTATCAAGTATTTCCTGGTTTTCCTGTTCCAGACGCGCCGCTTCAAGCAGGGCGTCCGTCATGATCAGCTTGGCCTCGGCAATGGAGGCGAAGGGCAGCGTATAAAGCGCCTTCCCGCCCTCGGGGATGTCAGGCAGTTCAATCGTTACCGTCTCGTCATCGCTGGCCTGAATGGCCCCGCGAAAGCGTTTGCGTCCGTCCACCATGTCCATCAATTCGATGCGGGCCTCGTGGCCGATCCAGCGGGCAAAATCGCGCGGGCGCACCAAAGGCCGGTCAATACCGGGCGAGGAGACTTCAAGGTGATAGGCCTGCGAAATCGGCTCTTCAACATCGAGCACCGGATTGATTTCCCGGCTCAGCTTTTCGCAATCCTGGATCGAGAACTGGCCATTGGCGTCTTCTGCCATGATCTGCAAGGTACAGCCATTGTCCGGCAGGATTTTGATCCGCACCAGATCATAGCCCATATCCGCCGCAACCGGGGCCAGAATCGCGGCGATCCGCGCTTCCTGTCCGGTTTCGCGGATATAGCGTTTGCTGTTCAACTTTGCCTCGGTCATGTTTTCGTCTCTTCAGGCCCGGGTGCCAGGCCCTTTCAGTGTCGTTGGGTCCGGCAGGTTTGGGCATGCCGGATGTGGTGCGCCGGGCAACAAAAAAGAGCGGGGCCGGTTGGCACCCACTCTCTGGTTAACCCTGAGATGTTGGCATTTGTATAATACCGATATGGCGGCAAAGCAAGTGGTGTGTGGCCGCGTGTGGCGATCCGCACCCCCGGCCGGGTTTAAAGCCCGGCATCCGCCAATATCTGTGCCTCGCTCAGGTTTTCGCGCTTGACCCGGCCCGAAATCAGCTCCTGCGCCAGCCGGCACAATTGGGCATTGATCGGTACCGCCACCCCGTGCAGGCGTCCCAGCAGCACGATTTCGCCATTGAGATAATCGGTTTCAATCGAGCTGGCATTGCGCGCAAGGCTTTGCGCCGAAGAGGAGCCCACCCGTTCCACCCCGGCAATATCCTGATCCTGCATGAAGCTTTTGCGGCGCGGATCCTTGGCACCAGCATCCCCAATGGTAATCCCGGCCGCTTTCAACACAGCTTCGCCCTCGGCCCGGACCAGACGGTTCAGCTCACCGCCCCTTGTGCCTTCGCCGTCGCCCAGAATGGCGCGCACGATATTGCTGAGGTTCATCAGCAGTTTGGCATATTTGTTCTGCATCACCTCGGCATCGGCATAGGCGGCAAATCCGGATGCACTGAGCGTCGTCGCAATCGTGGTGGCCGTGTCATCAATCCCTGACGGATAGCGGCCGATATCGAGAATGCCCTGCTTGGGCGCGCCAAAGGCATCGACCTCACCGGGCACCATGTGACTGGCCGGCATCATCATCATCATGGCGTAGACATTGGGAAACAGGCGCAGGGCAAAACGTTCATTGGTCACCCCGTTCTGGGCGCAGACAATCGCCTGTTCATTGACCCCAACCGCCCGCAACCGGGCGAGAGCTGCTGGCGTGTCCTGGGTTTTCATGGTCAGAAAAATAATGTCATCCGGTTTGAAATCGATCTCGCCGGGATCGCCAACACACTCAAGCGCAACCGTATGCGTATCTATCGGGGTGCGCAGGGTCAGCCCGGTATCGCGGATGGCCGCAAGATGCGGTCCCCGTGCAATGCCGATTACCGGATAACCCGACAAGGCCAGCCGCGCCGCAAAAGTGCCGCCAATCGCGCCGGTTCCGTAAATGATGAATCGCATGGCTGTCCCCTGTCTTGTTTATCAGTCTATGTCCTGCATCAGCGCCGGGTGAAGTCGAAATAAAAACTTTTCAAACGCCCCTCGCGCTTTGCCTTTTGCTCATAGCGGGTCGGCTGCCAGCCGGGATAGGGCACGTGCCAGCTCCCGGGCGCGCCCGCACTCCAGTCAAAATCGGGCTGGCGCAGAATATGCGCCATCGTCCAGTTGGCATAATCCTCGATATCGCTGGCCACGCGGAAAAATCCACCCGGCCTGATCACCCGCGCCAGTTCGGCAAGCGTTGTCGGGGAGACGAACCGGCGTTTGTGATGCTTTAATTTCGGCCAGGGATCGGGATAGAGCAGATAGACCCCGTCCAGCGCCGCATCGGGGAGGGTCTGCAACAGTTTCAGCGCGTCATCAGCATAAAGCCGGATATTGGTGAGATCGCTGCCGGCGATCTTTTCCAGCAATTTGCCAATGCCGCCGGTAAAAACCTCGCAGCCGATAAACCGGGTTTCCGGATTTTCCGATGCCTGCCGCGCCAGATGCTCGCCACCGCCATAGCCGATTTCCATGATCAGCGGTCCATTGGCGGAGGGGAACAGGTCCTTTGGGTCGAGCCTGCCGTTCTCAGGCATGCCAATGGCAAGGCGCGGCAACAGATTGTCGAACAAAAGCTGCTGGCGCGCATGCAGGGTCTTGCCGGAACGGCGGCCGAAAAAGGCGCGCGGTTCACCATCAACAGTAAGGGGCGGTTTGCTCATCATCAGGTGCCCATAAACAAACCCTCGCCCGTCAGCAAGTTCGGGGCGAGGGTTGGCAATTTTATTTATCGTCAGCAAATGCCGGATCAGGCGGCGATAGTTTCCTTGACGGCGGCCTTGAGGGCCTGGACCAGATCAGTCTTTTCCCAGGAAAAGCTGCCATCGCGGCCCGGCTTGCGGCCAAAATGGCCATAGGCGGCGGTCTTGGCATAGATCGGCTTATTGAGGTCGAGATGCCGGCGAATGCCCGAGGGGGACAGATCCATCACCTCGCCCAAAGCCTGTTCCAGCGTGGCTTCATCCACCTTGCCGGTGCCGTGCGTATCGACATAGATCGAGAGGGGCTGTGCCACGCCAATGGCGTAGGAGAGCTGGATGGTGCAGCGATCAGCCAGTTTGGCCGCAACCACATTCTTGGCCAGATAGCGCGCCGCATAGGCTGCGGACCGGTCAACCTTGGTCGTGTCCTTGCCCGAAAACGCACCGCCGCCATGGGGCGCGGCCCCACCATAAGTGTCCACAATGATCTTGCGGCCGGTCAGGCCCGCATCGCCATCCGGTCCGCCAATGACGAATTTGCCGGTCGGGTTGATATGCCATTTGCAATCGGCAGCAATACGCAGCTCGCCAAGGGCTTCGCGGATATAGGGCTCGACAACCTGCCGGACCTTTTTGGAATCCCATGAAGCATCGAGATGCTGGGTCGACAACACGATCTGGGTTGCCTCGACCGGCATGCCGTTTTCATAGCGCACGGTCACCTGCGACTTGGCATCGGGGCCAAGCTTGCCCGCATCGCCCGTCCCGCTCTTGCGGGCGGTGGCGAGGGTCTCGAGAATTTTATGGGCATAATAGATCGGCGCCGGCATCAGGTCAGGCGTTTCGATACAGGCATAACCGAACATGATGCCCTGATCGCCCGCGCCTTCTTCGCCCTGCTTGTCGGCAGCACTGTCGACGCCCTGGGCAATATCGGCGGACTGGGAGTGCAACAGCACATCAATTCTGGCGGTCTTCCAGTGGAAGCCGTCCTGCTCATAGCCGATCGAGCGGATGGCGCGCCGCGCCGCGGATTTGAACTTGGAAGGGTTGATGACCTCTTTGCCGTTCTTGTCAGTTTTAAGGAAGCTCGGTGGCACCCGCACTTCACCCGCAATCACCACGCGATTGGTCGTGGCCAGGGTTTCACAGGCAATCCGCACATTCCATGGATCGATGCCGGTCTTTTTGGCTTCCTTGTAGACCATGTCGACGATTTCGTCGGAAATACGGTCACACACCTTGTCCGGATGGCCTTCGGAGACGGATTCGGACGTAAACAGATAGGAAGATCTAACCACAATAACCCCGTACTTTTCCCGGGTACCCATTCCGGTCGCGCCGGAACGGGCCTGCCCGCTTGTTTGTTACAGCCCCCGCAAAGGCATCGCAGCCGTTCTATATCCGGCCGCCAAAACGGGCACTTATTGACCCTGTGTTCCCGCCTCAAGCCGATGGCCGGGGCCGGAAACACTGTGACAGAATGATAAAATTCACGTTCACAGCATGCTTTGTGCCAGCGGCTGCGACTGTGGTCAAGGCAGATATAAAGAAATCTTTATGTTCCGGGAGGGGCGATAAGGGTAATTAATGCCCCGAAAAGCGCTTGCTCAGCCCCAATACCGCCAGTCCGGCCAGTATCAGCCCGAGCAGCGGCCAATGCCGGTATTGGGTAAAGAGGGTCGGCGGCAGCGGCTGGGCCGGGACCACATCGACCACCCCGACCGTGCCGGGCAACACCATGGCGTCTATCCGCCCCAGGGGATCAATCGACGCACTTACCCCGGTATTGGCGAGCCGTACTAGCGCCCGCCCCTCTTCGACGGCGCGCAATCGGGCATGGTGAAAATGCTGCCAGCCGCCGATCGAACCGTCAAACCAGCCGTCATTGGTCAGGTTGAGCATATAGCCGGCATCAGCAATGACCGCGCCAAGATCGCCCGAAAAAATCACCTCATAGCAAATCAGCGGCAAAAAGGCCGGGCCGGTGGGGCCTACCATCAGCCGCCGGCTGTCACCGGCACTCCAGCCTACGATGCCGGGCACGAACTGGGTCAGCCCCAGCTTGCGGAACAGGTCGCGATAAGGCAGATATTCGCCAATCGGCACCAGATGGGTCTTGTCGTAACTGCCGATCAATTCGCCATCGGTATCGATCATCAAAATGGCATTGAAAGCGGTTTCGGACGCGCCCTGATCATATTCACGCCGGGGCGCGCCGGTGACCAGCACCGTATTCTCGGGCAGCATGCGGGCAATGCGCGCCAGCTCGTCCGGCTGTTCAGCCAGATAAAACGGCATGGCTGATTCGGGCCAGATCAACTGGGTAATGCCAGCAAGACCGGGATCATTCGGGCCAAGCCGTGTCTCCGACAGCGACAACAGCCGGTCCATGACGAAATCGCGGCTATCGGCCTGCCATTTGACACTCTGGGCGATGGCCGGCTGGATCAGGCGGAGTTTCACCCCGTCAGTGGGTGTAATGGCGGTGCTGTCGAGCCGGTATTGCCCCCAGATGATCTGCCCGGCCAGGATCACGACAATGGTAAAAAACGGCACCAGCCGCCTAGTCATGCTGCGTTCGTCGCGCGGCCAGATCAGTGCGGGGAGGGTCGCCAATAGCGCGGCCAAAGCTGTCAGCCCGTAAATCCCGATCACCGAGGCCAATTGCATCATCTGGTCATTGGCGGTCAGGGCATAGCCCAACAGATCAAACGGAAACCCGGTCAGCAAATGGCCGCGGGCAAATTCGGCAATGGTCAGCATGATGGCCAAGGCGAGCACCCGCCAGGCCCCTTCGCTCCAGAACATATGCGCAAAACTGCTGGCAAAGCCCCAAAACAGCGAAAGGACCGCCGCCAGCGCCAAAACCGCAAACGGCATGGCCACCAGCGCCCAGCCGCCATCGACAAAAAATGCCGCCCCGACCCAGTGGATTGCCACCAGAAAATAACCCAGCCCGAAGGCAAAACCGATGAAAAAGGCCGGGCCGAATAGCCGCCCTAGCCCGCCCCGGCTTTCAGCACCATCAAGGCACCAGACCCAAAGCGGCATGCCGATGAACAGCGCCGGCAGCAAAAAAAGCGGCGGCATCGAGAGGGCGGAGACCGCCCCGGCCAGCACCAGAAGCAAGGCGCGGCGCCAGCCATGGGCGAGCATGCAGATTTCAGCAAGCCGGTTCATCAAAAAGCCAATCCTTAAAGCCCCGGGCGCGAATCACCTTGACGCCTAGCTCGCCGCCCGGCGGCCCCGACGTCAAGATGGCCGCCCTGATGAGGGGTGGATTGGCGGGGCTTACCCCGCTTTCTGGTCGGCCTGGTCCGGCAGCACCGGGGCAGGGGGTGGGGGTGGGGTCGGGCGTGCCCGGTTCAGCCGCTTGCGCTTGACGATCCGCACCTTGCGGATACGGCGCGGATCGGCCTGCATGATTTCGAATTCGAAACCCTTGAGCCGTGTCACCACTTCGCCGCGCACCGGCACACGATCGATCAGATCGAAAATCAGCCCGCCCAGCGTATCTGCATCCTCGGCATGCACGCCCGGCTGGAAATCGGCACCGAAAATCTCCTGCAATTCGCTCAGTTCCACCCGCGCATCGGCGACATAGGTGTTCTCGTCGATCTTGCGGACCAGATCCTCGTCTTCATCATCATGTTCGTCTTCGATATCGCCCACGACGGCTTCAAGCAGATCCTCGATGGTGACCAGCCCGTCCGTGCCGCCATATTCGTCCACCACCATGGCCATGTGCACCCGGGTCGCCTGCATGGTCTGCAACAGATCGCCGACCGGCATGGAGGGGGGCACGAACAGCACTTTGCGCACCATGTCGCGATGGCCGATTTTCTGCTTCAAGACGGCGGTCAGCAGTTTGACCGGCATGTCCTTGCCATTGCCATTGCTCTCGGGGTTGTTCTGATCCCGGATCTGGGTCAGGCGCTGCAGCGCATCCTTGATGTGCACAAAGCCCAGAATATTGTCGAGATTGTCGGCATAGACGGGCAGGCGCGAATGGCCGGCACTATGAAACGTGGCGATCAGGGTCGCCATGGTCTCGTCCTCATCGACCGCCTCGATATTGGCGCGCGGCACCATGACATCGTCGACACGCATGTCGCCGAGCTTGAGCACATTTTGCAAAATGGCGCGCTCATTGTCCGAGAACGCCCCGGTGCCGTCCTGCGTCTTGTCCTCAAGCGCCTCGGTGAGATCATCGCGCAGGCTGGCGGAGCGGAAGGTCAAAAGCGCGCGCAGCCGTGTCCATGCGGATGGCTTGCGCCCGGTTTCGCTGTCGCTATTGGAGCGATGCGGCCCTGTGGCCGCGGCGGTAGATTGGTCGCTGTCGTTCATTTCGTCGAACCGTGCTTCAAACACGGTTCCATCTCTCCATTAAAAATTTCAACTCAAAAAATCCATATAAGCCAAGCCTATCACAACATCGGCCCATCGCCCGCATAGGGATCGTCAAGGCCAAGGCTTGCCAGAATCTGGGTCTCCAGACCCTCCATGACAAGGGCATCGGCCTCATTCTCATGATCATAGCCAAGGCAATGTAAAAAGCCGTGTACCAGCAAATGGGTAAAATGATCGGTAAAACTTTTGTCCAGTTCCTTGGCTTCCCGCTCCAGCGTCTCGCGGGCCATTGAGATATCGCCAATCAGGCCATTCAGCGGCGTAAAGGGTTCAATCGATGGAAAAGACAGCACATTTGTTGATTTGTCGATCTGGCGCCATTGCGCGTTGAGGGTGCGCTGGGCTGCATCATCGGTCAGCAATACCGAGAGCATGGCCGGGCCGGACATGGCCACACCGCATTGCGCCAGCGCCGCCAGAATGGCGGTTTCGGCCACAGGCTCCAGCGTTTCCGGCCAGGCGTCGTCTTCTATGGCAATGTCGATTTCAAGCGGATAGGCCGGAACGGTCAGGTCGGTTTATCCTTGTGTTTTCTGGTTCTTTTGCGCCGCAACCGCTTCATAGGCCCGCACAATGCGCGCCACCAGCTCGTGCCGCACCACATCCCGATCGGTAAAGCGCGAAATATGCACGCCCTCGACGCCGGAAAGCAGATCAAGCGCTTCCACCAGCCCCGAACGTTCGCCGCGCGGCAGATCGACCTGGGTCGGATCGCCGGTGATGATCATTTTCGAGTTTTCCCCGAGACGGGTCAAAAACATCTTCATTTGCATCGATGTGGTGTTTTGCGCCTCATCGAGAATGACCACGGCATTGGAAAGGGTCCGGCCGCGCATGAAGGCGAGCGGGGCCACTTCGATGACGCCGGTCGCGATGCCACGTTCCACATGTTCGGGCCGCATCATGTCGTAAAGCGCGTCATAAAGCGGGCGCAGGTACGGGTCGACCTTGTCCTTCATGTCGCCGGGCAAAAAGCCCAGCCGTTCCCCGGCCTCAACGGCGGGGCGGCTCAGAATGATCCGGTTGATATCACCGCGTTCCAGCAATGTCGCCGCATGGGCGACCGCCAGATAGGTCTTGCCCGTGCCCGCAGGCCCGGCACCAAATACCAGCTCGCACCGTTCCATGGCGCGCATATAGCCGTCCTGGGCGGGCGTCCGCGCGACAATGGTCGCCTTGCGCGTGGCAATCTGCGCCATGCGCACCTTGCCCTTTTTCTCCATCGTGGGGAGGGTCAGCTGATTGTCTTCGTCCTCGATGACGCGAATGATCGCATCGACATCGGCAATCACCAGCACCCGGCCTTCTTCCAGCGCGGCATAAAGTGATTCCAGCGCCCGCCGGGCCTGATCGACCCCGCTGCTGGTGCCGCGCAACAGCACATGATTGCCCCGCGGCGTGGCTTCGACCCCGAGGCGCTGTTCGATCAGCGCCAGATTCTGGTCGTATTCCCCGTAAAGCTGGGCCGCTAGACGATTGTCTTCGAAGGCGAGTTCAAGATCGGTTTTAAGTTTTGGATCAGTCTTGGGCGACAGATGCGTGATCAAACGTTTTCACTCCGCTCATGGCGTTATGTTCACTCGACACTTGAAGACTAGCCGATTCTTCAGGCGATTCTGTGACAATTCTACCCTGAAGTGAATTTTTGGATAGTCCGGTAATTTCCACCATCCGCATTTGCCCGATCAGGCTGACCGGCGCGTCCACATGCACGGCCTGCAAATAGGGCGAACGCCCGCCAATCTGCCCCTCATTGCGCCCCGGCTTGTCGAGGAGGACCGGCAGGGTTTTTCCAATGCACGATTGGTTGAATGCCGCCTGCTGCTCGGTAATCAGTGCCTGCAGGCGGTAAAGCCGCTCCATTTTCAACGCTTCAGGCACCTGATCATCCATCAGCGCCCCCGGTGTGCCCGGACGCGAGGAATATTTGAACGAGAAGGCGGCCGCATAACCGGTCTCGCGCACGATCTGCATCGTGTCCTCGAAATCCTGATCGGTCTCGCCGGGGAACCCGACAATGAAATCTCCCGATATGGCAATGTCGGGCCGGACCGCACGGATCCGCGCAATCAGCGCCAGATATTCAGCCCGCGTATGCTTGCGGTTCATCGCCTTCAAGATCCGGTCGGACCCTGATTGCACCGGCAGATGCAGATAGGGCATCACCTCGGGCAGGTCGCGATGGGCCTCGATCAATGCATCATCCATGTCGCGCGGATGCGAGGTGGTATAACGCAACCGCTCCAGCCCCTCGATCTCGGCCAAAAGGTATAAAAGCGCGCCCAGACCAATCGGTTCGCCATTGGCGTCAAGGCCGTGATAGGCGTTAACATTCTGGCCCAGAAGGGTAATTTCGCGCACCCCCGCCTCGGCAAGATTTCGCGCCTCGGCCATGATCTGTGCCACGGGCCGCGACACTTCGCTGCCGCGCGTATAGGGGACAACGCAGAACGAGCAGAATTTGTCGCACCCTTCCTGCACGGTCAGGAAAGCGGTCATGCCCCGGGCGATGGTCTTTTCACGCCGCGCCTGCGGCAGATGCTCAAACTTGTCCTCCTCGGGGAAATCGGTATCAACGACCCGGCCTTTGGCCGCGCGCATCACAAGGTCCGGCAGCTTGTGATAGGATTGCGGTCCGAACACCAGATCGACCACCGGTGCCCGCGCCATGATCTCGTCGCCCTCGGCCTGCGCCACGCAACCGGCCACCCCGATCATCACGTCGCCGCCGGCTTCCCTTCGCGCATCGCGCATGATCTTGAGCCGGCCGAGTTCGGAATAGACCTTTTCCGCCGCCTTTTCGCGGATATGGCAGGTATTGAGCAGCACCAGATCAGCCTCGCCGATCTCCGCCGTGGTCTCATAGCCATGCTCTGCCAGCGCGTCCGTCATCCGGTCGCTGTCATAGACATTCATCTGGCAACCATAGGTCTTGATGAAGAGCTTTTTCGTATTTGATGTCATGCGCGGGGATTTACACTGAAAGCTGTGCTTTTGAAAGCATCTCGGCGCTTAAGGCCGCAAACGCCTATTTGGATTTGTCGGTTTCAAGCGGCACTGCATAAAGTTCGAGCCGGTGATCGACCAGTTTATAGCCGAGCCGTTTGGCAATCAGTTCCTGGATCGCCTCGATTTCCTCATTGCGGAATTCGATCACCTTGCCGGTGCGGATATCAATCAGATGGTCGTGATGCTCGTCCGGGATCAATTCGAACCGGGCCCGCCCGTCCTTGAAATCATGCTTGGTCACAAGCCCGGCTTCCTCGAACAGGTTGACGGTGCGATAGACCGTCGACAGCGAGATTTTCGGATCAAGGTCAGAGGCGCGCCGGTAAAGTTCTTCCACATCGGGATGATCATCGGCCCGCTCGATCACCTGGGCGATGATCCGGCGCTGTTCGGTCATGCGCATGCCGCGGCCAACACATTGTTCTTCGAGCGTTTCACTCAGCTGTTCGTGGCCCACGGGCTGTTCCCCTGTCTCAGGTCATTGTCGATTAGTCGAGTTCGCGCCGCATGACCAGCGCCGTCGCCGGTGCCCCGTCGGGCTTGGCATAATAGCCCTTGCGTTGGGCAATCTCGGTAAATCCGAATGTATTATATAGCGCAATTGCCGGTCGATTGTCAGTTTCAACCTCCAAAAACATGCGCCGGACCGGGCTCATCAACAAATCGTCGAGCGTGGCGCGCAACAGCGCCGCGCCCACCCCTTTGCCACGCCATTTCGGATCCACCACAATGGTCAGCAATTCCGCCTCGTCCGCTGCAAGCCTCAACATGGCAAATCCCGCCAACCGGCGTTTTTTGTCGATGGCGGCATAGCCCGGCGTCCGGTCGGGATCGCTGACATAGGCGGCAAATTCGCTGGCTGGCCAGCCGCGATAAAATGCAGTCTCATGCAACCGGGCCAGGGCCTCGGCATCCCCGGTTGTGGCCGGGGCCACATGCAAACCGCCGGGAGCCATCCAGATTTTCATGGTGCCGGTGCTCCATTATCGCGGCGGGCGATGATCTTGGCCCTGTCCTGCGGCTTGGCATCGGCGGCGCGAATATAGGTGGGGTTGGCCGGAAAATCCGCCGGATCCGCCATGCTGGCATAACGGGCCATCAGGCCGATATCGGCAAATTGCGGCTCCAGCGCCAGCGCGTCGATGCGCAAATGGGCATGGGCCTCGGCAAGCGGCAGGATCTGTGCCGCGTCGAGGGCCACACCCGGTCGACTGAAATTTTGTACATAGGCTTCGCCGCGCCGCGCATCGACCAAAATCCCCAGCGGCAGATCGGGCGCACCGCTCAGCGACATGGCCCGCAAGGTGGGGATGCCGATCACCGGAATTTTGAGGCCCAGCCCCAGCCCGTGCGCCGCCGACAGCCCGATCCGCAACCCGGTAAACGAGCCCGGCCCGGTGGTCACGGCAATATGGGTGAGCTGGTCATAGCCAAGACCATGTTTAGCCAACAGCGTAGCGATGCGGTCGAAAATGATTTCGGCATGACCCTTGGCCACATCCTCGATCAACGTATCGACGCGGCCCTCAAGCGCCAGCGCCAATTGCAGGCGCGGCCCGGCAGTATCGATGGCCAGCAGGGCTGGATGGGGGATCGCCATAATCATGCATGATGAGATAAGGCCCGCATCCGCCGGGGGCAAGCGCGATTATGAATTGGGCGCGGGCCGAAGCCCGCCACCCGATCACAATAACCGTTTTATTTGTCGCGATTTCGAACCGAATAAGTGGTGTCACTTATTCTAAAAAACGCTCTATACCTGCTGCACGTCCTCGACGCCCGGCACGAAATGCCGCAACAGGTTCTCGATGCCGCTTTTCAGCGTGGCGGTCGAGGAGGGGCAACCCGAGCACGCGCCCTGCATATGCAGGTAAACCGTGCCTTCGCGGAAACCCTTGAAGATGATGTCGCCGCCATCCATGGCCACGGCCGGACGCACGCGGGTGGCCAGCAATTCCTTGATGACTTCGACGGTCTCGCCATCGCCTTCATCAAAAAACTCGGCCCCGCCTTCGTCTTCGGGGGCCGCGATGGTCGCATCGCCAAGAATGGGCGCACCGGACAGAAAATGTTCCATGATCGCGCCGAGCACGGCGGGCTTGATATGGGCCCAGTCGGCATCATCCTTGGTCACCGAGATGAAATCGCCGCCCAGAAACACGCCGGTGACGCCATTGACGGCGAACAGGGCGCTGGCCAGCGGCGAGGCCGTGGCCACATCGGGATTGCGGAAATCGCGCGGATCCCCGCTCAGCACTTCGCGGCCCGGCAGGAATTTCAGCGTCGACGGATTAGGTGTCGCTTCGGTCTGGATAAACATTGGGTCTTGTCCTTATTCAGGCTGGAAAATCTTCTTTAGAATAATTCCAGAAGCCCAAAAATAGACCTTTCGACCGCCAATGTGAAGGGGGCACCGCAAAAATTGATTCTGCGAGGCCCCTGATGCGCGCAAACTATCCTCTGCCTAGCAGACGGCAGCAATCTGGTCGTCGCTGAGCCCGCCGGGAATAATCGTCACCGGAATCGGCAGGGCAGTCGCCCCGCGTGAGGCAAAGGCGGAAACCAGCGGCCCGGGCCCTTCCGAAGAGGTGGCCGCCGCCAGAACCAGAATGGCGATATCCTTGTCCTCGTCGACCAGCTTTTCGATCTCTTCGGCCTTGCGGCCTTCACGCACCACGGTCTCCACCTTGATCTTGCCAATGGTGGCGATCCGCGCCGTGCGCAGGTCCAGCAGCCGCTCGACCTCTTCAAGCGCCTCGGCCCGCATGATCTTTTCAACCCCCAGCCAATGCTGGAAATCATCGGGTTCAATCACCCCCAGCAGCACCACTGTGCCGCCGGTGCGCCGCACGCGATAGGCGGCAAAAGTCACCGCCCGGTCGCATTCCTCGGTGTCATCGATGATGACGAGGAATTTGCGCTTATATTCGTCCTGTTCGCTGTCCAAGCTGCCACCCGTCATTGCCAAAACCTGTTGTTCATCGTGCCATTGCCGCGCCAGAGCGGCAAGGGGGATTGTCCCCGTCGCCATTTCACCCATGGGCGTATGCGGGCCAAACCCCGTTATTTTATCGAAAAAAACCGCTCAACTGCCTAGCGCACAAAACCGATAATATCGCGCATCTGCTGCATGGTCTCAGCCGCAATCACCGAAGCGCGGCCAGCCCCATCGCGCAGCACCGCCTCGATTTCCGCCGGGTCGGCCAGATAGCGCCGGATTTCACCGGCCATCGGGGCCAGTTCGGTCACCGCCAGTTCCGCCAGGGCCGGTTTGAACGCGCCAAAGCCCTGTCCGCCGAATTCGCCCAGCACGTCCTGTTTGCTCTTGCCCGAGAGCGCCGCATAAATCCCGACAAGATTGTCCGCCTCCGGACGGCCCTTGAGCCCGTCCAGCTCCGTGGGGAGCGGTTCCGCGTCCGATTTGGCCTTCTTGATCTTTTTGGCGATGGTGTCGGCATCATCGGTCAAGACGATGCGCGACTGATCGGAAGGGTCCGATTTCGACATTTTCTTGGTGCCATCGCGCAAGGACATGACCCGGGTTGCCGGGCCCGCAATCAGCGGCTCGGTTATGGGGAAATATTCCTTGTCGAAACCTTTGGCTTCAATGCTTTTGGCAAAATCATTGTTGAATTTTTGCGCAATGTCGCGGGTCAGTTCCAGATGCTGTTTCTGGTCATCGCCCACCGGCACATGCGTTGCCTTGTACAACAGGATATCCGCTGCCATCAGCGAGGGATAGGCCAAAAGCCCCAGCGATACGTTCTCGGAATTCTTGCCGGCCTTGTCCTTGAACTGGGTCATGCGCGTCATCCAGCCAATGCGGGCGACGCAATTGAATATCCAGGCCAGTTCCGCATGCTGATGCACTTGCGACTGGTTGAAGATGATCGATTTTTTCGGATCGATCCCTGCCGCCAGATAGGCCGCCGTCAATTCCAGCGTTGTCCGCCGCAGGTCTTCAGGTTCCTGCCAGACGGTGATGGCGTGCATGTCGACCACGCAATAGATGCAGTCATGACTATCCTGCAACGGCACAAACCGGCGCATGGCGCCAAGGTAATTGCCAAGGTGCAGATCACCAGAGGGCTGAATGCCGGAAAAAACGCGCGGTGTAAAAGACATGAACCTGTTCCTGATAACGGGCGGGAAAGCCGGGACGAAGGCTTATCGCGCAAACTGCCCCACCCCTGCAAGCCTTGGCGGGATTTCTGTTTGTGAGGGATCTGTTATTTGGCGCGGCGAAACGCCCCCAGAAGCGTACCGAGCTTTTGCACCCCGGTTAGGTGAATGAGGGCAAAATAGCCCGCCATCCCGGCCAAAACCGTCAGCCCCAGAATGAGCGCCTGCACAAAACCGCCATAGGTCCCGGCCAATAGCGGGGCTGCGACAATTGTTATAGCCCAGAGCAACAGACCCAGCGCCGCGCTGATCGCCACAATCAGCCCCTGCTTTTGCCAATTGCGCGCGGAGAGCGAAAAATGCCCGCGCCGCGCCAGGGTGATCGCCAGCATCAGCGCATTGGCCCAGGCCGCAACCGAGGTCGCAATGGCAATGCCCACATGTTGCAGGCTGGAGAAGAGCGCCAGCGATATGCCGATATTGATCAGCACCGAAATCCCGGCAAAAATGGTGGGCGTCAGCGTGTTCTCGCGGGCGAAAAACCCCGGCTGGAACACCCGCACCAGCACAAAGGCGGGGAGGCCAAGGGCAAATCCGGTCAGCGCCGCCGCCGTTGCAGCGGTCGCCTCGGCAGTAAACGCGCCGCGCTCGAAGAGGATCTGCACAATCGGGCTTGCCAGCGGCAAGAACGCGGCGGCGGCCGGCACGGTCAACAGCATGGCAATCAGCAGCGACTGGTCCTGCGCCGCCTTGGCCTCCACATCGCGCCCGCCCTTCACATGCCGCGACAATTCCGGCAGCAGCACCGTGCCAATGGCAATACCGATAATCCCGAGCGGCAATTGATAGAGCCGGTCGGCGTAATAGAGATAGGAAATGGCGCTGTCGGCTGCCGAGGCGATAATGGTGCCAACGAAAATATTGATCTGGGTAATGCCGCCCGCAAGGATCGCCGGGATCGCCAGAATCCAGAAGCGCTGCACCTGTTTATCCACCCGCGGCCAGGCAAAGCGGGGCAGAAAATTGGCCCGGCGCACCGCAACAGTCACCAGCACCAATTGGGCAACGCCCCCCGCAATAATCGCAATCGCCACCCAGACGGCAGTGGTTTCGGGGCTTTCAATGCCAATGATCAGCATCGGCACGAAGAAGACGATCGAGGCGATATTCAAGAGGATCGGCGCTGCCGCCGAGGCGGTAAACCGCCCGAGCGCATTAAGAATACCGCTATAGGCCGCCATCAGCGACATGAAGGCCAGATAGGGAAAACAGATCCGGGTCAGCAAGACCGTCAGCGCATATTTGTCCGGATCATCCAGAAACCCCGGCACAAACGGGGCCATCACCACCGGCATGAAAATCTCGGCCAGAACCGTCAGGCCCACTAAAAACAGCAATAGCCAGGAAATGATGCGCGAGGCGAGCGCATAGGCGGCTTCATTGCCTTCCTGCTCCAGCGCCTTGGCAAACAGGGGCACAAAGGCGGTGTTGAATGCCCCCTCGGCAAACAGCCGCCGGAACAGGTTGGGAAAGCGGAAGGCGGCAAAAAACGCATCCGCCGCCATGCCGGTGCCCAAAAGGCTGGCCATCAGCACATCGCGGACAAAGCCCAAAATCCGGCTGATCAGCGTTAGGGCACCCACATTGACGAAATTGCGCAACAGGCCCGCGCCGCCGCCTGTCGTTGTCATCAGCTGGCCTTTTTGACGGCGTCAGGCACGGATTTGGGTTCCAGCACCTTCATCAGCCGATCGTGAATCCGCTTCTGGCGCGATTTCATGGCGATTTTGGCCCCGGTCAGATCGGTGACATAGAAAACATCGACCGCCTTTTCGCCATAGGTGCCGATATGGGCCGAGCCGATGGTCAGGCTCAAATCAGCGATTTCCCGCGTCAAATCATGCAACAACCCGGTCCGGTCGAGCCCGGTGACCTCGATGACGGTGAATTTCTGGCTGAGCGCGTTCGAGACCTGCACTTCGGCCGGCACAGAAAAGGGTTTCACCCGCCGGTTGAGGCGCGAATCGCCGGGCAGGTCGCGTGATAAATACCGCTTGCCCTGCAACAGGTCGCGCACGGTCTCGATAATCCGCAAGGCGCGGATGCGTTCGTCTTCATCGGAGGTAAAGGCGCGGCGCAGCCGGAAGGTGTCGAGCGCCTGTCCGTCGCGCATCGAGAACACCTGCGCCCCGATAATCGAGGCTTCCCCGAGCGTGCACGCCCCCGCGATGATCGAGAGCAATCGCGGATGATCAGGGGTGTAGAACGAAATCTCGGTAATGCTCTCAAAGCTTTTGACATGGACCGTGCCTTCAAACGGCTTGCCGGCCTTGTCGGCGGCGCGGATCATTTCCGCATGGGCGCGCTGCAATTCGGCATCGGCCCTGAGCCAATAGGCGCTATATTGCCGGTCCTGATAGGTCGTGATCTCTTTTGGCGTCCAGCCGGTCAGCTTTTCCGCCAGCGCCTGCTTGGCTTCCTCGATGCGGTCCTTCTGGGTGAGCTGGGAATGCCCGCCCGACAAGAGCGGTTCGGTGGCATAATAAAGCGCCCGCAACAGCGAACCCTTCCAGCCGGTCCACACCCCGGGGCCGACCGCGCGAATGTCGCAGGCGGTCAGGATCATCAACAGGGCCAGCCGGGCCGGGCTTTGTACGATATCGCCAAAATTCTGCGCGGTTTCGGGATCCTGAATATCGCGGCTTTGCGCCACCTCGCTCATCAGCAAATGATATTCAACCAGCCAGGTCACGGTTTCCGTCTCGGCCGGTGTCAGCCCCAGACGCGGGCAGAACTTGCGCGCAATCTTGGCCCCGGCGATGGAATGGTCCTCATTGCGGCCCTTGGCAATGTCATGCAGGAACAGCGCCACATAAAGCAGGCGCACGTCATTCAGCGTTGGCAGCAATTCATGGGTCAGCGGCAGCTCGTCCTTCAGCCCGCCATTGGCAATCTTGGCCATCACCCCGACCGCGCGGATCAGATGCTCGTCAACGGTATAATGGTGATACATGTTGAACTGCATCAGGGCGACGATCTTGCCGAATTCGGGCACGAATTTGCCCAAAACCCCGCTTTCATTCATCCGCCGCAAAATCCGCTCCACCGATTGCGGCGAGGTCAGGATTTCAAGGAAATAGGCATTGGCCTTGTTATTGGTGCGCAGCGCCGGATTGACCAGGCGCAGGGTGCGCGTCAGGGCTTTGAGCGCATCAGGATGAAACAGCAGGTCCTCGCGCCCGGCCAGCCAGAAAACCTTGATGATATTGACCGGATCTTCATCGAACACATCGGGCCGCGCCAGATTGATCCGGCCCTGCTCGATCAGGAAATCGCTTTCGCCGCGAATCTTGCGGCGCGCGCCACCGCGTAAGCCTTCCAGCACCCGCCCGACCAGCGCCGGGCTTTTCGCATGGGCAAATTCGAGCGAAGTGCAAATGATGCGGGTCAGGTCACCCACGTCTTTCGCCACCAGAAAATAACGCTTCATGAACCGCTCGGCCGCCAGCATATTGCCACGGCTGGCAAAGCCCAGCCGTTCAGCCAGATCATGCTGCACCTCAAAGGTGATCTTCTCGTCAGCCCGCCCGGTCATGAAATGCAAATGGCAACGCACGGCCCACAAAAAGTCCTCGGCCTTTTCAAACATGCGCAATTCTTCGCGCGAGAACACACCCTTGCCCACCAGTTCTTTCGAGGAACGGACCCGGTAGAAATATTTGCCGATCCAGAACAGGGTATTGAGATCGCGCAAGCCGCCCTTGCCGTCCTTCACGTTCGGTTCGACCACATAGCGCGTATTGCCGATGGCGGCATGGCGCTCGTCGCGTTCGGCCATTTTCGCGGCAATGAATTCCGGTCCGGTATTGACCATGATTTCCTGCTCGAAGCGGGTGACCATGGTCTCGAACAGGCCCTTGTCCCCGGCCAGATAGCGCGCTTCAAGCGTTGCCGTGCGCACCGTCATGTCGGTCTTGGCCATTTTCAGGCAATCATCAAGCGTGCGCACCGCATGCCCGACCTTCTGGCGCAAATCCCAAAGGATATAGAGCACATATTCGGTAATCTGTTCGCCGCGCGGGGTCTGTTTGGACGGCAGGATGAACAATAAATCAATGTCCGATCCCGGTGCCAGCGTCGCGCGGCCATAGCCGCCGACAGCAGCGATGGTAATCGCCTGCGGGGCCTTGCCCTCGCCTTTGTAAACCTGCTCGGAGGCGAACATATAGGTGGCGCGGATGATCTCGTCTTCGGCCCGGCAGATATTCTGCGCGCAGCGCATGCCGCGCCCTGTGCCCAGCAGTTCGGCTTCCGCCGATTTGCGCGCCTTGGCGACATTCGCCTTGATATGCTCGAGAAACAGCGCCCGCGCCGCCGGCGAATTGGCCTTTTGGTCGCCCAGTTCCCCCAGGACATCATTGACGATGTCGCGGGCGGACCGCGTTTCAAATTTCGGCTTTTTCGGCGGCTGTTTAGTGGTGACTATTGTCATCACGGACTTTCTTGAGTTGGTAGATCAAATCAATGGCCTGACGTGGTGTTAGCTCATCTGGCCGTATCGTGTCGATCATATCCGCCAGTGGGTTGGCGCGATTTTCGCGCGGGGCCGGGCGATGGGTAAAGAGCGGCAGATCATCCAGCACCGGTCCGGCCGCACCCACCGGCTGCTGTTCGAGATGGGTCAGGACATCGCGCGCCCTTATAAGCACCGCCTCGGGCAGGCCCGCCAGCCGCGCCACCTGAATGCCATAGGAGCGGTCTGCGGCTCCGTCCGCCACTTCATGCAGGAACACCACATCCCCCTGCCATTCGCGCACTTTCATCGTGTGGTTCGAGGTGCGGGCAAGGGTTTTCGACAAGGCGGTCAGCTCATGGAAATGGGTGGCAAACAGCGCCCGGCAGGCATTGGCTTCATGCAGCGCCTCGGCGGTGGCCCAGGCAATCGATAGCCCATCAAATGTCGCTGTGCCGCGCCCGATTTCGTCCAGCACCACCAGTGATTTGCGTGTCGCCCGGTTAAGGATCGCCGCCGTCTCCACCATCTCGACCATGAAAGTCGAGCGGCCATGGGCGATATCATCCGACGCCCCGACCCGCGAGAACACCCGGTCCACCACCCCGATATGGGCCGACCGCGCCGGCACATAGGCCCCGGTCTGCGCCAGAATGGCAATCAGCGCGTTCTGGCGCAAGAACGTCGATTTACCGCCCATATTCGGGCCGGTGACCAGCCAGAGCTGCCCGCCCTCGCCCTCAGGGCCGGAGAGATCGCAATCATTGACCACAAAACTTTCGCCATTGGCGGCCAGCATTTGCTCGACCACCGGATGCCGCCCGCCCTCAATGGCAAAGCTGAGCGAATTATCGATCACCGGGCGGCAATAGGCCCGTTCGGCGGCCAGATTACCCAGCGCCGTGGTCACATCCACTTCCGCCAGCGCATCGGCCGCTTCGCGCAAGCGGTCGGTCTCGGCCAGCACCGCGTCATGCAGCCGGGTAAAAATCCCGATCTCGATTTCCAGCGCCGCATCA
>Ga0209344_10001297_pt1 | contig 33604 bp, 26 predicted proteins | sample Cruoilmetagenom6_FD_187293 | JGI IMG/M metagenome (GOLD analysis project Ga0209344, IMG submission 187293) | Oil polluted marine microbial communities from Coal Oil Point, Santa Barbara, California, USA - Santa Barbara Oil Seep Sample 6 (SPAdes)... | ecosystem: Environmental > Aquatic > Marine...
CAACAGCATAAGTTTTCGGGCGGCTATTACTTTGCTACACAGGGTTTCGATCTAGATTATCAAGGTGAATTTAATGTGAAAAGTCGGTGGAATTTGTCGGTGGGACTTAAATTTACCTCTGAGAATTACACCAATAATTTTTTCGGATTTGGAAATGAAACTCCTAATAATGATGATCAGTTAGGACTAGATTACAACAGGATAAGTAAAGGGGTGTACGGCCTATCAATAGGGATGATTAAGCGCTCTCCATTTGGGAGTGATTTTAATATCAAGCTCAATCTTGACGCCATATCAATTGCACCCAACGATGATACTATAATTACAGATTTATTTCCTACCGCAACAGCAGCCTTGTTTGATCGTCGTTATTTTGGAACCCTTAGCGGAGGATATACCTATACAAGTCAAGATAAGGCTATTGCTCCAACGCGCGGAATGAACTTTGCTGTAGGCACTGGACTTACAGCTGATTTTGACGCTGTTTCTAATAGCTTTATACACGCAAACGGGGCGTTAGGGTTTTACAATACCTTATCACAAAACAGAAAGCTGATTTTAAAAACTCAAGTAACTACGCAATTGATTTTTGGAGATGAGGTGCCTTTTTATTACGCGGCTAATTTGGGAGATAAAACGGGATTGCGAGGATACAGAACGCAGCGATTTACGGGGCAAAAATCCGTGGTAGGCAATGTTGATGTACAGTATAACTTTGGGCGATTTACAACCAGTGTGGCGCCAATGCAGCTTGGAATTTTTGTAGGGTATGATCTTGGTCGGGTTTGGATTAAGGAGGAAGATTCTCAGCTATGGCATAGCGATTATGGAGGCGGATTTTGGGTTGCTGCGGCAGAGATGGTTTCAGGAAAATTCAATTTTTTTACGAGTCGTGAAGGCCTCCGCTTTTCTTTTGGTTTGGGAATTAATTTTTAGCGAAGCGTACGAATACTGGGCGCATTGATGTTTTACGCCTTAGTTTAAGTTAAAACGATATAGATTTCCACCTGAACTCTTATTTTTTTCATCCGTGATATACACCGATGAATCGCTCTTAAAACAAATCCCTTCTTTTTGCGAACTATGCATAAAGGGCAAGGCTGTGATTTGTCCGGTAAAGAAATTATCTCCCGTAAATTGGTCAAGCTTCCATAAATTATCATGATTTAATAAGACAACCGTTTTGCCATCATCAGAAATGTCTGCAGATGTAATCTTGGTATTGTTACCTGCCAATTTAAAATGTGTTATCAATCGTGCGGTGTGGGTACCCACCGAATTGGGTACGCTCAGTAATACGGCCTTTCCATTTTCTTTACTAAATAAATAAAACTGCTGCTCATAGAGGAAAAAGGCTTCAAAGTCCTTTGATTTCACCCCTGTTGGCATGCGGAATTTTATTTCTTCTGCGGTTAAGGTAGTTGTATTTTTAGCTGGGTTCTTTATTTTATAAATGGTAAACACCTCGCGTTTATGGTTGTTGTTACCAATATCTCCAATGTATAAATTGCCCTCATTGTCGGAAGTCAGTTCCTCCCAATCCTTGTTTTTTGCTCCCGTTATCTCTATTGCTACTTCCTGAGCGCCTTGCTCGTTTAATCCGTAGACTTCATTTTTGTTTCCGGCATCCTCAATGACCCATAATAAAGAAGAATTGGTAGTTTGCTCAACGGCGGAAATTTCTTTTAAATGCTGTGGTAAATCGGCCTGAACTGTTAAGGTTCCGGTTTGACAGGCCGTGCTCAGTACAAATACTAAAGAAATAAGCGTAGAATAGGGCATAGTACGGTGTAATTTATGGTTAACGTGGAAACTGTTTTTTTTTATTAAACGTCAAATGTATTCATTCCTTACATTAAATAAAAGCTAGACTTAAAGCAGGGGGCTAAACAATCGGGCAAGTCCCTCCACAAATTTGTCATATAAAGGACGATTCTTATGTTCCTCTAAGGTGAGTAGGGTAGAGGCCTTGCAATCGGATAAAAACTCATCGCTAATTTTCTTACTTATTTCGGCATTGTAGATTAAGGCATTGGCCTCAAAATTTTGCTCGAAACTACGGTGATCAAAGTTACCAGAACCCACCGAAACAATTTCGTTGTCTATGGCAATTAGTTTGCTGTGTAAAAATTCTTCGCTTAAATGAATTTGTACACCAACCGAAAGCATTTCAGTAAAGTATGAAAACATACTATTTTTAGCCAATTTAGAATCGGAGTATTTGGGCACAAGAATATGGACTTTCACACCGCTCAAGGCAGCCATTTTAATTGATTCAAGTACCGGTCTACTCGGGATGAAATAAGGATTGGCTATTAGAATATGGTGCTCTGCTAAGTTGATAAGCGCCATATAATGTTGCATAATGGACGAATTTTTTGAGTCAGGGCCGCTAGATACAATCTGCACTATTTTATCTCCTTGCTTAGGAATATCTTTTAAATAGCGTTCGGTGCTCAAATCTTTTTGTTCGCTGGCAAAGAAGTAGTCTTTGATGAAAATTTTATGTAAACTATTTACTACGGGGCCCTGTAAGCATAAATGCTCATCGTCCCAAACCCCTAATTTAGAATGCGATTTGATGTATTTGTCAGAAATATTAACGCCTCCTGTAAATCCGGTGTGACCGTCAATAATTAATATTTTACGATGGTTTCTATAATTTAGCGTAAACAAAATACTTCCAAATTGTAGCGGAGAAAGGGCATACATTTTAATTCCCATCTTGCGTAAACGCTTTACCGTACTACGCTTTAAATTTAAGCTGCCTATGGCATCGTAAATAATTCTAATTTCTACCCCTTGGGCCAATTTACGCTCAAAAATAGCCACAAATTTATCCCATAATTCACCTTCGTCAATGATATAGTATTGTACATGGATAAATTCTTCTGCCTTTTCTAAGGCCTCAAAGATTTTGTCAAAGGTTTGTTTCCCATCTGATAGGATGGTTACTTCATTTCCCTCATATGGTATGTATCCCGCGCTATTTGTCACCATAGTGGCAATTTTAGCTGCAATTTTCGAAGTAAAAAAAGAATCCTTATGCTTCGAGTTTTTATGATGATGGGTTTGATCGTATAATTTACGCTTTTGGGCATCTTTTAAGGTGAAAATTTTAAATTCCCTTCTGTTTATTCCAAACATAACGTAGAGCAAGACTCCTGCAAAAGGGAGTCCAATGATAATAAGAAGCCAACCAAGTGATTTACTGGGTTGTGAGCCATACAACACTATACTAACGATCGCAAAAACAGTAATGATGATATATAAAACTAAAAATGTTGGACTCATAAAAGCATTTTTATAATGACTAAAAGTAAGTAATATAGTAATTTAAAGCATAAATTTTACTAGAATCGTAGAGCTCTTTTTCAATTCATTGTTGCGCTGTAATCCTCTGATAAAAAAAGAGGTGTGAATTAATCACACCTCGTTGTAATTGCAATGGTTTGCCTAAACCATATAGCTAGGCTCTTTTAGCTCAAGTCTTCTAATTGTTTTACCGTTGATAAAGTACGTTCAATTTGACTTTTTTGTCGCTGTAAAATAGTTTGCGTACTTGCCGGAATATTAGTTTCACTTAAGACCGATTTGTACTCGTCTACCGCTGCTTTTTCTCCTTTAATTGCTTCTTCTAGCATCGCTTCTTCGTTATCTGAAGAGAACAAGGCCTTCACATCCATCCATGCTCTGTGTGCAGTTCCTGTAGCGCTTCCTGTTTCTTTTGGATCTTGGCCAAACGCACGAATTTCGGTCTGTAACTCTCTTGAGAATTCATTTCGCTCTTGTGCTTTTCGTTGGAAAAAGCTTTTCAGTTGCGTATTTTTAGTATTTTCATACGCTTTAGAAAATCCCTTTTCTGCATCGTAATTTTTTTCTAATAAATTATTTAATTTACTTCCTACGTGTTGACTATAATTTTTCATATTATTCGATTTTTAAACGTGTATAGTAATTTTTTTTTGAGATGCATTACTACCTAACATCAATTGGTGTATTAACGTTCTACAGGGTCAAAAATACGACCCTTTTAGATGTCATAATGCCCCATATCCTTTTCGTTTTTGCTCATTTGATTTGCAATGAGCTACGCTTGTGACTTCATGGTCTCTAATTGTTTAATTCCGTCATTTACCAATGCCATTTGCTGTTCAACCACCCTGCGTTGTTCTGCAGATAGGTCTAGTTTTTTTAATAGCTTTTTAAAGTAGCGCAAGGTTAAACAATCGCCCTTGTAGAGTCCATTAATCAACGTCTCTTTCGTGTTATTTGAAAACACAGCTTTGATATCTAGCCAAGCCATTCGTGCTTTACCTATCAAAGTGCCTTGTTGCTCACTGCGTACGGCACGTTCTTTAAGGAGCTTCTTAAGGGCAGCCTCTACCTGTAGGCGTTCCTGTAATTTTTCGTCAATAAAGCTGGCTAATGCTTCATCTTGTACGTGTTTTGCGGCAATGCCATACATATCTTGATCTTCATAAATATGGAGCAATAGCTCATTAAGGGAGGTATCGGTGAGGTGTGCGGCATTCATATTAACCTGCGTTTTGTTGTGGAGAAAATCTACTATCTGCTGGAAACTGTAAGGTTCTAATTGGAAACGGAATGGAAATACCGTGGTCATCAAAAGCTTTTTTGATGGCGATCATTGCTCTACTCTTGGCTTTAGCTACTTCTAAACCGGAAGTGGAGTTGATCCAAAACCGGACTTCAAAATTAATCGCACTATCCCCAAATTCACGGTACATAAAAATGACTTGATCTTCATTTTTTACAAAGGTGAAATGCTCGGTTACGGTTCGTTTTACAAGCTCTTTGGTCATTTCCAAATCAGATTCATATGCGATTCCACAAGTCAGAATAACCCTTGACTGAGCTGTGCTTGAGAAGTTTTTAATTGGTTTTTCAACCACGAGTCGGTTGGGAACATAGACAAGATTATTATCTTTTTGTTTGATGGTAACTGCTCGCAGCGTGATATCTATAACCTCTCCTTCAAACCCGTTGGTTTCAATCCAATCCCCAAATTTAATTTGCTTTACCGATGACAGGATAATTCCAGAGTAGGTATTAGCTAAGGCTCCTTGAAGGGCTAATCCAACGGCCAGCCCTGCCACTCCAGCACCAGCTAAAATAGTATTTAAGGCCTTTCCTAAATTTAAAATACCTAAGATGAGAAAGAGTCCAAACAGAATAATGATGACCGATACTAGTTTGGCAATTAATTTTTTCATAGATGCTTGCAAATTGCTCCGTTGCATAAGTTTCATAACAAAACGATGCATTAATTTAGAGGCAATTAAGACCATAATAAATACGATGATGGCCATGGCAATATTGGGAAGGTTTATAATGATAGCGTCAAACCAGGAGGCGAGCTTTTCATTCATTTTTACCCAAGCTTCTGTAAATTCTGTTTCCATAAATGTTTGCTTAACTTCACGCTGCGTGTTGATTAGCGTCAATTGTTGTTTTAGTTTTTTTTGTGCACTCAAGGTGACACTAGGCAAAGGTATGCAGCACCAAGACGATTGATTTGCTCAAAAGAAGTTATCCTTAACTGCTTTGCGCTCAACAAAGGCATTTTTATACCCCACGGCTCAAATGAGTTAATAATTATTTTTATTCAAGCCTTTCGTTTAGGCCTGATGCCACATCTTTGAGTACAGATTAAAAAACGTGAAATGGAACCAACACCTACATTACTATGTATCCCAGATATCAGTGGATTTACAAACTTCATGAGCAATACTGCAATTGAGGTCAGCGCTAAAGTCATTCCTTCCCTCTTAAATAATATTATCTACTCAAATCAGATTGGGCTAAAGGTGTCAGAAATTGAGGGTGATGCGGTGTTGTTTTATAAGGTAGGGCCGTTACCGCCATTTGAAGATTTAATTGATCAATGTCGTTATTTTTTTACAGAATTTTATGCCCAACTCAAGGCGGTAATGGAAAAGTATAACGACCATAAAGAAGTACCAGCCATTGATGAAGTGCTCGGACTAAAAATTATTGTACACTTTGGAGAAGATGTGGTTGCACAGCCTATAGGAAAGAATATTAAATTAATGGGAGAAGATGTGATTCTTGCCCATCGATTACTTAAAAATAAAATTGAAATAAAAGAGTATTTGTTGTTGTCAGCGCAATTGTTAGATCAATATCCTACTGAAGAAATCAATGCCAATTTTACCTGGTCGCAAGTTCATGAGAAAGATACAACCTATAAACATCTTGGGGCCGTCAATTACAGTTACATTAATTTAAAACCGCTGCTAGACCATTGATGGTTGTTGTTTAATTATATGTGCGGGTAGTGATTGTCACGCTTTTTTGGAATAGCGTCAATAATCATTTTAAATGAGTAAAGCGATCCCCATGACGTGTTGTACTTTTGACCTGAATCTTAAAAACAAAACAAAATGGACTATTTAAATATTAAAAAAAACGACATCTTACCTGTCGTAGAAGAGCTTAATTTATTATTGGCTGAATACCATATTTACTATCAAAAATTACGAAGTTTTCACTGGAATATCGTAGGAAAAAACTTTTTTGACCTTCATGTAAAATTTGAAGAATTATATGGAGATGCGCGATTAAAGATTGACGAAATCGCTGAACGAATTTTAACCTTGAAGCATCATCCGGTAAGTAACTACAGCGATTATTTAAGAAACGCAACCATTCAAGAAGAGTCTTTTTTAAAGCGTGATGCCGAAATGGTACGTGCTATTTTAAACGATCACAAGCAACTCTTTATTCAAATGAAAAATGTAATGGATCAAGCAGAAAAAGCGGAAGATGAAGGTACCTTAGATATTATGGGCGGCTATATTGCATCATTAGAAAAATCGAGTTGGATGTTAAACGCCTGGTTAACGAGTGGAAACGCCCAACTAGAGACCACCTTACTTGAAGAAGCCACAAAAGCCTAATCTTTGGCTAGAACTAATTAGTATGAACCTAAAACTCAACACATGAAAACTATAAAAAACGCGCTCGTGGTAGTAGCCGTCTTATTTGCCTGGAATGGAGTTGCACAAGCAGAAGTAGATGGGAAATTAGAAGCGACCACCACAAAAAAATACAGTATTGAAAAAGATGGAAAGAAAATTCCGTACCTTGTAAAAGTCATTGAGCGGAGGCAATACGAAATGAAACTCGCCGATGAAGATAAAGGAAAATTAAATCAGGCCCGGGTCAAATTACCCGCCTATGTTACCAAACTCATTATGGTTAATAAGGGAGCAGATGAGGTCTACGACCAATTTATCGTTTTGCGCTATGAAAAATCTCCAAACGATTCATTTACCCTAGAACCTACCTTGCACGGATTTGCCGTGAAGGTAGATGAAAAGGAATTAACGTATATTTTTGGTGAAGGCTTTTATTTTGTCAACAATGAAGATAATGATTTCTTTGTCGTGGATGAATTTTTCCCCATGTCCTAAAATAACTCAAAAGCCGCTGAAAAGTGGCTTTTTTTAAACTATTTATTAAATGATTACATCAATAAACCCCTACACGCAAGAAGTACTTCAAACCTATACCAAAAACTCCAAAATGGAAGTGGAAGGCATGCTCTTACTAGCAGAAACTACCTTTAAGGTGTGGAAATTTGAATCGGTAGAACATCGGGTAAGCTTGTTAAAGAAGTTTGCCGATTTATTAGAAACCAACAAACAATCTTTGGCAGAACTTATCACGGCTGAGATGGGTAAGCCTATTGGTCAAAGTGTGGCTGAAATTGAAAAATGTGTTTGGTTATGTGATTTTTACGTGGTGAATAGCGCTCAATTTTTAGCTGACGAATTGATTGAAACGGAAGCGTCTGAATCCTTTATTAGTTATGATCCACTGGGCTGTATTTTGGGAATTATGCCGTGGAATTTCCCTTTTTGGCAGGTAATTCGCTTTGCGGTTCCTACGTTGATGGCAGGTAATACGGTAGTGTTAAAGCACGCTCAAAATGTAACGGGTTGTGCTTTGGCTATTCAATCGCTTTTTGATGAGGCAGGGATTCCTTTAGGGGGTTTTCAAACCTTGGTGGTTGATCATGAGCAAATAGCAAAAATAATTAAGCACCCAACGGTAAAGGCAGTTTCATTAACAGGAAGTGAAAAGGCAGGTCGTACAGTGGCTGCGATTGCAGGGAAAGCCCTTAAAAAGACCGTCCTTGAGCTCGGTGGAAACAACGCGTGTATTATTGCAAATGATGCCGATTTAGACCGGTATTTAGACGTGATTGTAAATGCCCGGATGGGGAATGCAGGGCAAAGCTGTATTGCGGCTAAACGGTTTTTAGTCATGGATGAAATTTACGATGAATTTGTAAAACGCCTTACCGAAAAAGTAAAAGCACTTAAAGTAGCCGACCCTATGAAGCCTGATACAGCAATTGGACCATTAGTGAGTGAACAGGCGGCAAAAAGAGTATACCAGTTCACCCTTAAATCAGTGCTTAGAGGAGCCCAGGTAGTTTGTGGAAATTCGTGTAAAAAAGCAAAATTTGAACCTACCATTTTGACCAATGTTAAACCGGGAATGCCCGTTTTTGATAGCGAAGTTTTTGGTCCTATCATTGCCATTACCCGTGTGCACTCTTGGGATGAGGCATTAACCTTAGCAAACCATTCGAAGTACGGATTAGGTACGATGATTTTTACTGAAAATATTGAAAAAGCAAGAACAGTAATTGGACGTATTGATGATGGTGCATTTTTTATTAATGAAATGGTTAAATCTGATCCGCGATTACCTTTTGGAGGTACCAAAGCATCAGGTTATGGAAGAGAATTATCGCGCGAGGGGATGTTGGCTTTTGTGAATAAGAAAGTGGTCTATGTTAATTCAAACGCTACTGAGCACTAATAATTTCAAATAAACCATCTTTTTCAATAATCGCCCATAAAAGGCGTACACCATGTATGTTATGAATTTTAAATCCCTGCTTTTACATTTCCTTATCGTACTTATTCCAACGGTAGGGATGGCACAAATTAGAGATGTAGCTCGTATAGATTATACTAGTTTACCCATGTCAGATGCTACCGAGATGCAGCGTTTTAAAGCAACGTTAAATGCCCCTATTCCGATGAAAAAAGAGGGGCGTTATTTTTTTATTGGGAGCGATTATAGTAATCTTAATCTTCAGCTTCGCCAAAGAACCGATCTTGACCTTGAGAAGGTACGTGAATTACATAAACTGAATATCAATTTAGGCTATACGGAAAAATGGAAAAATGATTGGCGATTTGGATTAAGTGTATCGCCTGAATTTAGTACCAATGAAAGTTTAAAACAGCTTTCTACCTCGTTTATGGCGGTGACGGCACAACTCTTATTTGTTAAAGATAATACCGAAAACAACGCCGTAGAAAAACCGTATAAATTACTTGTGGGATTGACCTATTCGTCTAATAGCACACTACCCTTTCCTTTACCCTTAGTAAGTTATTACCGTAAGTTTTCGTCTAATTGGTCGTATAGCCTTGGCGCTCCAAAGTCTAATCTACAATATTTCTTTTCCCAAGCCGACCGCCTAAAATTATTTACGCAGTTAGACGGTTTTAATTCGATGTTAACCAATGCTGCAGATGCACAGGGAGACCACGAGGTAGATCGATTGAACGTCACCCTTATCTTGAGTGGTTTGCAATATGAACATTATTTTACAAAGCATTTGCAAGCCTATGCACGAGCGGGATATATATGGAGTGAGCGCATAAAATTTCGCGATGGAAAAAATGACGTTTTACAATTAACTGGACCAAATAGACTGTATCTTCGGACCGGAATCCGATTCAAAATTTAAGTATGAAATTAAATACTACATCATTTTACAATCGCGATCTCTCGTGGTTGCGATTTAATCATAGGGTATTACAAGAAGCGAACGATGCGCAAAATCCACTGTATGAGCGTATTAAATTTTTAGCCATATTTTCGTCCAACCTCGATGAGTTTTTTAAGGTGAGGGTTTCAGCAATTAGACAAATTAAACAGCTCAATAAACCCCTTCGTAAAAAACTACTTACCCGGCCCAATAAGCTACTAAAAGCGATTAAAAAGGAAGTCGATGCCCAGCAAATTGCCTTTGGGCGTATTTTTAATGAAGAATTGATTCCTGCCTTGGCAGCGCATAAGATTTACCTTATAAATTACCGTGAATTTACCCCTGAACAGCGTCAGTTTGCGGCGGACTATTACATGAGAGAATTGCACGATGTTTTACAGGTCATTCAGTCAGAATCCGGTATGGGCACCACTTTTCTTAAAAATGAAGCGCTCTATTTGGTTGGGCAAACGGCGCACGGGTATTTGAAGTTTATAGAATTGCCAGCAACACAAAAGCGTTTTGTGCAACTGCCAAAAAATGAGGGGTACGCCATTACTTTTGTAGATGATATTATTAAGGCACATGGGATTGAAACCGAACAAATGGAGTTTTATGCGCTTAAGATTTCACGGGATGCTGAATTGTATATAGAAAATGAATACTCAGGTAATTTGTTGAATAAAATTAAAGCCTCGTTGCCAAAACGACAATCAGGTCAAATCACCCGAGCGCTAGTGGATGAGCACATGCCTGAGCCTATGGTACAAGCAGTAAAAACGGTATTGGAAATTAATAATACTGACCTGGTGCTGGGAAGTACGTATCATAATTTTAAGGATTTTTTTAGTTTCCCTAATCCAACAAACCATCGGTTAAATGCCGCCCCTTTTATCCCACAAGAGCATCCTGCTTTTCAAAACAACACGGCTATTTTTACAACTGTTTCAAAAGCAGACCGCTTGTTACAGTTTCCCTATCACTCCTTTAATACGGTGCTCCAATGGTTGGAAGAGGCAGTACATGATCCTGCTGTTCGATGCATTAAAATTAGTTTTTATCGCATTTCCAAAACGTCAAAAATGGCTAGCCTATTGGTTAAAGCAGCAACAAAGGGAATAGATGTTTTGGTCTTTATTGAAACCAAAGCGCGGTTTGATGAGGAAAACAATATTCAATGGGGTGAACGCCTTGAAAAAGCAGGTGCTAGGGTATTGTATAGTTATCCGGGAATAAAGATTCACGCAAAGATTCTTTATTTTGAACGACGTGAACAGGATAAAATCCGTCGCTACGGCTATATCAGTACAGGGAATTTTAATGAGAAAACAGCTACGCTGTATGCAGATTATGCCTTGATGACTGCCGAGCCAAAAATAACGAAAGAGCTGGGCAAGGTTTTTAAGGTGATAGATGGCAGTTTAATTATCCCAAAGACTAAAAAACTAGTCGTCTCTCCGTTTAACTTACGTCAAACCTTAGTCAAGTACATTAAGCGGGAGATTCAAAATGCCACACAAGGCAAGCCGGCATATATTCAGCTAAAGTTAAATAGTTTACAAGACCAGCAATTAATTGAACACTTATACGATGCAAGTCGTGCAGGTGTCAACATAACCTTAAACATACGGGGCATTTGTTGCTTGGTGCCAGGGGTGCCTGGGCAAAGTGAAAGGATTACGGTAATTAGTATAGTAGATCGTTTTTTAGAACATGGTAGAATATATCTATTTGCTAATGGAGGGCAAGAAAGAATGTTTATTGGTTCGGCTGATTGGATGACACGTAATTTAGATCATCGTATTGAAGTTGTAGTACCCATTGAGGATCCTGCGGTATTTAGCCAGTTAAAACATGCTATGGAGCTGCAATTTGCAGACAATGTTAAAGCGCGACAAATAGATCAGGCGCAGCAAAACAACTTCGTTCGTAATGACCGTCCGCCTTTACGCTCTCAATACGCCTTAGCCGAATGGATCAAAAAAGAAGGTGAAACAAGGCAGCCCTAGTTATTCAACGATAACTTCCTCGCCAAAATACCCCATAAAATAGCCTGATATAAGCACGGCTATGAGCAGTATAATGAGGCCCACAACCAAAAACTTAATTGTTCGTTTAGTGGGTTTGTTGTCTTGTAAAATATATTCTTTATTCTTTTTATCGTCTGCGTCTTTTATAAATTCCATGGTTTGTGTTTTTTGTTATCTGAGCCGCTATTAATAGGTGCTCATTTTGTCTTTTCGTTTTGTGAGTTGATCTTGTAAGTCGCGAATGGTTTCATTGATCGCGGCTTCAAAGTCAAGTTCAACAGAAGAGGCGTGAATTCTTGGGCCTGGCATACTCAATCGGATGCTACATTGGCTTTCCTCATCTTCTGTGCGGTTTTCTTTTTTAAGAAAAACATCCGCTCGAATTACAAAAGGAAATTTATCGCCTAACTTCGCTAGTTTCGCCGCAATGAATGCTTCTAATTTGTCACTAGCACTGATATTTACATATTCATAAACTATTTGCATACTTTTTATATTAAGGGTGATACTTGTTTCGTATTCAAAGATACGTGCAAAGGGGAAGATTGATGAACCCAAAAGAAAAGTTTATTGACCCAAAAGCGGGATATTGGAGCTCTCACAGGTTAATTATACGTCCCTCTTTATATGATTAAAACGTTTCATTTATGTGGGTAAGACCGCAAGAGATTCTAGGGGGCATAATAGATTTAAGATTCCATTTATCGTAAGACACAAACAAATGTAACAATTCCCTATCTTTGTGAAAATACCCGCTAGGCGATGGAAATTCCAGCAATTCCTAATCTTATTTATTACGCAATTCCGTTTTTTATCTTGACCATCCTTATTGAGATCATTGTGGATGCGCGTGAAAAAACAAAGCGCTATACAACGAAAGATACGGTGACTTCCATCACTATGGGGTTGGGGAATGTGTTTTTAGGACTCTTGAGTAAGATGCTTGTATTTGCGGTGTTTATATATATCTATGATCATTTTAGAATTTTTGATATTCCTTTTCATTGGTGGGCATGGATTTTATTGCTTTTTGCGGATGATTTATCGTATTACGCTTTTCATCGGGTGAGTCATACTTCACGTTTTTTTTGGGCGTCGCATGTGGTACATCATTCGTCTCAACATTATAACTTGAGCACGGCTTTACGACAAACGTGGACAGGTAGTTTTATGTCGTTTGTATTTTGGTTATGGTTACCGTTATTGGGCTTCCATCCGGTCATGATTCTAGCACAGATGTCAATTAGTCTTATTTATCAATATTGGATTCATACCGAGCGCATAAAAAAAATGCCGCCATGGTTTGAAGCCATTTTTAATACACCTTCACATCATCGGGTACATCATGCTACAAATCCGCAATACCTCGATCGTAATCATGCTGGGATTTTTATTTTTTGGGATAAGTGGTTTGGTTCGTTTGAACCTGAAGTTGAAACTCCTCGGTATGGCTTAGTCAAAAATATCAAATCGTATAATCCGCTCTATGTCGCTTTTCATGAATGGGGGGCACTCTTTAAAGACGTTTTCAAAACGAATACCTCACTTAAAAAACGGGTAGCGTATTTTAGTAAGCCTCCAGGCTGGAGACATGACGATACAGGCCTTGTATCTGAAGACCTACGCAAGGCATGGGAACAGCAGAAAAAAATAAGCACCCCTTCGGTCAACGAGCATATTAACACAGTGAATTGTAAGAAAGAATAAATCGATAGTATGCAATCAATTAGCCAGTAAATTAAGGAATATTAAAGGCCTAAGGCGTCCATTTTTTCTTTTTCAAATTGGCTGTCTTCTGGCGGAATTCTCAACAAATGATCAAATGTTTTGGCGTCACGGGCAAGGGCATAAATTAAACTCTCCCCAGCATAGGAAGGACGCAAGGCATAAATTGGATCTTGAAAAGCTTCTTTTGCCGAAACAATTGTCCAGCCTTTCGCTTTAAAATGGGCAATTAAATCATCTAGAAATAAGGCTGATGCTAGGTTGTGATGAAGCAAGAGGGTGTGCTTTACATGCCGTTTGTTTATCTTGTAGCTCAGTTCTTCGTAGAATTGCGCTCTTTCGTATAGATGGGCTATGTAATACTGTTTAAAAGCTTCAATATCGGCGTTGGGGTCTGCTTTTAAACGTGTCACCAATCGACTGTCAATATACCAGTCGGATGCATCTATGGTCACATACCCATTTTTATAGCCTTGTGCGTCGAGGATTTGTCTATATGCTGCTACTTTTTCGGGCGAATTTCCCTCTTTGAGATAGGGAAATCGAAAACGTTTTGTATACGTTGAATAGGCAGCAATGATGTTGTCTGTTTTTATCAGTTCTTCCTTAAAAAGCGCTGGGCCATTCTCTTCTTTGCTATAATTTGGATGGGTAAAGGTGTGATTTCCGATTAGGTGCCCAGCATCGGCCCAACTTTTTAATAAATACTGTCCTTTTTTACTGGTTTTATTTTGCCCAGTTACAAAAAAAGCGGCTGTTAAATTTGCCGTTTCTAAATGATCTAAAATAAGTTGGTTCCACGTCTCAAAAGCATAGCCTGGACGATCAGCAGTACTTCCGTCATCAAAGGTGAAACTTACGGTAGGTTGCGCCATGCTTGGGATGCTGATGCTAAAAAGCAGCATACTACAACAAATTTTTACGGTAGAATAGAAGCGAGGAATCATAGGGCAACGAGCGAGTGAGGGATTAATAAACAGATTGTAAACGTTAGGCGAAGATAGGAATTATTGTGCAGTTTTAGGAGGGAGATAATGGGGGTTTTCAAAGCCAATCGTTGATGGTTAAAAGCTTACGGCACGGTGTTTGCAATTTTTTACTATATTTAACCATCCTATTCAATCGCAATTTAATACCCCTATCATGCTCCCCAAACTAGCGTATCTAAAGAACTATTGTTTTGTATGCCTTTTTTTTAGTGCGACGTTTGTCGGCTTCGGACAAGAAAAATTCAAAGTGATCTATGATTATAGTACAGAAAAAATAACCTATCTAAAATTAGATAAGGCGCAACGCGTTGTTGATACCCTTATCAAACCCCGAATTAAACGAAATAGTTTGGTAGAGATTTCGGTTCAAAACATTAATCCATTTGCCGTAAATGTTGAAACTGCAGTGAGTAAAGAGGCTATTCATCAAACGGCTAAGGGATTAAATTTTACGTCGCTTATTGGTGGTATTGGGCGTTTTTCTGACAGTAAAATGAAACTGAATATTAAGAGTTTACCAGACAATATGTTTACTGCTATGAATGAAAGTTCTCGTGGCGAGTTGATGCAAAGTAAACTGGCGCAGCTCAACGATTTAGTTACTTCGGTAGCAGCGATGAAATCGACCCTGATAGCCGATTTAATCAATCCTAATTTGACCAAACAAGCTATTTTAGAACACTTGTATACCATTGCTGAGACGCCACGTGACGTCAGATTGTCAAATCCCAGAACAAATTTTTTCCTCTACCTATCCAATCTAGAGCGCATTGCAAGCATGGAAACCCAACTGCTTAGCAGTACGTCATTGGCCATGATGGATGAAATAATTACTAAGGGCCGCTTAGATTCTACCCAAACAAGGGGAGCCTTTATAGAACGACAGGCCAGTATAGAACAGCTGCAACTAATGAATCAAACCTTAGAAGCTTCAGCAGCACAAACCATAGGGCATTTAGATAAATTAAAAGAGCTATATACCTTACTAAATGCGGCTTCGTTTGAAAATACTTACGATTATGTGGTTGATGCTGACCAGGTGAATGTTGCCCTGACCTTTGTACAAAGTGATTTTTCTGAAGCCTTAGATAACGATGATGCCAAAGCTGTGCTTAAAGTGCGTAATGTAAAGTTACTGGCCAAAGGTGGGTTTAAAATTAATACGAGCGTGGCACTTACCTTAAATAACTTCTCGTCGAGTTCAAAAGATTTTTTTATAGGAGATGATGGAGTAATTGGAGCAGATGATAATAATTATTACGTACCTAATTTAAGTACGATGATAAATTTTTATCCCATGCTTGGTGAGAATTTTAATATTGGCGGCACCTTTGGGGTGTCTATCCCAATAGCCAACGATGGTGGAGGCCTTAGTTTTTTATTAGGCCCATCTATCTTTATAGGTAATAAGAGTCGCCTAGCATTTTCAGGAGGCGTGGCGTATGGACCGGTTAAGCAATTGCGTAATGGGCTATTGATAGGAGATACCACCACCAGTAGAGATGTAGATGATTTTACAAAAACGGTCTATGATTTTGGCTATTTTTTCGGCATCTCGTTTAGCTTATTTGATGTGAACTAATTTCCTAAAGATTATGAGAACCTTCCTTTGTATTTTAATTGCATGTTGCTGTTTTGTTCAAGCCAAGGCAGAAAAGTATGCCTTGATAATCGCTATTGGAGATTATCCTTCAACTACCGGTTGGGGACCTATAAGTTCAACCAACGATATTCCGTTGATTCAAGAAGGATTAGAACACAATGCATTTGATGCCCAAAATATTATTATTCTCAGGGATGAAGAGGCTACAAAAAAAGGTATTCTTGCCGCCTTTGCCACATTAGAAAATAAATTGCAACCTGGAGATATGGTGGTGATTCATTATTCTGGGCATGGCCAACAAATTTATGACGATAATGGAGATGAAATTGATGGCTTAGATGAAGCCTTAATTCCCTATGATGCCTTTGCTAAATTTATGTATAATTACAAGGGAGAGAGTCATTTGAGAGATGATGAGTTGGGCGCTTTACTCAATGGGTTACGGATGAAAACTGGACCAAACGGTCAAGTGCTAGTCATGCTCGATAGTTGCCATTCAGGAACTGCTACACGCGGCGGGAAAGCCCGTGGCACCAAAACACCACTTATTCCGGAAGGTTGGGTAGTGAAAGCTGACCCATCTGCCAAAAGCGCAGGAACGGACATGTACGAAAAAGAAACAAAGGATGCAAAAAAAGCACCGTTGGTGATGATTTCAGGCGCCTCAGCCAATGAATTAAACTATGAGTATAATGGATATGGCTCGCTGAGTTATGCGTTTAGTAAAGCCCTGGGAAGTTTAGGAACAAATATTACGTACAGACAACTTTTTGCTAAAATTACTGCAGTGATGTTGCAAATTTCGCCTCGACAAACGCCAACCATTGAAGGCGATATTGACTATTACTTATTTAAAGGGGAATATGCACGGCAGCAAGCTTATTATCAGGTTGCTAGTATAAAGAACAGTACAATGCTCAGTGTACAAGGGGGAACTTTTCAAGGCCTGTATCCCAATGCAACGGTAGCGGTATATCCTGCCGGTACGATTAATATTCAAGCTGCTGAGAAAATTGGTAGCGGAAAGGTACTCTTGTCTACGTTAAATAAGGCAGTTATCCGAATGGATACCGTGTTAACCACTAAAAATGCCGGCGATCTTTGGGTCTTTGTAGAGCAGCCTACTTATGGTAAAATGGACCTCAATGTATACCTCGATCCAGCAGACTATCAGACGGATGCGAGAAATAAACTGAATGCATACCTCGAGGAACACGAGCTAGGCACGGTGGTGAATGACACCTTAAATTCAGATGTGATTGTAGAAAAAAGTGGGACTCAGGTGCTATTGCGATCTACCAATGGCAAAACCCTCGTGGAAACCCTTGTGACGCAACGGGGTGCGAGTAGCATGGATCAAGTTATTGAAAAAATAACAACCTATGCACGGGGACATTACCTTCGTGGCTTGGACTTAAAAGACTACCGATATGAAATAGACATTGCCTTGCGGTCAGTTGAGTACGATGCCGATACAGATCGAGTAGGAGCAATAATTGATTCTTCTTCGACCACTACCAGTGAAATTTTTCAGATGAATACCGAGGACGATAGAGCTATTTTAGAAGTACATAATAAAGGGGATCGGCCTGTTTATATAACCATTGTTGAGATTAATAGTAAGGGAGAGATTTGTCCCTTTTTTCCTTTAGCCGATTACGGGTTAACCGCCGATGATAGAAAATTGAATCCGGGAAGCGTGATGCAATTTAAAAATCATCCCTATCAGTTTTCATCGCCTTTTGAACGCTTGACATTAAAAGCTTTTGCCACCCCAGAACCCTTAAATTTTCCAAGTTGCTTGGATAGTAGTACCGCGCGGGGTACGGTAAATCCATTGCTCAATTTTTTTCCTGAATCTACAACTAGAGGAGGAGGGGCTGCCGCCGGAAAAAATGGGTTAAAAGGGTTTACGACCGAATTTATTTATGAAATTGTAAAGAAATGAAGAATCACTTAGCCGTTGAACCAACGACAAACTTCTTGAAAACTGTACGGCTATTGAGTTTGCTGTTGTTTTTGGGGCTACCAGCCCTAAGTGTAGGGCAGGAAGCCACCTATGATCAATGGCTAGAAAACTACAATGAAGCAGTTCGCTTACTGGAAGAAGAACAACGCCCAGAAGCCGAGCCCTATTTAGTAAAAGCGGCTGAAATTGCCATGAACCTGTGGACCAATAACGAAGCGGAATTGCTCGCAACCTTAAAACGATTAGCTGTGCATTATGATCTGATGGGGAAGATGCCAATGGCCTTAAAAAATTATGAACGCGTAAGTGTGATGTTGCGAGAGACAGGGCAGGAAGATTTGCGAATGATGATCCGCTTGGGGCAATTGTATATGGCCTTTAATGAACTAGAGAATGCAACCGACATTTTTATAAACTTAGCCCCTCAAGTTGAGGCGGAATATGGAAAAAAGCACCCCAACTATCGTTTTGTTAGAAGTATGTTGTCTAGAGTGTATGAGCGTACAGCGGATCGCGATAAAGCCATTCGCGTGCAAGAAGAAATACTTGGCCTCTTTGAAGAAGAGGAACAGCAGGGGGAAGAATACATAAAAGAATTGATGTTTCTAGCGGATCTAAAGCGCGACATTCAGCAAAATGAGGCGGCCATTGCCTTATACCTTCAGGCTAAATCGCTTTTAACCGCTGATGATCGGGGCTATCCCTTTTTACTCAATAATTTGGGCTTAACTTATGTGGCCCATGGAAGTTACCAAAAAGCATTGGCACTTTTAACCGAGTTGGTGTCAATGACCGATAAAACAGATGCATATTATGCAGAGAGATTGCAAAATATTGCTTTTTTATACACAGAATTAGGTGATTTTGAAAAGAGTGATGCGCATTACCAAAAAGCGCTTGGAGCTCAATTACTACGAAATCGTCAAGATAGTTTAGCCTATGCAAAATTGCTAAATAACTACGGGAAATTGTTTCGAAAAAAGCAAGCGTATGACCAGGCATTGACTCAATTTAAAGCCTGTTTGGATATATTTTTAGCAAATTCCTCAGAAGAAGCACCTGATTACGGGTATTATTTAAATGATTATGCGTTGACCTTGTTTGACTTAGGCCAGCAAGAAAAAGCCATCCCATTATTCGAGAAAAACATCAGGATAAGCGAAGAAACACAACGAACAGAAAGTTTTGGTTACGTTAATCAACAATATTTTCTTGGCTTGGTATACCTGCAAATTGAGGCTTATGAAAAAGCCTTACCCTTGTTGCTGCGTGCATCAAAAGGCATGAAAAGCTTAGTAGGTGAGCAACACGAAGACTACGCTTATGTACTTCAAGCCTTGGGTAAATGTCATGTTGGCTTAAACAATGTGGCGCCTGCCATAACCGCTTTAACGGCGTCGAATACTATTTTAGTAGCCCAACTTAATGGAATTTTTAAGTTTAGAAGTGAAGAAGAACAAAAGGCATATTTACGTTTAGTTCAAGCTAATTTTGATGCCTTGCAGGCAATTGCATTTAAAGGTGGAGCTGCATATAATGAGCTTATTGAAGTAAATTTAAATAACCAGTATTTGTTAAAGGGAGTGCGATTAAAACAGCAAACCAATGTATTACAGCAATTAACCGAATTAAATGACCCCACCATTACAGGGCAACTTCAAAATTACCGCGCTTTAAAACAGCGTTTAACCCAACAATTGCTAGCGAATAAGGCGGGAGACGCAGGCAAGATTCAGCAATTGTCTGAACGAGTAAATACTGCAGAGGTGGCGTTAATTAAAGCATATCATCACTATTTTTCACAAGATATAAGTCAAGTGCCCGATTGGAAAAGCCTAGCCTCAACCTTAACACCTGAAGAAGTTGTGATTGAGTTTTCCCATTTTAAATCGGCCAACGCAACCGGAAAGACCGATATTCACTATGTGGCTTATGTGTTTTTTAACGATTCAAACCATCCACAACTGATCCCCATTGGTAAAGAAAGTGATTTAAAGCAGGTGTTAAAAAAGAAGCAGCCCAATCAACTGTACGCCGTACGGGGTGGGGGAGCAGTACGTACTTCTAGTGCTACTGCCCTCTACAATTTTATTTGGAGGCCACTGGAAACATCGGTGGCTCAAGCAGCGCGCATTTACTATTCGCCTACGGGATTATTACATCAAATATCATTTGCAGGACTCGCTAAAAAGGGAAAACAGGCCCTGGTACAAGACTATGACTTAGTGCAGCTGAGTAGTACCTCGCAGCTTGCACAAACAAAGGAATTACCCGCCTTAGGCCAGGTGGCTTTGGTTGGTGGAATTAATTATGATGAAGTGACCAATGATTTGGCACAAGAACCAGCCACTACGCAAATTGCAATGCACAATTTAGAAGGAGGGGTACGTGGGACTAAAAATAGAGGTGAGGAATGGGGGTTTTTACCCGGAACTTTAACCGAAATTCAAAGCTTACGCCCTTTATTTAAGGCTAAAAATGCAGACGTTTTATGGTTTACAGGAAAGGAGGCGAGTGAATCAGCTGTGAAGCGCTTGAGTGGAAAATCGCCGTCAATTTTGCACCTGGCAACCCACGGTTTTTTTTATGAAAATACAACGCTCGCGGATAGTTTACAATCTATTCACTTAGCGAAAAATCGCTATGAATTATCGAAAGATCCCTTGCTGAGGTCGGGACTCGTTCTGGCGGGAGGAAATCGATGGTGGGAGCAAGGAGAAACGAGCGCAGGAAATGAAGACGGCATTTTAACTGCCATGGAAATCTCCAATTTAGACCTTTCGGCCACGGCTTTAGTAGTGCTAAGCGCCTGTGAAACAGGATTGGGAGATATTGACGGGAGTGAAGGAGTTTATGGCTTACAGCGCGCTTTTAAAATGGCTGGTGTAGACCATATTATCATGAGTTTATGGCAGGTTCCCGATGTTGAAACAGCCGAGTTTATGGAGCTGTTTTATGGAGAATGGCTGGGAGGGAAGTCCTTGAGAACCGCCTTTACCCACGCACAACGAAGCATGGCAAAAACCTATAAAAAACAACCAAATAAATGGGCTGCATTTGTCTTGATGGAGTAGGGATACTTTGTTTACGCCTTAGATGGCACAAGACCCGCGGTTCAGTTCATAAAAAAAAGTGTATCTTTAAATCCCTAATTATCAACCCGACGGCTATTGGACAACTGTAGTTTATGCCTTCTATTACAAGGCTCTTCTTCCCCAATAAATGTACTTTAATACGAATTATTGCTATGAAATTTTCTTTAAAAACTCCCAGTGCCATCCTCTGTGCGTTGGTTTTACTCTGCTTATTGACGAACCTGAGTGTGCAAGCACAGATTAATTCTTTTCCTTATGAAGAGGATTTTGAAAATGATAACGGAGGCTGGACGGCCAAAGGAACCAACAGTTCTTGGGAATGGGGTACACCAGATGGGACCATCATTGACCAAGCGAATTCGGGAACGAAGGCTTGGGTCACTAATTTGGATGGAGTTTACAATAATAATGAGTTGAGTTGGATTGAAAGTCCTGAATTTGATTTTACCAATTTGAATAATCCTGCAATTTCGTTTGAGCTTTGGTGGGATGCAGAGTACACTGTTGATGGAGCCGTTTTTCAGGTTTCTTTAGATGCGGGTGCTACTTGGCAAAGGGTTGGAAGTCATCCCGATACAAATTGGTATAACTACCAATATATTTTTGCTGTTCCTGATTTGCACGGGTTTACTGGAGATGATAGTGGAGGGTCTTCAGAGGGATGGCTTAGCGTAGGTCATACCCTATATAACCTTTCGGGAGAGTCGAGTGTTATTTTTAGACTCCTTTTTGCTTCAGATTCCTCCGTCGTGGTTGAAGGATTTGGCTTTGATGATGTAAAGATTGAAGATGTTGAATGTAAGTCTGCGGGTGAAAATGGAACGTTAGAGACCTGTGGTGGTGTAGATGAAATCGATTTGTTTTATGCCCTTGAAGGTTCTCCCGATGAAGGGGGAACCTGGACGTATCCTTCCACTGAATTTGGAAATTATATTTATACCCATGAAGCCACTATGTTTTGCGATGAGCAGACAGCCATAGTGGTGGTGAATGAGTTACCATTAGCCTATGCGGGCGAAGGTACAGACGCTCCGGTTTTGGCTACCTTAGAAGTGGTTGATCTAAACACCATGTTAAAGAGTGATCCTGTAACAGGTAAAAAGCCGGATACAGGTGGGAAATGGAAAGATAAAGATACCGGGGCGGAAATTCCCTTAGGAACCATTGATTTCACCAATGCAAAAGCAGGAAGTTATACCCGTTCTTTTGGCTATGAAGTAGAAGGGAACTGCGGTTCTGAAGATGAATCAATAGTTGAATTTGAATTTGATGTTCCTTTTAATCCGGGAGCAGATGGAGAATTGTTGATTTGCGAAGGTTATACCCCAACCGAATCGGAGTTATTTGGCGCATTAGGAGGAAATCCTGATGACGATGGTTATTGGACCCAAGATTTTAATGATCCATTACTCTATATTTATGAGGTTACTGATGGGAGTACGGCAGAAGTAACCCTTGTGGTTGATGTTGCTTTGTCTCCTGGACTAGCCGGAACCTTAGAGATTGCAATGGGAGCTACCGTAACCGAGGCCCAATTGTTTGAAGCCTTAGGAGGTACCCCTGACGAAGGTGGAACGTGGACTACACCCTTAGCTGGAGCTGGAGTTTATACCTATACCCATGCCGCTACCCTCTGCCATGTAGCGAGTTCGGCAACGGTAACGGTTACCGAAAGTACCCTAAGTGCTACTGACGTAGCACATTTGGGATTAGAAATTTTTCCGAATCCCGTGGGAGAACAGTTATTTATAAAAGGCGCCGTAGGGCTTATTGACCAGATCGAAATCTATAGTATTCATGGTCAATTACTAAGGGAAGTGCAGTCTAATTTTAAGCGTATTGATGTTGCGACCTTACAACCGGCAATTTATTATATAAAGGTGTTTTCTGAAAAGGGAGTAGGGACGTATAAAATGCTAAAGCAATAAGCTAATTGCAGAGACCGTACGATTCACAGAGAATCTTATTAATCTCAGTATTTGAAAAATTAAGCTGTTTTAAATCGCTAATAAGCGGGTTAAATTTAGTGCGTTGTTCCCTGAATTCTTCAGGGCTAATTCGTGTAAATTGATAAAACACGAGGTTTTTATGTGTTGGAAACTCCTGTTCACTTACCGTCCACTCAAATTCATTTCCAGTTTGAAATATTCCTAACTCGGGGTACAGGGCAAGCGAAGAGCCATTACTAGCTAGCTTAACAATTTCTTGGGTTGTCTTATTTTTGAGAAAGAAATACATGGGCACATCAGGGCTTAGACGATTCCAACGAAAGTGTAGGGTTGAGCTTGCAATTGCAGCACTATCTCGTGGAAATTGCATGTATATGTTTCCTCTAAAGACGCCGGCAATCACGGTCTTTTGTTTCGTTTTTGCCATTAATTCATTCCAAGCGTAGGCCAAATAACGGGTTGTCAGGCTTGATTGGTCTCGTTTAAATGCGTTGAGGTGGTTAAAGTGGTGATTTCCCGGTTGGGTAATGTAGTAGAGACCTCCGTCTTGATCTATCGTTACTAATGTTGACTGCTCCCCCAGGTTAATACGCCCTGTATTGACAATATAATCTCCTTTGTGCACCTGTTTCATACTGCCGGGTGTTTGGAAATAAACCGATCCTTTCGCCGAAAAAACACAGAGGGAATCTTGGGCGTGAAGCTGTTGAAGACTACAGATCAGGAGGGTTAATCCAATAAATAACTTTTCCACGAAATTTTGGGTTTTAGCTGAATGAGCAAATGTCTATACAAGGTTATCATATTTAAACCCATCAAAGTTAGTACCAAGATAGGTGTAATGTAAAAATGCACATTGATACGATAAAAAACTAGGGTGATAAAAAGCAATACCAGCGATACAAGTAAGGGTTTAATTTTCATAATTAAGTAATAACGAAAATTATTTTTACGATAAATAACGATACCTAACATCACCGTAAAAAAGCAAATAACAAAAGCGATGATAGCCGTGACAAAAAAGGGTAGGGTTAGAATATAATTTTTTTCTGACAGCATTTTAATGATGTTAGCATGAATCAATACCCCGTACATATCAGGAATAGATCTACCGGCATATTCTTTATTTAAGGGTGTAAAATGCTTGTCTTCTATATCATTTGGGTTGCCAGTGGGCGTACCTAAATAACCAAAGATAACAATGGCATCTTTTAGTGCCGGAATGTTGCCTTGCGCATGAAGTTCGTCTAGGTCAAAGGTTAAAAAAGAAGCTTCGTTGCCAAAATAATTTATGGCAAGTGGCTGGGTGAGTTTTTGCTTCGCCCATGTTTCATCAAGCTTACCGGCCGATATGCATAATTGGGTGGCAAAAGAGAAGAGGCCTTGGTATTGCGGGGCATAGCCGGTAAAACTGCGGACTACTCGATCGCGTTCACTTTCATTAAGTGTGATGTACCCTTGTTGTTGTTGCGGATGTTGAAATCTTGGGTGGTTTTCAACGCGCGTCCCGTCTTCAAGATACATGGCGGTCACTATATTGTCATAACGTCCTAAGGTAGCTTGTAATACGCTATCCTTGATCGGGTCTTTAGGCTGGTTAAAAATTAAATCAATCCCCACCACTTTGGGCTGGCTAACTTGTACTTGATCAATAGCCTTGGCAATTGCTTGGCGATCGTGATGCTGTACATTAATCAATACGATATGCCGATCGGCTTTACGTTCATTTAGTGATTGTGCGTGGTAGATATCCGTAAATCTAAAATCTTTTAATATTTTCTCAAAGGGATTTAAAAAATTCACATTCACGACCACCAAATAAAAGAGTAGGGTGAAAAAAACGGCTAAAAGGGAGCATAAAAGCGAATCGCGCCAAAGGATTATTTTTTTAGGACTCGACATAGCTGGTTAATTGTCGATTATTTTTTGAATGGTAGAGGCGCCGTTTTTAATGATGGCATTCTTATTTTCACTGAGTATGCTCGGTAATTTGTTGAGGTATTTACTTTTCTTGCCTTCGTATTCTTCCAGTTGAATACTAATATTGACCACGCCGTAATTTTCATTTCCCTCTACATGGGTAAACATGGGAATATCGTAGTACCAAGGAGATAGGATGGGCGTTGATAGTTGATTCTCTATACCGTAATGCAGGTTTTTAAAGTCGTATTGTTGCTCAATTAAGACTTGTTTGTGCGGTGTGCCGTGCGCATCTCTCCATTGCCCTTCAATGGAAATAGAAACGCGAAGGTTGAGATTTTCGTCAGAAAAAATCTTCGTTTTTGAGAAGAAAACGCGAAGTTCTTCAAAGCTAAGTCGGCTAATGCTCGGGTTTTCCGGATCACTAATTAAGCCTATTTTGGCTTGAAAATTCATCAAGTCTTGTTCTTTTTTACGGACTACCTTATCAAGGGTGAGTGCAGCCGATGCACCTCGGGTCTTGGTCAGGTTAGCAAGATCTTCAGTAAGTGTTTCGGTAAGTCGGTTTTTATCACTAATACGCAAGGGTTTAGCGTGTTTTTCAAAGACAATTGCCGAATAGGTTTTAGCTACATTTCCGGTGTAATTTTGATAATAATTAGGAATTGAAAGGGTCTGAGAGTAGGAGCTAACTAGTGATTTGGCCGATTGATCTGCGAGGTATTTGGCACCTGCGAAAAGTCCTTGTAAGGCTGTTTCAATCATCCCGCCGCGGTTGGTTGGGCTGACCGTTCGAATCGTAAACGACTCTTTTGCTTTAATATTAGCACGTTGATGTACTGCACACGAACAGGATAAGAAAATGAGCACTACTGCCGATACGATTTTTTGCATAAAAGATGGGTTGCACAGCGTTAGGCTGCATAGATAAAAGTAATAAAAAAAAACTAAACCAATTTACGCTTAAAAAATAGAAAAAGAACCCCTTGTATAGGCATCAATTTAAGGCAATTTTTTATGCTGGGAAATAGAGGGATCTCCTTATCCGTTACGCTGTTTCCCAGTAATTTCTTCAATGCGGATTAAATAGACTTGGGCGATTTGATTTTCGAGGGCTTTACTAGAAAACTCGGAAATAAAATCAACCTTTCGCAATTCGTGTTCAAGAATAAGGTCTTTTATGCCTAAGGAAAACTCATGGAGATACGATTTAGCTTCTGTCGCAAATTGAGGTTCAAATACGCCGTGCACCAAGACCGATTTCCAATGGTTAATAGATTCTATTTGCGATACTTGTAAGGAAACATTGCGATTGCCACGCATGGCATGTAACTTGTGACCTTCATTACTATAACAAATAATTGCATTGGCTTCCGCATGAAAATAAAAGGTAATGGGGACAACAAATGGACGACCTTGATAGATATAACCAAGTTGACCGATATACGTATTGGAGAGTATATGCCGCTGTTCTATTTCGCTGAGATTTTTAATCATTTGTTAAGGTTTACCATGAACAATTATGCAGACAAGATACGGTAAATCTGAGGGATTACAATGATAATTATCATGTCCACAAAAATGCATTTATGAAAGTAGTGTAGCGACCATCGTTGTGGGTAGCTTAGGGGGGGTGTACATCACTCGATAGAAAACATGTGGTAAGCGATAAACTTCGTTTCAACAACAATAGATACAACAAAAAAACCTCCGCAAAAAGCGAAGGTTTAATTTTTGGAAGCAAGCTTCCTACAACTAATTCAAATACAATATTTTACATGGGGAACGCCCCGTTTGTTCATTTTAATGTCTCGTTGAAAGTGCTTTCAAACGATTGTCTATAGTAATGACGTATAAATTGTCACTTACCCCTAAAAAAAAATCAATTATTTTTTAATTTCTTCTTCTTTTGAATAAAACAATGCCGCCAACTATTCCAATGGCCAACGGAATTAGCCCCAAAAGCAAAATTTTAAGCCATATAATACCATCTCTATCAATTAAAATTTTAGTATCAATTGACTTCTTCTTTCCGGTACTAATAGGGTATTCATTATCGCTAAACCATTTAAAAAGTCGCATGGTAAATGACATATTTACATTGGTGGGTCTGTTGCGTTGCGCTTGGGCATTACTCATAAAATCGGCGTCGGCAATGACCACAATCTTTTGCTGCGTACTATCTTGACGTAAACGGGTTAAGGTGACAGCTGTTGGAGCTTCGATGCGTTGGTCATGTATACTATCAAATGAAATTTTTTCCGTACTTAAATCAAAGGGAGTAACGCGATTCCAAGTATTAGTTTTATTGGTCATTAATATAGGCTGAATCGCAAAAGTACTGCTATCCTTATAGCTGAGGGTTCCTGCTCTTGGACTGACCACAGCGGCGCCGTCATAAAAGTTTAAATTTGGGCCTTTGATATTTTTAGGAATGAGGCTTTGAATTAGATCGAGTTCAAAATTTCTACTTTCCTGTAACAAAACCCCTTCGTTAAACTTTACTCCAAGCGGATTGATTAAAGGGTTAAGGATGTCCTGCTGTCCGGGTTCTCCTGCAATTAGTAAATTACCACCGTCCTCAATATACGCGTTAATTTTAGTCAATTCATCTTTGGTAAACGGACGTTTTGGATCGGCAATGACGAGTACTGATAGGGAGTTGTCAATGGCGCTAGCGCGTGCTAAATTTAATTGCTCGGTGTTGTACTCCATCCCCTTACTGTCGTGTAAGGGTTGCGTCTCTAAAGACAAGTCAATATCATTTACGTTGTAACCAGCGTTGATTAAAGAACCACGTACATTGAGTCCCTTTGTAACAAACTTATACGAGTCATCGCCATTTTTATAGGTATCACGCTCCCCATGGCCAACTAGCATTCCCACTTCACTAGGAGGGTGAATAAGTCGCTTAAGGGTGGTGCTAATATCTGTTTCGTTGGGATATACAAAAATATCGTCGAACATACGCAACGGTATGGTTTGATCTTTATAGTGAATAAAGCGAACCATGCGGTTATCTTCCTTTACGAGGTCTATTTGCTGCCTGATTTCTTCAGGGCTTACCACCTTGTCAAAATCGAGATATAAGGCCTTCGCCGCGTTTTGTGCTTTTTCTTTAAGGGTTGTTAACGTATCCATTTTATATGGTAAACTATCGTAATAGTATACGTAGTCCATGGTCATCTTAGGCATGAACCTTCTATAATTCTCAAAGTTTCGTTCATCTTTAATCCTGTTTTCTGGCGCTCCATGGACTGAAGAATGATGAATGATATTTACATAAGTGGTCATATGAATATCTTCATCTAATGAATCTATAATTCCTCTAGAAGTTGCAGAAAGCGTACGGTCTTGATTTCGCGTGGTATCCACATAAGCAATGAGGGTGGGTCGCGCACTGAAATAACCAAGTCCCATAATGACCGAGATAAACAGTACATATTGACCCATTTTGGCTCCCGTTGAGCGCGTGTTTCGTTGATTGCTCAAACGGAGAATACAAAGGCCTAAAAAGAGACTGATTACCAAGAGGAAATAAATAAAATCGCGTGAAGTAATTAATCCATTAACAAAATAATCAGCACGACCATTAATAGACATCCAATAGGTGATTTCTCTGATAAAATCATAGGCCTGTCCGATGTTGCCAATAAAATTTAAGACGGCTAAAACAGCAAGCGTACTAATGGCTGCAACCACTTGATAGCTAGTCAAACTCGACATAAAAAGACCGATGGCCGAATAGACGCACATCAATAAATAGATACCGAGTACTCCCCCCAGTACAAAGGGAATGTCTAAGGCTTGAATAGCGTGATTTCCCACCAAGATAAAACTGGCTAAAATAGCTGCTAAAAGCAGGTTGTAAATCATCATGGAAAGGTATTTCCCTAAAATAATTTCCTTGATGGTTACGGGTGAGGAATAGAGTAGTTTAATAGAGCCACTACTGAGTTCCTTGCTCATTAAACCCATGGTTAATAACGGGATATACAAGTATAAATGCTGCTGTACCGTAGCTAAAATTCCATCTTCGCCGGCAAAAAGAATTTTTGTCAACACTTGCAAAGGCCGTTCTAACTGCTGATTGGTCTCGTATTTATAGAGTAAATCTGTAAACGTCAAGCCCGTTTGAATAAAAAATATGATTAAAACAAACCAAGCAATGGGCGAATAGAACAGTAGGCTGAGTTCTAGTTTAGCTATTTTTAGTATTTTTCTCATGGGTTAGCGTACTTTTTTTTCTTAGATAATTGCGCAAATATGGCATCTAAGGAACTCTTTTCTAGTTGTATTTCCGTAAGTTCCCATCCTTTATCAATACTTTGTTGGATGATGGCTTTGGTAATTTCAGGGCCAGAATTAAAGGTAAGACGTAGGCTGTTTTTGGAAATATTATCAACGTCAACGATGCCTGGTATGGCCAATAAATCACCGTGACTTGGCGCATTTTCTAAGTGTACAAGAACTGTGTTTGGTTTGATGTAATTATTAAAGGCTTCCATGCTGTCTTGAAACACAGTTTCGCCGTGTTCAATCATCACAATGTCGTGACAAGTAGCCTGTACCTCAGATAGAATATGGGTTGATAAGATAACCGCACGGTCTTCCGCAATATTTTTAATCAACCGACGAACTTCCGTAATTTGATTTGGGTCTAAGCCATTGGTGGGCTCATCAAGTACCACTAATTTGGGATTGTGAATGATGGCTTGGGCTAATCCCACGCGTTGTTGATACCCTCCAGAAAGGTTTTTTAAGACCCGTTTACTAAAGTGAGCAATACCACATTTATCTTTGGCTATTTCTAAGGCTTCTTTTACATTTTTCTTTGGTATTGACCGCATATATGCACAATGGGTGAGGTATTCATCTACTGTAAGCTCAAAGTGCAACGGTGCTTTTTGCGGTAAGAATCCGATGAGTTTTTTGGCCTCTACAGGATTTTCACGAATGTCAATTCCATCAATTAAGGCAATGCCTTCTGTTTGATTAATCACCCCACAAAGAATATTCATCGTTGTTGATTTACCCGCTCCGTTTGAGCCTAATAAACCTAATATCCCTCTGTTTTTAATGTCAAAATTAATGTTGCGAATCGCCCAATCTTTGCTGTATCGATGCGATAAATTTTGAATTTTTGCAATGCTTTCTTCCATTGTACTGTATATTAATAGGTGATTATTGTCGTTTTCGTTTAATTAAAATAACTGCTCCAAGCAAGGCTAAGCACAAGGGGAATACCCCTATAAATAGTGCCTTGGTTACTCGTAGTTGTGACGCTGTAATGGTAATTTTATTATCAATAGGCTTTTTGCGTGTTGCATCTATAGGGTAGGCTCCATCAGTGAACCATTTAAACGAGGCTACCGCAAAATTGTAATTTTCTTGATCCAAGACATTGGATCGACTAAGCTCTTTATTGCTTAATACATCAGCATCTCCAAGGACCATTATTTTTTGGGTAGATCCATTTATTTCACGGCTAAGGGCTACGGCTACTGTAGCTTTAATTTTTTTATGGCGTTGCGGATTGAAGTCGACCGAGTCTACTTTTAAATTAAAACGTTCCATGTGATTCCAAACCGTTGCTGGGTTGGTGGTGAGTAGCGGAGTCACGTTAAAGGCAATACTGTCTGCAATACGGATAGCCATACTGTTAGGTAGGGTAACTACACGCTTATCTTTTAGGTTAAACCCTAGCGCTTTTGCTTCTGGGGTGATTTTGGCTTGGATTAAATCTTTACTGTAATCGGCACTAGTTTCTAAAAGCATACCCGGAATATACGCCACGCCAATTTCTGCAAGCAGTGGATTTAAAAGGTCTTGTTTATACGGTTCTCCTGCAATCAAAAGGCTTCCTCCTTGTTGAATATACTGCTTTAGTTGTTGTAATTGTGCTTCAGTATACGCTTCAATAGGATCGGCAACAACAAGTACGGTGAGATCTAAGGGCAATGGATGCTGAGGGTCAAATGCGATCCGTTGTAAGGCAAAACCTTGATTGATTAAGGAGGAACGGCCGTTAAGCTCGTTTAACAAACTCTTATAGTCTTTATCCCCGCGTTTGTCAATACTGCGTTCATCATTAGCGGTAAGCAGTCCTATGACCGGAGCAGTGCCCAATACATTTTTAACAGCGGCAGAAATTTCCGATTCTTTAGGATAGCCAATATTGTCGAAAAACATGTGTAGATTTGATGTTTTACCTTGATAGGAAAGTACTCTTACAAAGCCGTTTAATTCAGGTGCAAGGTCAATAATCTTATCAATTTCTTCTGGGGCTAATACTTGATCAAAATCAAAACCATAAGCTGTTATGGCGCGTTTTGCTCGTTCTTCAAGGGTTTTGTCTGTATTGTCTCGCTGGTCAAGGGTATAGTTGTAGTAGGGTTGATAGCTAATTTCTAGGTTTGGCAAGAAACGCGTATAGTCGTCAAATTGCTTTAGGTCATAGATTCTAAATTTGGGAGAGCTTAGATGGGCAAAACTATTAAGCACGTTGGCATAGACCGTAATTTTTACAGGGTCTTTTAATTGTTTAAGTAAGTCCTGTGTTTTTGGCGTTAGCGTTCTTGTTTTAAAACGTGTGGTGTCGTAATAGTGGGTAAAATTGGCTAAAGAACTCAAATATCCAACGAGGAGAACCACCACCACAACCGTGGTGTATTTAAGGGCTTTAACGGCGGGTTGAATTGTGCTTTTGGCGGCGTTTAATCGCATAATTGTCAGGACTAAAAATGTACTAATGATCAGTACAAAGTAGATCACATCTTTACTGCTAATTAATCCAATAATAAAATTATCTACGCGGGTTGACATAGCCAGCCAATAGGTAATATCACGAACAAATTCCATGCTTTGTCCAACGGAACTCATAAAGTTCAGGGCGGCAAAAACAGCTAAGGTACTCATGGCAGCAACAACTTGATAGGTGGTTAAACTCGACATAAAAAGACCGATAGCAGCATACGCACAGGCCAATAAAAATAGGCCAAAAATTGCACCAAACGTAAAGCTAAGATCAATGTGTTCAATAGAGATCGTTCCAATACCTACAGCAGCGACAACAATTAAAATCAATAGGGAGCAATAGGCTACAATTGCGAGGTATTTACCAAGTATTATTTGCAGGTTAGTGACAGGGGAGGACTGTAATAATTTAATAGATCCGCTGCTCAGTTCTCTACTCATCAATCCCATTGTCAATAGGGGGATGTACAGGTATAGGTTGTTTTTAACTGAATTGAAGAAGCCTCTACCACCCCCAAAAATATCCATGGTTAAACCAGCGAGCTTGTTGCCTAATTGTTGACGTGCTTCACGTGCTTCAATTAAATCGGCAAGGGTAATACCATATTGAATGATAAAGAAAATTAAGACCAACCAAGCGATGGGTGAATAAAAAAGGATGCTCAATTCAATACGAGCTATTCTTAAGATTTTTTTCATTAGGTAACGGTAAATTTAGGTAATAGAATTCTAAACCTAGCCTAAACTAGGAACGTTATATTGCTGTTAAAAATGTATTTTCGTTCAGTTCCTGTAAGCGCTGTGCGGAGTTACGAAGAGAACTCCGCACAAACACTACATTTTATTTTTGTGGAACGATGGCCGTTACTTTATCAAAACCAACGAAGTTTTTGCTATTTGCAGTATCAATATTTCCTAATCCAACATTGATTAATGGAAGTATAGATACTTTTCCTTCGATACCATTATAGGTTGATAAAATCAACTGCTTATTATTTGTTGCAATTGGGGTGCCATTTGACGCATGCGGATAGCCCGCTTGTTTATACACCTGTAGGGTTGTAATTTCTTCCCCTGCAGGAAGGGTATAGCGCTCTTCAAAGGTAGGTACAGCGGTACTGTACAACATGGCATAAATTTTTGTACTGGTTGCATAGTACATTACCCGTTGATCTTCTAAAAAGACAAAATAGGTTGCATTTTCAATGTCCGGGGCACCAGCTAGACTATAAACTGCCTTTGGAGCTGGAGGAATGGGACTTGGATATTGGTCACCACCACCATCTAAAACGTAAAGGCTTACTTCACCTGTAGTTTTATCCTTAAGTAAATGTCTAAAATCTCCTGTGCTACTGACATCAGCGGCGAGGTTAATTTTATTTTTCACATCAGCAGGGTCAAATACGCCGGCGGCATCACCAGGCACTGGATGCATATTCGTATCTCCAAAACGCAAGGTTGGAAGGTAGACAAAATGCTCATTTACTTCATCGTAAAAATTAATTCGCACGGGTAAAGGATAGTACGAAAAGCCATTGGCTGCAATATGATCAGGTACCACAAATTCAAAATCCATGGGTAGGCCATATTTTTTAGACGCTCCTAAATACGTGGCTGTTAACTTGCCATTACCAATATAGAGGTTTCCTTGAACCACATCGCCAAAGGCTTGGGGTTGGTAATTGTCATTACTTGGAAAGAATAAATCGTCATTCATTCCAAAA
>Ga0209344_10001299_pt1 | contig 33571 bp, 32 predicted proteins | sample Cruoilmetagenom6_FD_187293 | JGI IMG/M metagenome (GOLD analysis project Ga0209344, IMG submission 187293) | Oil polluted marine microbial communities from Coal Oil Point, Santa Barbara, California, USA - Santa Barbara Oil Seep Sample 6 (SPAdes)... | ecosystem: Environmental > Aquatic > Marine...
GATCTCGCGGCGACCGCGCCCGCTGCCGTGGTCTTCAGAAATCCGCGGCGATCAAGCATTCCGCCTTTGATAAGTGACATCGTGGTTCTCTCCCTGTGTCGTTTCGATTCGTGCTTCCCTGCAGGTCCCCGGCGTCGCGCCACGCGTTGGTGGGCGCGCCATGCCCTGCCGGAAAGAGACGCCTTTGCCCGACCGTGTTCTGCACGGTTCCGGAAGCGACATTTCCCATACGTTTCCGACGTTAGTATGTCGGTGACATGAAGCGCAACGTGATTGTTGGGTGTTCGGGGTCTTGGGGGAATTCCTTCGTGGTTTTTATTGATTGACGAGTCAATTAAACACGAATAGGCCAGTCTGACAACAGCCAAGGATGAAGACGTTGCCCAAGGTCGGAATGGAACCGATACGCCGCTCGGCGCTGGTCGAGGCGACCATCCACGAGATCGGCGCCTGCGGCTCTCTGGATGTGACGGTCAGCCAGATCGCGCGCCGCGCCGGCATGTCGAGCGCCCTGGCGCATCACTATTTTGGCTCCAAGGAACAGATTTTCGCCGCCGCGATGCGCCATATCCTGACGATCTACGGTGCCGAAGTGCGCGGCGCCCTGGTCATGGCAGCAAGTCCGCGCGCCCGGATCGAGGCCGTGATCCGCGCCAGTTTCGGCCCCGCGCAGTTCCGCACCGAGATGGTCTCGGCTTGGCTCAATTTCTACGTCCAGGCGCAGAAATCCGACGAGGCGCGCCGCCTGCTGCATATCTACCAGCGCCGGTTGCGCTCGAATCTGCACCACGCGATTCGCCAGATCGCGCCGCGTCAGGCTGCGGTGCTGACGCGCGGTCTCGCGGCGATGATCGACGGGCTCTACATCCGCCAGGCCCTGCGCGCCGAACCGCTGGAACCCGAGCGCGCGATCGACGTGCTGCTGCATTACCTTGACACCACACTGGAGGCCGAGACGCGATGACCAAGACGCCCAACATCCTGATCCTGATGGTCGACCAGCTCAACGGCACGCTATTTCCCGACGGTCCGGCCGAATGGCTTCATGCGCCCAACCTGCGCGCGCTGGCGCAGCGCTCGACCCGCTTTGCCAATGCCTATACCGCCAGCCCGCTTTGCGCGCCGGGGCGGGCCAGCTACATGTCGGGGCTGCTGCCCTCGCGCAGCCGGGTTTATGACAATGCCGCCGAGTTCAGCGCCGATATTCCCACCTATGCGCATCACCTGCGCCGCGCCGGTTATCAGACCTGCCTGTCGGGCAAGATGCATTTCGTCGGCCCCGACCAGATGCACGGGTTCGAGGAACGCCTGACCACCGATATCTACCCCGCCGATTTCGGCTGGACGCCGGATTACCGCAAGCCGGGCGAGCGGATCGACTGGTGGTATCACAACCTCGGCTCGGTGACGGGTGCCGGGGTGGCCGAGATTTCCAACCAGATGGAGTATGACGACGAGGTCGCCTATCACGCCACCCGCAAGATCTATGACCTGGGGCGCGGCCATGACGCGCGGCCCTGGTGCCTGACGGTCAGCTTCACCCATCCCCACGACCCCTATGTGGCGCGGCGCAAATACTGGGATCTCTACGAGGATTGCGCGCATCTCGAACCCGAGGTGCCGGCGATGGCCTACGAGGATCACGATCCCCACTCGAAACGCATCTTCGATGCCAATGACTGGCGCTCTTTCGACATCACCCGCGAGGATATCCGCCGCGCGCGGCGCGCCTATTTCGCCAATATCTCCTATCTCGACGACAAGATCGGCCAGATCATGGAGGCGCTCGAGGGCACCCGCCAGCACGAGGACACGATCGTGCTGTTCGTGTCGGATCATGGCGACATGCTGGGCGAGCGGGGGTTGTGGTTCAAGATGTCCTTCTACGAGGGCTCGTCGCGGGTGCCGCTGATGATCGCCGCGCCGGGGATGGCGCCGGGGCGGATCGCCGACCCGGTCAGCAATATCGATGTGTGCCCCACCCTTTGCGATCTGGCGGGCGTCTCGATGGACGAGGTCGCGCCCTGGACCGAGGGCCAGTCGCTTGTTCCCCTCGGACAGGGGGTCGCGCGCAGCGCGCCGGTCGCGATGGAATACGCCGCGGAGGCCTCTTACGCGCCGCTCGTCTGCCTGCGCGAAGGGCGCTGGAAATTCACCCGCTGCGCGCTCGATCCCGACCAGTTGTTCGATCTCGAGGCCGACCCGCATGAGCTGAACGATCTGGCGGCGGACCCGGCCCATGCCGATACGCTGGCGCATTTCGACGCGATGGCGCGGGCGCGCTGGGATCTCGCGGCCTTCGACGCCCAGGTGCGCGAAAGTCAGGCGCGCCGATGGGTGGTCTACGAGGCGCTGCGCAAGGGTGGCTATTACCCCTGGGATTACCAGCCGCTGCAGAAGGCCAGTGAACGCTACATGCGCAATCACATGGATCTCAACATGGTCGAGGAAAACCAGCGGTTCCCGCGCGGGGAATAGCCGCTTCATCTTGCCCGAAATACTCCCGCCGGAGGCGTCATGACCTATCCGACCCAACCCGAGGCCAGCCATTTCGTGAATGGCCGCTACCTTGAAGATACCGCCGGTGCGGCGATGGAGGTGATCTATCCCGCCACCGGCGAGGTGATCGCAACCCTGCATGAAGCCACGCCCGACGTGATCGAAGAGGCGCTGACAGGGGCGCAGGCGGCGCAGGTGGAATGGGCGCGCCTTTCGGGGATGGAACGCGGCCGGGTGCTGCGCCGCGCCGCCGATATCATGCGCGCGCGCAACCGCGAACTCTCGGTCCTGGAAACCCGCGACACCGGCAAGCCCCTGCAGGAAACGCTGGTCGCCGACGCCACCAGCGGCGCCGATGCTCTGGAATATTTCGGCGGGCTGGCGGGCAGCCTGACCGGCGAGCACGTGATGCTGCCGGGTGGCGACTGGGGCTATGCGATCCGCGAGCCCCTGGGCGTCTGCGTCGGGCTGGGGGCCTGGAACTACCCCACCCAGATCGCCTGCTGGAAGGCCGCACCGGCACTGGCCTGCGGCAATGCGATGGTGTTCAAACCCTCCGAGACCACGCCGCTTTCGGCGCTGAAACTGGCCGAGATCCTGCTTGAGGCGGGCGCGCCTGCGGGCCTTTTCAACGTGGTGCAGGGCGCGGGCGATGTCGGCGGGCCGCTGGTTGCGGATGCGCGCGTCGCCAAGGTGTCGCTGACGGGTTCGGCGGCGACCGGGCGCAAGGTCTATGCCGCCGCGGCGGCGGGGATGAAGCACGTCACGATGGAACTGGGCGGGAAGTCACCACTGATCGTGTTCGACGACGCCAGCATCGAGGATGCGGTCTCGGGCGCGATCCTGGGCAATTTCTATTCCTCGGGCCAGGTCTGTTCCAACGGCACGCGGGTCTTCGTGCATCGCAGCGTTGCCCCGAAGTTCCTCGAACGCCTGAGTGCGCGCGTCGCCAACGCGGTGATCGGCGATCCGCTGGACGAGGCCACCAATTTCGGTCCGATGGTCAGCGAGGCGCAGTTGCGTATCGTCCTTGGCTATATCGAAAAGGGTGTGGCCGAAGGCGCGCGGCTGGTTTGCGGCGGCAGGCGGATCGACCGCCCCGGCGCCTGGATCGAACCCACCGTCTTTGCCGATGTGCGCGACGACATGACCATCGCGCGCGAGGAGATCTTCGGCCCGGTGCTGAGCGTGCTGGAATTCGACGACGAGGACGAGGTGATCGCGCGCGCCAATGCCAGCGAATACGGCCTGTCGGCAGGAGTCTATACGCGCGATTTGCAACGTGGCCACCGCGTGATCGGGCGGCTGCGCGCAGGCAGTTGTTTCATCAACTCCTACAATGACGCGCCGGTCGAACTGCCCTTTGGCGGGGTCAAGGCCTCGGGCGTGGGGCGCGAGAATTCCAAGGCCGCCATCGCGCATTATTCACAGCTCAAATCCGTCTATGTCCGCATGGGCGAAACCGAAGCACCGTTCTGAACCGGCGCGCCGGAAAGGAAATAGAAATGGAAGCGGATTACGTCATCGTCGGAGCGGGCAGCGCGGGTTGCGCGATGGCCTATCGCCTGGCCGAGGCGGGGCGGTCGGTGCTGGTCATCGAACATGGCGGCACCGATGCGGGGCCGTTCATCCAGATGCCGGGTGCGCTTTCCTATCCGATGAACATGCGCCGCTATGACTGGGGCTATCGCACCGAACCCGAGCCGCATCTGGGTGGTCGGCGGCTTGCCTGTCCGCGCGGCAAGGTGATCGGCGGCTCCAGCAGCATCAACGGCATGGTCTATGTGCGCGGCCATGCCCGCGATTTCGACCATTGGCGCGACCAGGGCGCCGAGGGCTGGGGCTATGGCGATGTGCTGCCCTATTTCAAGCGCATGGAAAACTGGCACGACGGCGGCCATGGCGGCGATCCTGAATGGCGCGGCCATGACGGGCCGCTGCATGTGTCGCGCGGAAAGATGGCGAATCCGCTGACGCGCGCCTTTGTCGCTGCGGGCGGGCAGGCGGGCTACCAGCTGACGGATGATTACAACGGCGAGCAGCAAGAAGGCTTCGGCCCCTTCGAGATGACCGTCTGGCAGGGGCGGCGCTGGTCGGCGGCAAGCGCCTATCTGCGCCCGGCGCTCAAGCACGCGCATTGCGACCTGCTGCGCGCGCTGGTGCAGAAGGTGGTGATCGAGGAGGGCCGCGCCGTTGGCGTCGAGATCCTGCGCAAGGGGCAGCGCGAGGTCGTGCGCGCACGTGCCGAGGTGATCCTTGCGGCCTCGTCTATCAATTCGCCCAAGCTGTTGATGCTGTCGGGCATCGGCCCGGCGGCGCATCTGGCCGAGCATGGCATCGACGTGCTGGCCGACCGCCCCGGCGTGGGCGCGAACCTTCAGGACCATCTGGAGCTTTACATCCAGATGGCCGCCAGCCAGCCGGTCAGCCTCTACAAATACTGGAATCTCTGGGGCAAGGCCTGGGTCGGGGCGAACTGGCTGTTTCGCCGCCAGGGGCCGGGCACGTCGAACCAGTTTGAGAGCTGCGGTTTCGTGCGCTCGGCGCCGGGGGTGGACTATCCCGATGTCCAGTTCCATTTCCTGCCCATTGCCGTGCGTTATGACGGGCAGGCCGCGGCCGAGGGGCATGGTTTCCAGGCGCATGTCGGCCCGATGCGCAGCGAGTCGCGCGGCACGATCACCCTGCGCAGCGCCGATCCCGGCGACGATCCGGTGATCCGGTTCAACTACATGAGCGAAGACAGCGACTGGCGCGATTTTCGCACCTGCATCCGCCTCACCCGCGAGATTTTCGCGCAGGACGCCTTCAAGCCGTTTTCGCGCCACGAGATCCAGCCCGGCGCGGCGGTGCAAAGCGATGCCGAGCTCGACGATTTCATCCGCGAACATGCGGAAAGCGCCTATCACCCCTGCGGCACCTGCCGGATGGGGCGGGCCGACGACCCCGGCGCGGTGGTCGACAGCGAGGCGCGGGTGATCGGGGTCGAGGGGTTGCGCGTTGCCGACAGCAGCATTTTCCCGCGCATCACCAATGGCAATCTCAATGCCCCCTCGATCATGGTGGGTGAAAAGGTGGCGGATCATGTCCTTGGGGCGACGCCGCTGCCGACCGAGAACGTCCAGCCCTGGATGCATCCCGACTGGCAACAGGCGCAACGGTGACAACGGGGTCAGTAAACAGCGCAGAGACGCGCGCGGCTTGATCCGTGTCAAGGCCGGCGCGCGGTGCGGCCCTTAGCGTAGCTTGGCACCATTGAAGGAGGAAACCGCACCTATGTCACACACGCCCCATGAACTGCACGAGGAATTCCCTGACAAGGCCGAGGAAATCTCGCGCCTAAAGAAGAGCGATGCTCATTTCGCCCGTCTCGCCGAGGAATATCACGAGCTGAACCGCAAGGTTCACCGCACCGAAACCAATGTCGAGCCGGTCGAGGACCTGATCGCGGTCGAGATGCGCAAGCAGCGCGCCGTGCTCAAGGACGAAATCTACAAGATCCTGTCGTCCTGAGAGGCCGGAAAGGCGAATGACAAAGCAGGGGCGTGCGGGCCGACCGCGCGCCCCTGTCCGATTCTGGCGTCAGGCGGTCAGCCGACCCTGTAGGGCAGGACGTCGCGCTCGTCGGGTGTGACCTGCAGGCGCCGTTCCAGCGGCGGCACCGAGCGCTGATGACAGGCGGTGCGCTCGCAGATCCGGCAGGAGATGCCGATCGGCTCGAAGGCGCGGCTGTTGGTCAGGTCCAGATCGTCCGCATAGACCAGCGCGTCCGCATGTTTCACCTCGCAGCCAAGCGCGATGGCAAAGCGGCGCACCGGGGCGCCGAAACTGCCGCCCGCCTTGCTGACATCGCGCGCCAGGCTGATATAGCGCACGCCGTCCGGGGTTTCGGCCAGCTGGCGCAGGAACCGCCCCGGCGTCTCGAAGGCGCGATGCACGTTCCACAGCGGGCAGGCCCCGCCGAACCGTGCGAATTGCAGCCGCGTGGCGGAGTGGCGCTTGGTGATGGTCCCGGCCTGATCGACCCGCACGAAAAAGAACGGAATCCCCTTCGCACCGGGACGTTGCAGGGTCGACAGCCGGTGGCAGACCTGCTCGATCGAGGCCCCGAACCGGTTGGCGAGGATTTCCAGATCGTGGCGGGTCTCCTGCGCGGCCGCAAGGAAGGCGCCATAGGGCATCAGCGCTGCGCCCGCGAAATAATTGGCCAGCCCGATCTTGGCGATGGCGCGCGCCGCGTCGGACTGAAACCGCGCCAGATCGAGCGTCGCCTCCAGCAACTGATCCTGCGTCAGCAGCGCCAGTTGCAGCAGCATCTGGAAGGTCCGCGTTTCGGGTTCCGAACGCGACGATAGCGTCAGGACCCGGTTGTCGCGGTCGAAATGGCGCAGCTTGCCATTGTCCGCATGTGCCACGCTGACCCCGAGACTGGCCAGCTTGTCGAGCGCGATCTCGCGTGCACCGCGCGCCGCACCCTCGCCCGTGGGGCGGGCGAAACGCTCGGCGGCGTGATCGACCGCGTCGATATAGTTGTCGCAGTAATGAAAGAAGTCGCGCACTTCGTCCCAGGGGCTGGGCTGGGTGCGGGAATCCTCGCGCCCCAGGGCCTCGTCAAGGCTGGCCAGCCGCTCGTGGGTCTGGCGATAGGCGCTGTGCAGTTCCAGGAAGGCACGCGCCAGCGCCGGGGCGTTCGAGGCGGTCAGCCGCAGGTCCGCCAGCGGCGGCGCATCGTCGCCGAACACCGGATCGGCCAGCGCCTCGCGCATGTCGCTGACCATGCGTTCGGCATCCCCGGTGCTGAGCTCGGTCACGTCAAAGCCGAATTCCTGCGCCAGAGCCAGAACGACCGTGGTGCTGACCGGACGGTTGTTGTTCTCCATCTGGTTCAGATAGGGCAGCGAGATCCCCAGCTTGATCGCGAAATCCTTCTGGGTCAGGCCGAGCCGCTGGCGCGTCTCGCGCAGCTTGGCCCCGGCATAGAGCTTTTGCGTCGGCATGGGCGGAATCCCGGCTTTGCAGGTTTGCGTTCCGGGAAGATTATGTTTGCAAACCCGGTTGCGCAAGCGCGCTCTGACCGCACGCGCCGCCGTCTCTGTTCAGCGCAAGGGCGCAGGGTCGCACGGCCCGCCGTCAAAGCATTCCTGCACCCGTTCCAGCGTTTCGGGCGACGGCTCGGGAAAGCCGAAACCGCCGCAGGGGTTGATCGTCAGCCGATAGCCATCCGCGCGCCGCTCGAGAAACGCCAGATATTCGGTCCCCGGCACCGCACCGGCGCACCAGGGGCCAAAACACTGGGCGTTGAGCGTGATCGCGCGGTCGAAATCCATGACGAACCCGTCATGCGACAGCGCCTTGCCCGTCATCCTTGCCGGGATCAGCGTATCGGGCGGCACCTCGTGCTGGCGGCTCATGTCGACCTTGGGCAGGGCGGAGGCGTCGAATTCGAGAACCCCATGCACCACGATATACGCTTCCTCTGCGCGCGCGGCCTCGTCATAGCTGCGCGCGATGTCGTGGGGCAGGCAGCTCAGCGCGAAGGCGGGCGCGCCAAGCCCCGCCAGCAGCGCAAGAACCAGCGCGCGGATCACAGCTTGTCCCCGAATTCGGCCAGCACCTGCTCATAGACGGCGCGTTTGAAGGGCACGATATTGGCCACCAGATCGGCCGGGTCCATCCAGCGCCATTCCGAGAATTCGGGATGTTCGGTGGCGATGTTCACATCCGTGTCGCGCCCCAGAAAGCGCATGAGGAACCATTTCTGTTCCTGCCCGCGAAACCGGCCCTTCCAGATGCGCGGCACAAGGTCATGGGGCAGCTCGTAAGGCACCCATTCGCTTGTCTCGGCCTCGATGCGGACAAGGTCGGGGGTGAGGCCCGTTTCCTCCCGGAGTTCGCGCAGCGCCGCCTCGCGCGGGGCTTCGCCCGCGTCGATACCGCCCTGCGGCATCTGCCATGCGCTTGTGTCGCGGTCGATCCTTTGGCCGACGAAAACATGCCCGTCCGGATTGGCCAGCATCACGCCGACACAGGGGCGATAGGGCAGTTGGGCGATCTCGTCGGGGGTCATCGGCGCGGCCTTTGCGGGCTGGAAACAGGTTGGCGACAGTCTTGCGGCGGCGCCGGGCGAAGGTCAACCGGCTGCGCCCGCCAAGCGGTGCCGGGGGCAAAAGAAAACCGCCCGCCGGAATATGGCGGACGGTTTCGATCTGGTGGCCGCACCGCCCGCGCAAGGCGGGGCGGCGGGGCGGTTACTTCTGCAGCGGCGCGCCGCTCAGCGTGGTAAAGCCCTTGAGGATGTCGATCGCATAGGCGAGCTGGTAGTCCTCCTCGCGCAGCTTGGCCGCGGCTTCGGCGCGGGCGCGCTCCTCTTCGATCTGGCGCACCTCGTCCTCGGACAGGCTGTCATTGTCCAGCCGTCCGCGCAGATCCGCCTCGAAGCGCGCGCGCGGTGTCTGCTCTTCGCTTTCCTCGGTCTCGGGCGCGCGGCGCGGTTGCGTGACCACGATGTCGGGAGACACGCCCAGCGCCTGGATCGAGCGGCCCGACGGCGTGTAATACCGCGCCGTGGTCAGGCGCATCGCGCCATCCCCGCGCAGCGGCATCACGGTCTGGACAGACCCCTTGCCGAAGCTCTTGGTGCCCACCACGATGGCGCGGTGATGATCCTGCAACGCGCCCGCGACGATCTCGGATGCCGAGGCCGAGCCGCCATTGATCAGCACCACGATCGGCTTGCCGCCGGTCAGGTCGCCGGGCGTGGCGTTGAAACGCTCGCCCTCTTCGGGGTTGCGGCCACGGGTGCTGACGATCTCGCCCTTGTCGAGGAAGGCATCCGAGACCTTGATCGCCTGGGTCAGAAGGCCGCCGGGATTGTTGCGCAGGTCCAGAACGATCCCGTCGACATTCTCAAGTCCGCCCGCGGCCTCGGCCTGTTCCTCGAGGCCGCTCTTGAGGTTCTTCGAGGTCTGGTCGTTGAAGGTCGTGACCCTGAGCACGATGGCGTTCTGTTCGGTGCGCGCGCGCACCGCAGTAAGCTTGATCGTGTCGCGGATGATGGAGACGTCAAAGGGTTCGGCTTCGCCCTCGCGCACGACGGTGATGAGGATCTCGCTGCCCACCGGGCCGCGCATCAGGTCGACCGCCTCGTCGAGGGTCAGGCCCAGAACGCTTTCGCCGTCGACATGCGTGATGAAATCGCCCGCCTCGATCCCGGCATTGTCGGCCGGCGTGCCGTCGATCGGCGAGACCACCTTGACGAAGCCCTCTTCCTGCGTGACCTCGATGCCCAAGCCGCCGAATTCACCGCGGGTCTGGACCCGCATGTCGGCGGCATCGTCGGGCGACATGTAGCTGGAATGCGGATCCAGCGATGTCAGCATGCCGTTGATCGCGGCCTTGATCAGTTCGGATTCGTCGACATCCTCGACATATTGCGAGCGGATCCTCTCGAAGATGTCGCCGAACAGGTCAAGCTGCTCATAGACGTTCGAGGGGCGTGATTCCTGCGCCAGAAGCGGGGCGGCCACCTGTGTGGTCACGATGATTCCGGTCAGGGTTCCGGCGGCTGCTGCCATCAGGAATTTCTTCATCGGTCAGTCATCCTTGTCTGTCCTGAACCACTCCAGAGGGTCCACCGGAGTGTTGTTTTCTCTCAGCTCCATATAGAGCGTTTCGGTCTGCCTCGCACCCGACTCCTGGTCGGCGGCGTTCAGCACCACGTCTTCGGTGCCATCCGCGCCGCCCATCAGGCCGACCGGACTGCCGCCCGGAAGTACCTGACCTGTTTCACCATAAACCACGTCGAGCCCCGCCAGCACCAGCAAAAATCCGGACTGCGGTTCGAGGATCATCACGTTTCCGTAATCCAGAAGCGGCCCGCGATAGCGCACGGTGGCGGCGGTCGGGGTGGTCACGAGCGCGCGCGGGCGGGTCACCAGCACCACGCCGGGGCGGCTGATACCGGCGGCATCGGCCTCGCCCGGGCGGCGCAGGATGCGCCCATCCACCGGCAAAGCCAGCGTTCCCTTGCGGTCCTCGATCCCCGGCAAGCTGCCGGGTGCCTCGTTCTCGGCGATCTCGGAGAGCCCGCTGGCAAAGCCCTCGAGCGTGTCGGTCGAGGCAAGGAGCAGCGCGGTCTTGACCGAATCCTCGGTAAAGCGGCGCGGCAGGTCGGTGCGGTCCGCGATCGCCTGGCTGAGGGCGGTGCGCGCCTCCTGCACGCCTTCCAGCCCCTCGTGCAGCTTGTCGGCGGCACTTTGCTGAAGCATCCGCAACATGCCCACCTCTTCCAGCTTGACGCGCAGCGTGTCGGCGCGCGCATTGAGCGCGGGCGCGACATCGGCCACGATCATCCCCGAACGCGCCGTGCCCACCGGCCCGGCGGGATGCAGCATCAGGACCGGCGCGGGGCTTTCGCCCATCGCCATCAGCACGCCCAGCAGTCGCGCCACCTCGTCCTCGCGCGCGTCCAGCTCGCGGCTCAGCGTCTGTTCGCGGATCGCGGCGCGGCGCAGCCCCTCGCGCATGGCCTGCAAGCCGTCCTCGTAGGCGCGGATCGTCTCCGACAGCGCCTTGACGCGGTTGCCCGCGCCCTCGGTCGCCTCGAGCAAAGCGCCCGCCCGCGCCAGGCGGTCGGCAGCGGCAAGCGCATCGCTGGCCGGGTCGCCGCTTGGCTGCGCGACGGCGCCAGAGGCCATCATGAGGCCGATGAGAAACGCGCCCAGCCTCATGTCCGCAACAGGCTTTGCCCGGTCATTTCGCCGGGGGTCGGCAGGCCCATCAGCTCCAGCACCGTCGGCGCCAGGTCCGCCAGCCGACCGGAACGCAGCCTTGCGCCCTCCGGGCCGCCGACCAGGATCACCGGCACCGGGTTCAGGGTATGCGCGGTATGCGGCCCGCCGGTTTCGGGATCGACCATCATTTCGCAATTGCCGTGATCGGCGGTCACGATCATCGCCCCGCCCTTGCGCTCCAGCGCCTCCAGCACCCGGCCAAGGCCACGGTCCACCGCCGCGCAGGCGGCCATCGCGGCCTTGAGATCGCCGGTATGGCCGACCATGTCCGGGTTGGCGTAGTTCACCACGATCAGGTCGAACCCGTCCTCGATCGCGCCCACAAGGTGATCGGTCACCTCTGCGGCGCTCATCTCGGGTTGCAGATCGTAGGTCGCGACCTTGGGCGAGGGCGCCATGTAGCGTTCCTCGCCCGGTTCCGGGTCTTCCTTGCCGCCATTGAGGAAGAAGGTCACATGCGGGTATTTCTCGGTTTCGGCCAGGTGGAACTGCCGCTTGCCCTGCTTGGCGACCCATTCGCCCAGCGTGTTGACGATTTCGCGCGCCGGAAAGACCGTGCGCATATATCGGTTGTGGCCTTCGGAATATTCCACCATCCCCAGCATCGCCGCCCAATCCGGGCGCGGTGCGGCATCGAAGGCGTCGAAATCCGGGTCGCCCACGGCGCTCAGGATCTCTCGGGCGCGGTCGGCGCGGAAATTGAGGCAGAAGAACCCGTCGCCATCGCGCGCCCCGGCATAATCGCCGATCACCGTGGGGCTGACGAATTCATCGGTTTCCGAGCGCGCATAGGCATTGGTCACGGCGATGCGCGCGGTGCCGGCGCGCGGCCCCCTGGCGTGGATCATCGCCTGATAGGCTTCTTCCACCCGCTCCCAGCGGTTGTCGCGATCCATTGCGAAATAGCGCCCGATCACCGTGGCGATGGTGACGCCCTCGCCCAGCCGGGGCTCCAGCCGCTCCAGATAGCTGCGGGTCGATTTGGGCAGCACATCGCGCCCGTCGGTCAGCGCGTGCAGGACAACCGGCACCCCTTCATCCGCCAGCGCGCGGGCGGCGGCGACGATGTGGTCGATATGTCCATGCACCCCGCCATCCGACACCAGCCCCATCAGATGCGCGGTGCCGCCGGTTTCCTTCATCCGGGCGATGAAATCCTGCAAGGCGGCATTGCGGCGAAAGCTGCCATCCTCGATCGCAAGGTCGATCTGTCCCAGGTCCATCGCCACCACGCGCCCCGCGCCGATATTGGTATGCCCGACCTCGGAATTGCCCATCTGCCCGGTCGGCAGACCCACATCCGGCCCGTGGGTGATCAGCGTGGCATGGGGGCAGGTGGCCATCAGGCGGTCGAAATGCGGGGTATCGGCCAGCACCGGCGCGTTGGCCTCTTGGCGTTCCGACAGGCCCCAGCCGTCGAGAATGCACAGGACAACGGGTTTGGTGCTGCTCATGATCTGCTCCTGCCTGGATGCGGGCGTTCTAACGCGTCGCGACGCCGGGGTGAAGCGCAGAAAATCGCGGCGCCGGATTCGGCCTGGGACAGAAGCAGTGGAAAACGGCGCGGATGCCGCCGGGCCGCGCTGCGGCCCCCGTGCGCCTAGGCCCGGTGATAAGGGCTGCCAGCCAGAATGGATGCGGCGCGGTAAAGCTGCTCGGTCAGCATGACGCGCGCCAGAAGATGCGGCCAGACCATCGCGCCGAAGGACAGGCTGAAATCGGCCCTTGCGCGCAGATCGGGGGCGATCCCGTCGGCACCACCGATGATGAAGGCCAGATCGCCCCGCCCCTCGTCGCGCCAGCCTGCCAGCCGCCTTGCGAAATCGGGCGAGGACATCACCGTGCCACGCTCGTCCAGCGCGGCGATCAGCGCACCATCGGGCAGGCTGCGCTCGAGCAGCGCCGCTTCGCCCGCGCGCCCGCCGCCCTTGCGGTCCTCGACCTCATGCATTGAAAGCGGGCCAAGCCCAAGGGCCCGGCCCGTCCGGTCAAAGCGGGTCATGTAATCGTCGATCAAGTCGCGCTCGGGGCCGGTCTTGACCCGGCCCACCGCGCAGATATGGACGCGCATTCAGCTTTCGGCGGTCGCGGTGGCCCGTGCGGGCTGCCACATCTTCTCGAGCTGATAGAAGTCACGCACTTCGGGGCGGAACACATGGACGATCACGTCGCCCGTGTCGATCAGCACCCAGTCGCCCGTCTCCTTGCCCTCGATCTTGCTCAGGATGCCGAATTCCTGCTTCAGCCGGTCGGCCAGTTTCTCGGAAATCGAGGAAACCTGGCGCGAGGACCGGCCCGAGCAGATCACCATGTAGTCTGCCATCGCGGATTTGCCGCGAAGGTCGACCTGCACGATCTCTTCGGCCTTGTCTTCGTCAAGTGAGGTCAGGATGCGGTCAAGCTGTGCTTCGCTTGTCACGTCCATCACGGGCGCCATGACGGCAGCCCCCTGTTCAGCGGCCCCGGCCGCATCGGTCGTAAAAGACAGGACATAGTCCTCCTTCGTTGCACACCGCTCATCGCCCCGGTGCCGGGCCTGTTCCCAAGGTAGCAAGTGATGCGTGTCTTTTCAATGAATCGAAATGCATTGCGGCCATATCGTGCCAAGGGGCGTTGCCGATCTGCCGCCGGGATCGGCACGCGCCTCAGGTCTCGTCCAGCATCCGCACCTCGCGCTGCGGGAACGGGATCGAGATGCCGTGCTCCTGGAATGCATCCCACAGAGCCAGATAGACATTGCCGCGGATATTGGTCAGCCCGCCGGTCGGGTCCTTGATCCAGAAGCGCAAAAGGTAATTCACGCTGCTGTCGCCAAAGCCCACGATATGACAGACCGGCGCCTTGAATTCGAGAACCCGGTCGACGCCCTTGGCGGCCTCGATGGCGATCCGGCGCACCTTGTGGGGGTCGTCCGAATAGGCGGTGCCGAATTCGATGTCGAGCCGCACGTAATCGTTGGAATGGGACCAGTTCACCACCTGCCCGGTAATCAGGTCTTCGTTGGGAATGAGATATTCGCGCCCGTCGCGCGTGGTGATCGACACGTAGCGCGCGCCGAGGCTGTTGATCCAGCCGAAGGTCTCGCCCAGCGAGATCACGTCGCCCGGCTTGATCGAGCGATCAAGCAGCAGGATCACCCCCGAGACGAGGTTCGACACCACCTTCTGCAGGCCGAAACCAAGCCCGACACCGATCGCGCCCGACAGCACCGCAAGGCCCGTCAAGTCCACGCCCACCGCCCTCAGCCCGATGAAGAAGGCCGCGCCGTAGAGCAGAACCTGGAGGATCTTTTCCGCCAGCACCTGCATCGAGGGCGAGATTTCCTGGTTGCGCCGGATCTGCGCCGCGCTGCTGCGCGACAGGAAGCGTGCGCCGAACATCAGCACCGCCAGCACCGTGACCGCCTGCAACACCAGCCAGACCGACAGGCGCATGTCGCCAAGGTCGATGGCGATCCGGTCCAGCAGATCGCGGGTTTCGTCGGTCAGGCCCAGGATGCTGAGCGTCACCCATGTCCAGGCCGCATAGCGCACGACGCTGCGCAGGAACCCGTTGACGATCAGCCGTGTCGCCAGCGCGATCAGCAGCCATGCCAGCGCCAGGCTGGCAAATATCTCCAGCAGGTAGGAGCGGCTGGGCCATGTCGTCGCCTGCATGATCCAGACCGTCGGCCAGATCATCAGCACGAACAGGATCAGCCGCAGCCGCCGGTGCAGCATCACCAGAATCCGCAGCCGCCACTTGGGCCAGCCCTCGCGCCCCCGGATCCAGCCATGCAGCCGCGGGCCAAGCACCCGCGACAGCAGATGCGCGGCCACGAACAGCGCGGCGGCAATGATGATCTGGTAGATGTTCCAGGTCCGCATCAACTGATCCGCAAGGATCTGCGCCTTCAGCCACAATCCGGTGGCGATCTCTTGTGAGGCTTCGAATGCGTTCTCTTCCATCAACCGGCAGAATTGCACGCGCTGGGCGGGTCAACAAGCCCGCTCTGGACAAAGCCGGGCCAAGACGTTCATTTACGCCTCAAACCAGTGGAGGCCATGATGACGACAGCGATGATCACCCATTCCGACTGCCTTTCGCATGTCACCCCGACGGGGCATCCCGAACAGGTGGCGCGGCTTGAACGGGTGCTGGCGGCGCTGCAGGGGCGCGCGCTCGAACAGGTCGAAGCGCCGCTCGGCCGGATCGAGGACCTTCGCCTCTGTCACCCGCAGGCCCATATCGACCATATCCGCGCCGCCGAACCCGACGAGGGCATCGTTCAGATCGATCCCGACACATGGATGTCGCCCGGTTCGGTCGATGCGGCGCTGCGCGGGGTTGGCGGCGCGCTCGCCGCGGTCGACATGGTGCTGGCGGGCAAGGCCGCCAATGCCTTTGTCGCCACCCGCCCGCCGGGGCATCACGCCGAAACCGAAAAGACGATGGGTTTCTGCCTTTTCGGCACCGTCGCCATCGCCGCGCGCCACGCGATGGAGCGCCACGGGCTCAGCCGCGTCGCGGTGGTGGATTTCGACGTGCATCATGGCAATGGCACGCAGGATCTTCTGTGGTCCGAGGCGCGCAGCCTCTTTATCTCGTCGCATCAATACCCGCTCTGGCCAGGCACCGGCCCGGCCAGCGACACCGGCGCGCATGGCAACGTGATCAACCTGCCGCTCGATCCGGGCACCAACGGCGAGGCCTTCCGCGCCGCCTACGAGGAAACGGTTTTCCCCGCGCTCGACGCCTTCGCGCCCGAACTGCTGCTGATCTCGGCGGGGTTCGATGCCCATCACGACGATCCGCTGGCGGGCCTGCGCCTGACCGAGGATGATTTCGCCTGGGTCACCGGGCGGCTGTGCGATCTCGCCGACACGCATTGCAGCGGGCGCGTCGTGTCGTGCCTCGAAGGCGGCTATGACCTCGACGCGCTGGCCTCAAGCGCGGCGGCGCATGTGGACGTATTGATCGCGCGCGGCGCCTGACCGGGGCAGGCGGGGTGCGCGCCGCTCATTCGCTCCAGTCATGGACATGCACGTCGCGCCCGGAATGGCCCTTCAGGATCCTGACGGCCAGGTCCTCGTGCTCCTTGTCGCGGGTGCGCACCCACATCAGGATGCCGCCATGCTTGATCTGCTCGGCGTAGTAATCCTTGTGATGGCGGCCTGCGCGGCGCGCCAGCAGCGTGCCCAGAACCGCCCCCGGAGAGCCGCCGATGGCGATCGCCGCAATGGATGCCGCCAGCGTGCTGGCCGGGGTCAGAAGCGCCGCCATCGCGATATATGAGCCGACGAAAAAGAACCCGCCCGCAATCGCGCCCTCCAGTTCGCCCATCGCCTCTTCCGAGACGAAATGCGCGCGCGGTGCCCTCGGGTCGTCCTCGAGGTCGCGCGATTCCCACCAGGCCTTGCCCAGCTTTTCCTCCAGCGCCTTGCGGCTGCCCAGCAGGCTGATATCGCCGTGGTGAAAACCCACCGCGCGCAGGTCGTAGAACGCCGCCTGTTGCGCCTCGAAACTGTCGAACACGCCGACCGCCTCGGGCACCCGGATCACGCTGGTCCTGTCCTGCCTGTCTTCCTTGCCACCCATGCCTCACTCCTTTCGCGCTGTTGATACCCCTCAGTCTAACGCACTGACCCGCGCCGTGCAGTGATCCGCATCAATGGTCGCCCACCAAGGCGCCGGGGTCTTGCCAAGGCGCGGCCAAAGTGCCACCCATGCGCATTCCTCATCCACAAGGGAGCAACGGATGCGTGCCGGTCTGGTCTTGCTGTGCCTCGCCTATGTCCTGAGCCAGTTCTTTCGTGCCTTTCTGGCCGTTCTCGCGCCCCTGCTCGAGCGCGATATCGGCACAAGCCCGGATGTTCTGGCGGTGGCGTCGGGGCTGTGGTTCCTGTCCTTCGCGATCATGCAGCTGCCGGTCGGCTGGGCGCTGGACCGGATCGGGCCACGGCGCACGGCCTCGGTGCTGCTGCTTCTGGGCGGCGGGGGCGGCGCGCTGGTCTTCGCGCTGGCGCAGGGCGCGCTGCATGTGCATCTGGCGATGCTGCTGATCGGGGTGGGCTGCTCGCCGGTGCTGATGGCCTCCTATTACATCTTCGCGCGCCAGTTCGCGCCCGCGCGCTTTGCTACGCTTGCGGCGCTGATGCTGGGGGTGGGGTCGCTTGGCAATCTCGTGGCCTCTTATCCGATGGCGCTGGCGGCCGAACTGATGGGCTGGCGCGCGGCGCTGGTCGGGCTGGCGGTGATATCCGGCGCGGTGGCGCTGGGAATCGCGGCGCTGGTGCGCGATCCCGAACCGGCGGCGGGCGACGCGCGCGGCTCGGTCCTGGATCTGCTGCGGATGCCCGCGCTCTGGGCGATCTTCCCGCTGATGTTCGTGGCCTATGCGCCCTCGGCGGCGGTGCGGGGGCTGTGGATCGGGCCTTACATGGGCGATGTCTTCGCGCTCGACACCGGGCAGATCGGGCAGGTGACGCTGGTCATGGGCGTCGCGATGATCTGCGGCACGCTGTGCTATGGCCCGCTCGACCGGATCTTCCGCACCCATAAATGGGTGATCTTCACCGGTAACCTTCTGGCCGCGCTGGCGGCGCTGGCGCTGGCGGCGACGGTGGGGCAGGGGGTCGTGCTCTCGGTGGTGCTGGCGGCGGCGCTCGGGTTCTTCGGCGCATCCTTCCCGGTGATCATCGCCCATGCCCGCAGCTTTTTCCCGGCCCATCTGGCGGGGCGGGGGGTGACCCTCCTGAACCTCTTCGGGATCGCCGGCGCGGGCGTGGCGCAGTTCGTCTCGGGGCCGGTCCATGCGGCGGGGCTGGCGGCGGGCGGAGTCAACGGCGCCTATGTCGCGCTCTTCGCGTTTTTCGGCATCGTCCATCTTGGCGGCGTGCTGGTTTACCTTGCCAGCCGCGACAGCACCCTCTGACGCGGCCCCTTTCATCCGGACGCGCAACGGTATATGACGCCGCTTCCGAAACCTCTCATGATCTGGAGATTGAAAAATGGGGTACAAGGTCGTCGTCGTGGGCGCCACGGGCAATGTGGGCCGCGAAATGCTGAACATCCTGGCCGAGCGCCAGTTCCCGGTGGACGAGATCGCCGCGCTGGCGTCGCGCCGCTCGCTGGGGACCGAGGTGAGCTTTGGCGACAAGACCCTCAAGACCCAGGATCTGGACACGTTCGATTTCACCGGCTGGGATATCGCGCTGTTCGCGATCGGTTCGGATGCCACCAAGACCTATGCGCCCAAGGCCGCCGCCACGGGCTGCGTGGTGATCGACAACTCGTCGCTCTATCGCTACGACGCCGACGTGCCGCTGGTCGTCCCCGAGGTGAACCCCGAGGCCGTCGACGGCTATGCCAAGAAGAACATCATCGCCAACCCCAACTGCTCGACCGCGCAGATGGTGGTGGCGCTCAAGCCCCTGCATGACCGCGCCCGCATCAAGCGGGTGGTCGTCAGCACCTACCAGTCCGTCTCGGGCTCGGGGAAAGATGGCATCGACGAGCTGTGGGACCAGACCAAGTCGGTCTACAACCCCACCCAGGAAGTCCCGCCCAAGGTCTATCCCAAGCAGATCGCCTTCAACGTCATTCCCCATATCGATGTCTTCCTCGAGGACGGCTCGACCAAGGAAGAATGGAAGATGGTCGCCGAGACCAAGAAGATCGTCGATACCGCGATCAAGGTCAGCGCGACCTGTGTGCGGGTGCCGGTCTTCGTCGGCCACGCCGAATCGATCAACATCGAGTTCGAGGAATTCCTCGACGAGGACGAGGCCCGCGACATCCTGCGCGAGGCACCCGGCATCATGGTGATCGACAAGCGCGAGGATGGCGGCTACGTGACGCCGGTCGAATGCGTCGGCGATTTCGCCACCTTCATCAGCCGCATCCGCCAGGACAGCACCATCGAGAACGGCCTGAACCTTTGGTGTGTCAGCGACAACCTGCGCAAGGGCGCGGCCCTCAACGCGGTGCAGATCGCCGAAACCCTGGGCAACCGGGTGCTGAAAAAGGGCTGATCCGGCCCTCAACGCTTCGATCAACGCGATTTCGGGCGTCCCTTCGGGGGCGCCCTTTTCGATCGGCCATGCCGTGACCGGCTTGCGGTCATGTGATGCAAGGCGTGAATCCGCGCGGGCAGGCAAACCGGTATTGCCTTTCGCGCCGCCACGGGGGGATAGTCCCCCCGACCCCTGCAAAGGAGATGCCCCGATGCGCGCCCTCGCCTGTCTTCTGATCCTCACCCCCGCCGCCCTCTGGGCCGAGGATATCCCAATCAACAGCCAGGTCGCCGCCGTGACCCTTTATCCGCAAGGTGGCAGCATCGTCCGCGAGGCCCGGTTCAGCGCGCCCGCCGGTCAGCACCGGCTGATCCTGGCCGACCTGCCCGAATCCACGCCTCTGGCCTCGGTGCGCGTCTCGGTCGATGGCGCAACGATGGGCGGGGTGGCGCTGCGCAACGATTATGTCCCGCCGCGCGACGACGAAACCGATGCCGCGCTCGATGCCGCCCGCGCACAGGTGGAGCAGCTTGAAGAGGCCCTGCGGACCGGCGAGGCCGGGGTTGCCCGGATCGAACTCGAACAACAGGCGGCGCAGTCGCGCGTTGCGTTCCTTGAACAGCTTGGACAGGGCGAATCCGTCGCCGGGATGGACACTGCCGCGCTGCGCGATCTTGCCGCGATGATCGGCGAGGAAACCCTTGCCGCGCGGCAGGCCGCCCTCGATGCCGGCCTGCGCGCCGATGCCGCCGACCGCGCATTGAAGGATCTGCGCGACGATTTGGCCAAGGCCCGCGAAGCCCTGCGCGCGTTGGTGCCCCAGGACACGCCGCGCGCCATGCTGGCGGTCTCGGTCGATGCCGAAGCCGCCACCGAAGGCCGCGTCACGGTCAGCTACACGATCGACAAGGCGGGCTGGCAGCCGGTCTATGATCTCAAACTCGCCCGCGGCGAAGGGGCGCTGAGCATCCAGCGCGGCGCCTTCATCCACCAGTCCACCGGCGAAAACTGGAGCGATGTTGCGCTTTCCCTCTCCACGCTGCGCCCCTCGGAACAGACCACCCCCGGCGAGATCTGGCCCTGGCTGCGCCGCATCTACGATCCCGAGGCGATCCGGCCCAAGACCTTGATGCGCGGGGCTGCCGACGGAATGGTGGAATTCGACGCCCCGATGGCCGAGGCTGCGCCGATGGTGCAAGAGGCCCAGGCGCGTTTCGATGGCCTTTCCGTCAGCTATGACTATCCCGGCACGGTGTCCGTCGCCTCTGGCGCGGACCGGCTGCGCATCGCGCTTGGCACGCTCGACATCAAGGCTGAAACCGTGGCGCGCGCGGTGCCGCTGATGGATGACCGCGCCTTCCTGATGGCGGCTTTCACCAATGAAAGCGACGAGGTGATCCTGCCCACCGGCGAGGCGCGCTTCTACCTCGACGGGCGCTACACCGGCCAGCGCGCGATCGAGCTGATCCCGGCGGGCGGCGAGGCCGAGCTGTCCTTCGGCCCGATCGACGGACTGCGCCTCAGCCGGGTCGTCGAGCAACGTTCCGAGGGCGAGCGCGGCGTTATCACCCGCTCGAACGGGCAACAGGAACGCGTGCGCATCGAGGTGGAGAACCTGACCGGCGAAACCTGGCCGCTTCGCCTGCTCGACCGCGTGCCCTATTCCGAACAGGATGCGCTTGAAATCGACTGGAATGCCGACCCCGCCCCCGACACCACCGATGCCGAGGACAAGCGCGGCGTGCTGGCCTGGTCCTTCGATCTCGCTGCCGGACAGAGCCGCGCCATCACGCTCGATTATTCGCTGCAATGGCCCAAGGACCAGATCCTGCAGTAGCGGGCGCGCCAGCGGCGCACCCCGCCACAATCCGCGTCAGATCGGCACGAACCGTTCGGTCGCCGGGTCGAACTGCTCGACACCGCCTTCGCCGATATCGTGCCAAAGACCATGCAGGCTCAGGGTGCCCGCCTCGATCGCCTCGGTCACGAAAGGGAAGGTCATGAGGTTCTCGAGCGACACCATCACCGCCTGCCGTTCCAGCGCGCCACGGCGCTCGTCGTCATCGGCGATGTCCTTGACCCGCTCGTAACCGGGACGCAGGATATCCATCCAGCGGCCCACGAAACTGGATTTTTCCTCCAGCGCGGGCGCATTGCCCGAACACATGTCCATGCAGCCCATCACACCGCCGCAGTTGGAATGGCCGATCACGATCACATGCGCCACTTTCAGCGCCGTCACCGCGTATTCGACTGCCGCCGACGTGCCGTGCTGGTTGCCATCCGGCTCATGGGGCGGCACCAGGTTGGCGATGTTGCGGTGAATGAAGAACTCGCCCTGATCGGCACCGAAGATCGAGGTCACGTGGACGCGGCTGTCGCAACAAGAGATCATCATCGCGCGCGGATGCTGGCCTTCCTGCGCAAGACGGCGATACCAGGCCTGATTGTCGGAATAGGCGGTGGCTTTCCAGCCGTGATAGCGGTGCACCAGATAGGTCGGCAGCGGGCGAGCATGTTTCATTGTTTTCCCTTGTCGATCTCTTTGTCAGCAGCCTCTGATAGAGGGAATTCGCGTCGAATTCGAGAGAGAATATCACCCAACGGAAAGCATTTGGGAACCTTCTTCAGCGACACTTCGCGCATTGCGTGTGGGGCTTGCGAAGACCGGGGTGAGAACGTGGAACAGGTGACATTGCTCAGACAGACGGAATCCGTGCGCGTGGATGGCGCGCGGCTCGATGATCTCGTGGCGCAGCTTGGCCCCTCGGGCGCCGAGAACGTGGTGTGCCGCGCACTCGAGGAAGTGGCCGTGCGCCTCTCGCATGCCGAACGCTGCCATCGCGAGGGACGGTCTGACGACATGCGCCGCGCGGTGCGCAGCCTGATCGCGATCTCGGGCCAGATCGGGATGCACGCGCTGGCGCGGGTCGCGGCAGACGTGGTCGCCTGCGTCGACAATGACGACCGCATCGCCACGGCGGCAACGCTGGCGCGGCTCTTGCGTGTGGGCGAGGCCTGTCTCGGCGAATTATGCGACACGGGCAGCGTCACGATCTGAGAGCCCGGTGATTTGACCGCTTGCAGGCGCCGTCAGGGCGGCTAGGCTGGGCGCGTGAAACCCCAATCCAAGGGAGCGCGCCTCATGGACCTGACCTTCGCCACCGCCGATGCGGCGGCCATTCCGCTGCATGTCGTCGCGCAGGACGCGCTTGATGCCTTTTGTGATGCCCAGCCCGACAAGGTGGCCCGCTGGCTGCGCGCCACCGGCTTTACGGGCGCCCTGGGCAGCGTGGCGCTGGTGCCCGACGACGCGGGCGGGATCGCGATGGCGCTGGCCGGTGACGGCACGCCCGAAACCCGTGCGCGCGGGCGCTTTCACCTCGCGGGCGCGGCGGCGCTTCTGCCCGAAGGCACCTATGCGCTGCATGGCCTCGCGCCCGAACGCGCCACGACCGAATCGCTCGGCTGGCTGTTGTCGCAATACAGCTTCGACCATTACCGCGAGCAGAAACACACCACGGCGCGGCTCGTCGCCCCCGAGGGCGTCGATGCGGCGCGGATCGAAGCCATCGCCGCGGGCGAGGCGCTGACCCGCGACCTCATCAATGTTCCGGCCTCGGATATGGGGCCAGCGGATCTTGAAGGCGCCTGCGCCACGCTTGCCACCCGCCACGGCGCGTCGATCGAGGTGATCCGCGGCGAGGCCCTTCTGGAACAGAACTTTCCGTTGATCCACACGGTCGGGCGCGCGTCTGCGCAGGCCCCGCGCCTCATCGACATGCGCTGGGGCGAAAGCGGCCCGACCCTGACGCTGGTGGGCAAGGGGGTGTGTTTCGACACCGGCGGCCTCAATCTCAAACCCGCGACCGGCATGGGGTTGATGAAAAAGGACATGGGCGGCGCGGCCACGGTGCTGGGACTGGCGCAGATGATCATGGCGCTCGGGCTGCCCTTGCGGCTGCGCGTGCTGGTTCCGGCGGTCGAGAATTCCGTGGCCGGCAACGCCTTTCGCCCCGGCGATATCCTGACCGCGCGCAACGGGCTCAGCGTCGAGATCAACAACACCGATGCCGAGGGACGGCTTGTGCTGGCCGATGCGCTGGCTTTCGCGGCCGAGGAAGATCCCGACCTGATGGTGTCGATGGCCACGCTGACCGGCGCGGCGCGGGTCGCCGTGGGGCCGGATCTTTCGCCCTATTACACCGATGACGCGGCGCTGGCCGGGCTGCTCGATGCGGCGGCAGAGCAGGCCGCCGATCCGGTCTGGCGGATGCCTTTTCACACGCCCTACGAGTCGATGATCGAACCGGGGATCGCCGATCTCGACAACGCGCCCAAGGGCGGCTTTGCCGGGTCGATCACGGCGGCGCTGTTCCTGCGCCGCTTCGCGGGGCAGGGGCGCTATGCCCATTTCGACATCTATGGCTGGAATCCCGCCGCCGCCCCCGCGCGGCCCAAGGGCGGCACCGGCATGGGCGCGCGTGCCCTGCTCGAGGCGCTGCCGGGGGCGCTTGCGTTATGAGCGACCGCCGCCTGACCCCCGCCAACGCACGCGTCGCGCATGTCTCGCTGCGCGGCGATGTCGACGCACCGCGCCATGTCGAAGGCGAGGCGCGGCTGATCGGCGTGCCCGTCGCCGACCTGATGGACGCCCCCGGCGGGCGGCGCGCGCGTCAGATGCAGATGGGCGAAAGCGTCAACCTCCTGGAATCCCACGAAGGCTGGTCCTTCGTGCAGGCCACGCGCGACGATTACGTCGGCTACCTGCGCGACGAGCAGGTGACCGAGGGCGCCGCCCCCACCCACAAGGTCGCCGCGCGCGCCACCCATGTCTATTCCGAACCCGATTTCAAATCGCCCGAGCGCGCCTTTCTCGGCCACGGCGCGCGCCTGCATGTGCTGGACGAGGCGGGCCGCTTCGCGCGCACCCCGCAGGGTTTCGTGCCCGTGGCGCATCTTTCGCCCCTTGCGGAACTGGCGGGCGATCCCGTCGATGTGGCGGCGCTCTATCTCGGCACGCCCTATCTCTGGGGCGGCAATTCGATGCTTGGCATCGACTGTTCGGGGCTGGTGCAGGCCGCCTGCCTTGCCTGCGGCATCGACTGCCCCGGCGACAGCGACATGCAGGCCGATCGGCTCGGGGTGACGCTGCCCGCCGGCACGCCGCCGCGGCGCGGCGATCTCATGTTCTGGAAAGGCCACGTGGCCTGGCTCAGCGCGCCCGACATGCTGCTGCACGCCAATGTGCATCACATGGCCGTCGCGCAGGAGCCGCTCGCGGCCGCCATCGCCCGGATCGAACAGCAGGGCGACGGGCCGGTGACGGCGCATAAACGACTGGAGGGATAGACGATGTCCGATAGCTTCTTTCACCCGGTTTCGGGGTTCGATCTGCCGCGCTTTGCGGGCGTCCCCACCTTCATGCGCCTGCCCCATGTGCCCCCGTCCCATGAACGGTTCAAGGACGTGGATATCGGCCTGATCGGCGTGCCCTGGGACAGCGGCACCACCAACCGCCCCGGCCCGCGTCACGGCCCGCGCCAGCTGCGTGACGCCTCGACCATGATCCGCGCCCAGCACCAGGCCAGCGGCATCCGCCCCTTCGAGGCGCTCAACTGCGCCGATCTGGGGGATGTCGGGCCGAACCCCGCCGACATCATCGATTCCATGACCCGGATCACCGAGTTCTACGACACAGTGAAAGCCGCCGGGATCACCCCGATGACCGCCGGGGGCGACCATCTGACGACCCTGCCGGTGCTGCGCGCGCTGGCCCGCGAGGCGCCGCTCGGCATGGTCCATTTCGACAGCCATACCGACCTGTTCCATTCCTATTTCGGCGGCACGATGTATACCCACGGCACCCCCTTCCGGCGCGCCGTCGAAGAGGGGCTGCTGGACCCCAAGCGGGTCGTTCAGATCGGCATTCGCGGCACGATGTATGATTCCGAGGATCGCGATTTCGCCCGCGCCGAGGGTATCCGCCTGATCGAGATCGAGGAATTCCACGCCCGTGGCGTCAGCGACGTGATGCAGGAAGCGCGCGCCATCGCGGGCGAGGGCGCCACCTATGTGAGCTATGACATCGACTTCGTCGACCCCACCTTCGCCCCCGGCACCGGTACCCCCGAGGTCGGCGGGCCGAACAGCTGGCAGGCGCTTCAGGTCTGCCGCGAACTGGCCGGGCTCGATATCGTCGGCGCCGACATGGTCGAGGTCTCGCCCCCCTTCGATCCGTCGGGCGGCACCGCCTTTCTGGGCGTGTCGATCATGTTCGAGCTTCTCTGCGTGATGGCCGAAAGCGCCGCGAAACGCTGAGCGCGGCGAAACGCTGAGCGCGCATGTTCCGGGGCGAGAGCCGGGGGGCCAGCCCCCCGGACCCCCCGAGGTATTTCTGGCCAGATGAAGGGGCGGGCGGGCGCGTCAGTCGACGGCGCGGATGAGCTTGCGCTCCAGAACGCGCAGCACGGTCTTGAGGTCATGGCCGCGTTTCAGGACCTGCCCGTCAATCCCGATCACCGCATATTGCCCCTGCTTGTTGCGCAGGCGCGGGCGTTTCTCGATGCGGTAGAGCGGGTGCTCGGCGGTGCGCCGGAAAACCGAGAAAACGGCCACGTCGCGCAGGCAGGAGATTCCGTAATCGCGCCATTCCCCGGCGGCGACCATGCGGCCATAGAGCGACAGGATGACGTTCAGTTCCGTGCGGTGAAAGGCGACCTGCTCGGGGCCGCCGCGCACCGGAAACGGGGTGGGCGATTGAAATGTCATGCCGACAGAGTTGCCCCGTTCATCGCGCAAATCAAGATTTTTCGCGCCCCGCGCGGTCCTATCCGCACCAGATCCGGGTGATGCTGCCGTCTTCGCCGAGTTCGACATTGAGCCGCTCGCGGCGGTAATCCATCGTCATCGCCGATCCCGGCGGCAACACCCGCACCGGGCCATCCACGCTGCTTTCGTCAAAGGCGGCGCGGTCCTGGCCGATCAGGTGCTGGCGCGCCTCAGCACCGCATTGATCGGCGTCGGATGGGGGCGGGGTCGGCGTTTCGCTGGCCATGCATCCGGCCAGCACCAGCCCGCAAAGGGCCGCGGATCCATATCGCATCACGTGGTCTCCTGTTTTGCTCCAGCTTGCCAGCCCGGTCGGACCCGGTCCATCCCCTGTCGCACATGATATTGAATCTCCGCGCTGTTTCGCTCAATGTCGGGCCAAACGTGAACCGGAGGATCCCAGCTATGCGCACCACAGCCGCCGTCGCCTTGGAGGCGGGCAAGCCGCTTGAAATCATGGACGTCAACCTGGACGGCCCCAAGGCGGGAGAGGTCCTGGTCGAGATCAAGGCCACCGGCCTTTGCCACACCGATGATTTCACCCTGTCGGGCGCCGATCCCGAAGGCCTTTTTCCCGCCATCCTCGGCCATGAAGGCGCGGGCGTCGTGCTCGAGGTGGGGCCGGGCGTCACCTCGCTCGAACCGGGCGATCATGTCATTCCGCTCTACACGCCGGAATGCCGCGAATGCGAATACTGCCTCAATCCGAAAACCAACCTCTGCCAGTCGATCCGCTCGACACAGGGGCAGGGCGTCATGCCTGACGGCACCTCGCGCTTTTCCATGCTCGATGGCACGCCGATCCTGCATTACATGGGCTGTTCGACCTTTTCCAACCACACCGTCCTGCCCGAAATCGCGCTGGCCAAGGTGCGCAAGGACGCGCCCTTCGACAAGATCTGCTATATCGGCTGCGGCGTCACCACCGGCATCGGCGCGGTGATCAACACCGCCAAGGTCGAGATCGGATCGACCGCGATCGTCTTCGGCCTGGGCGGCATCGGGCTCAACGTCATCCAGGGCCTGCGGCTGGCGGGCGCCGACCAGATCGTCGGCGTCGATCTCAACCCCGGCAAGGTCGAGATGGCGACCCGCTTCGGGATGACCGATTTCGTCAACCCCACCGAGGTCGAAGGCGACCTGGTGGCGCATCTGGTCGAACTGACGGGCGGCGGCGGCGATTACACCTTCGATGCGACCGGCAATGTGCAGGTCATGCGCACGGCGCTGGAATCGGCGCACAAGGGATGGGGCGAAAGCGTCATCATCGGGGTCGCGCCCGCAGGGGCCGAAATCTCGACCCGTCCTTTCCAGCTGGTCACCGGCCGGGTCTGGCGCGGCACCGCGTTCGGCGGCGCGCGCGGGCGCAGCGACGTGCCCCGGATCGTCGACTGGTACATGGATGGCAAGATCGAGATCGATCCGATGATCACCCACACGCTGAAGCTCGACGAGATCAACAAGGGCTTCGAGATGATGCATGCCGGGGAATCGATCCGCTCGGTGGTGGTCTACTGACACGCTGCCGCCGCGCCGGCCCATGCACCGCCGCACATGGCTCTGTGCAGGCGGTGCTCTTGTCGTGGCGGTGAAACTGCATACCCTCCGGGGCAACATTTCCGACAGCGCGAAAGGATCGACCCCATGAGCAAGGACAACATCTACACCCCTCCCGAGGTCTGGACCTGGGAAGGCGAATCCGGCGGACGCTTCGCCTCGATCAACCGGCCCATCGCCGGACCCACCCACGACAAGGAGCTGCCCGTCGGCAAGCACCCGTTTCAGCTCTATTCGATGGGCACGCCAAACGGCGTCAAGGTGACGGTGATGTTCGAGGAGCTTCTGGAGGCGGGCCATGACGCCGAATACGACGCCTGGCTGATCCGCATCACCGAGGGCGACCAGTTCTCCAGCGGCTTCGTCGATGCCAACCCCAATTCCAAGATCCCCGCCATGATCGACCATAGCGGCGACGAACCCCTGCGGGTGTTCGAATCCGGCTCGATCCTGCTGCATCTGGCCGAAAAGTTCGGCGCCTTCCTGCCCGCCTCGGGCGCCGCGCGCACCGAGACCCTGAACTGGCTGTTCTGGCAGATGGGCAGCGCGCCCTATCTGGGCGGCGGTTTCGGGCATTTCTATCATTACGCGCCCGAAAAATGGCAATATCCGATCGACCGTTTCACGATGGAGGTGAAACGCCAGCTCGACGTGCTGGACCGTCAGCTTGCGACGCGGCCATTCATCGCGGGCGATGACTATTCCATTGCCGACATGGCGATCTGGCCGTGGTATGGAAACCTTGTGCTGGGCCGCCAATATGGCGACGCGGCGCGGTTTCTGGACGCCGAAAGCTATGAGCACGTCATGGCCTGGGCGAAGAAGCTGGATGCCCGCCCCGCGGTGCGGCGCGGCCGGATGGTGAACCGCACCAGCGGCGAGCCCCATGAGCAGCTTCTCGAGCGCCACGACGCCGGCGATTTCGAGACCCGCACCGAGGACAAGATCGGCGGGCAGGGCGATTGACCGCCCGCCCGGCCCGTAACGAAAGGAAAAAGGACGCCATGCCCGAACGCACCCCCCTGATGGCGGTCCTGATCGACGCCGACAACACCTCGCCGAAATGGACCCGCGCGATCTTCGAGGAGATCGCCGCCATCGGCGAGGCCAGCGTGCGCCGCTGCTATGGCGATTTCTCCTCGCAGCAGATGAGCGGCTGGAACCGCGTGCAGGCCGAATTCGGGCTTGTGCCGCATCACCAACCGGCAAATACGGTGGGCAAGAACGCCAGCGATATCGCGCTGGTGATCGACGCGATGGACCTGATGCATTCGGGCCGTTTCGACGGTTTCGTGCTGGTCAGCTCCGACAGCGATTTCACCCGCCTCGCCAGTCGCATCCGCGAACAGGGGCTCGAGGTCTACGGCATCGGCGCGCGCAAGACGCCCGAGGCCTTCCGCAAGGCGTGCAAGCGCTTCATCTATCTCGAGAACCTTGGCGCCGAGGGCGCAGAAACCCCGGTGACGCCAGATGGCAAATCCCTCAACGAGGCGCGCGATCTGCTTTTCAAGGCGATGGACAGCCTCGATCAGGACAGCGACTGGTATACGCTCGGGCGTCTGGGGCAGCAGGTGACGGCGGCCAATCCCGATTTCGACACCCGCAGCTATGGTCACCGCAAACTCAGCGATCTGGTGGCCGCGATCAAGGTTCTGGAAACCCGGCGCGAGGGCAATCACCTTTATGTGCGCCGCGTCGACTGAGGGCTGATCGGCTCAGCCCGCAGCCACCAGTCCGCGCCCGCGCAGCAGCGCATCGACCCCCGGCATCCGCCCGCGAAACGCGGTATAGAGCGCCTCGGGCTCGGCCGCGCCGCCGCGTGACAGGATATGGCGTTCCAGCGCCGCGGCGCGCTCGGGGTCGAACGGCCCCGCGCCCTCCTCGAAGGCGGCAAAGGCGTCGGCATCCATGACCTCGGACCACATGTAGCTGTAATAACCGCTGGCATAGCCATCGCCCGAGAACACATGCGCGAATTGCGGCGTCGCGTGGCGCATGGTGATCGCCTGCGGCATCCCGATCGCCTTCAGCACCTGCGCCTGCTCGGCCATCGGATCATCCGGCGCATCCGTCCTGTGAAACGCCAGGTCCACCAGCGCCGATGCCAGGTATTCGACCGTCTGGAACCCCTGGTCGAAATGCGCCGCGCCCAGCAGCTTCTCGCGCAATTCATGCGGCATCGGCGCGCCGGTGCGATAATGGCGCGCATGGGCCTCCAGCACCTCGGGCACGTCCAGCCAATGCTCGAACAGCTGGCTTGGCAGCTCGACGAAATCGCGCGCCACCGAGGTGCCCGCGATGCTCTCATAGCGCACATCCGACAACAGGTGATGCAGCGCATGTCCGAACTCGTGAAACAGCGTGCGCGCATCGTCAAAGCCCAGAAGCGCCGGATCGCCCTTGGCGAAATTGCACACGTTGATCACCACCGGCCCCTGCACCTGCGGCACCTTGGCCTGCGCGCGCATCGCCGAACACCACGCGCCCGACCGCTTGGAGCCGCGCGCGAAATAATCGCCGATGAACACGCCCACATGGCGCCCGTCGCGCGTCACCTCCCAGGCTCTGCAGTCGGGGTGGTAAAGCGGGATGTCCAGCGGCTCGAATTCCAGCCCGAACAGCCGGTTCGCAACACCGAACGCCGCCTCGATCATGCCCTCGAGCGAAAGGTAAGGCTTCACCGCCGCCTCATCGAGGTCATGCTCGGCCTGCCTGCGCCGCTCCGCGTAATAGCGCCAGTCCCAGGGGCGCAAGTCGTCGTTCACGCCATCGTCCTGCATCATCCGCGTCAGGATCTCGGCATCCGCCTCGGCCTGCGCGCGCGCCGGCGCCCAGACCTCCATCAGCAGCGCCTCGACCCGCTCGGGCGTGCCCGCCATCTCGGTTTCCAGCTTGAACGCCGCGAAACTCTCATAGCCCAGCAGCCCCGCGCGTTCCTCGCGCAGCTTCAGGATCTCACCGGCGATGGCGCGGTTGTCGCTTGCGCCACCATTCGCGCCGCGCGCCGCCCAGGCGTGAAACGCCCGCTCGCGCAGGTCGCGCCTTGGCGAGAATTGCAGGAACGGCACGATCAACGAGCGCGACAGCGTGATCACCGGGCGCGCGCGGCCCATCTCCTGCCCGGCCTCGCGTGCCGCCGCGATCACGAAATCCGGCAACCCTGCCTGCGTATCCTCGTCCAGCTCCATGACCCACCCGGCCTCGTCCGCCAGCAGGTTCTGCGTGAACGCCGTGCCCAGCTCCGCCAGCCGCGACATGATCGCGCCCATCCGCTCCCTGGCCTCGCCCTCCAATGCCGCGCCCGCCCGCAGGAACCGCCGCCGCGTCAGCATCAGAAGCCGCATCTCCTCGTCATCAAGGCCCAGCTCGTCACGCTCCGCCCACAAGGCCTCGATGCGCCGCATCAATGCCTTGTTGCCCGTCACTTCCAGCGAATAGGCAGCCAGCCGCGGCCCGAAATCGCGCTGCAATGCCTGGCGCGCCGGGTTGCTGTCAGCGCCCGCCACACTGAAGAACGCCGCCAGCACTCTGGTCAGCGCCGCCCCGCTCGCCTCCAGCGCCTCGATCGTGTTGTCGAACCGCGGCGGCTCCGGGTTCCCGGCGATCTCGTGCAGTTCGGCGCGCGCCATCTCCAGCGCTTCATCGAAGGCCGGGGCGAAATGCGCATCCTCGATCCTCTCGAAGGGCGCGATTCCGAACGCTCCGTCCCAATCTTCCAGCAGCGGGTTGCTCATGCTTTGGCGTCCTTGTCCTGCAAAGGCCCGCAAACCGGGCAATCTTCGCGCCGGTGCAGCGCGATCTTTCGCGTCTCGCCCCACAGCGCGTCATGGATCAGCATCTCGCCCAGCAACGGCTGACCGGCCCCCGCGATCAGCTTGATCGCCTCCCCGGCCATCATCGCGCCCATGACCCCCGGCAGCGGCCCCAGCACGCCCGCCTCGGCACAAGAGGGCGCCAGCCCCTCGGCAGGGCGCTCGGGAAAGATGCATTGGTAACAGGGCGTGCCGCGCGCCGGGTCGAAAATGCTGAGCTGCCCCTCCCATTGCGACATCGCCCCCGAAATCAACGGCTTGCCCGCCACCACGGCGGCCTCGTTTGCCAGGTAGCGCGTGTCGAAATTGTCGCTCCCGTCAAGGATCACGTCATACTCGGCGAACAGTTCGGCGGCGATTTCTGCGCTCAGCCGACGCTGATAGGGCCGCACCACCACGGCCGGATTCTGCGCCTGCATCGCCTCCATGGCCGATTGCACCTTCGGCCGCCCGATATCGGAATCGCGATGGATCACCTGCCGCTGAAGGTTGGAGTTCTCGACCACATCGTCATCGATCACCCCGATCGTGCCCACGCCCGCCGCCGCCATGTACAAAAGCGCCGGCGATCCAAGCCCCCCCGCGCCAATCATCAGCACGCGCGCCTCCTTCAGGGCCTTCTGCCCAGGCCCGCCCAGCTCCCTCAGAACGATATGGCGCGCATAGCGCTCCAGCTCCGCCTCGCTGAACAGCCCCCTGCGCGCGGATGTCGCGGATGTCTCGCCCGCCTCCCGCGCCACCGCCCGGTGGCGCAACCGGCGCAGCACCGACGCGTAAACCAGCCCCAGCGCCACGAACCCGCCCAGGATCAGCCAGAGCGCGGCACTTTCCCCCGTCGCCATGCGCAGCGGATGCCCCGGCGGCAACAGAAGATGCAGCAGCACCACCGCCGCCCACAGAAACCCGATCATGCCCCATCTCAGGCGCCTCGGCGCGCCCATCGCCCAGCCCACGCCCCACAGCGCCCCGGCCATGACCAGCACCAGCGCCATCAGCCGCGCCCCGTCGATCCGAACCCGCCTTCGCCCCGCGCGGTGTCCTCCAGTGCCTCGACCGCCTCGAACCGGGCCTGCACCACCGGCGCAACCACCATCTGCGCGATCCGCGCGCCATGTTCGATGTGAAACGCCGCCTCGCCCGCATTCATCACGATCACACCCAGCGGCCCGCGATAATCGCTGTCGATCGTGCCGGGGCTGTTGGGCAGCGTGATCCCGTGGCGCAGCGCCAGCCCGGAACGCGGCCGCAGCTGTACCTCGTAGCCTTGCGGAATCGCCAGCCTCAGCCCCGTCGGCACCAGCGCCCGCGCCCCCGGCGCAAGCGTCACGCCCTCGGCGCGCGCCTCGGGTGCGAAATTGGCCCGCAGGTCGGCCCCCGCCGCCCCCTCTGTCTCATAGGAGGGCAGGCCAAGCGTCCGGTCCGCGCCTTCTTCCCAAACGAATGCGATCAGGACCATGCCCGTCCTTTCATCGTTCCAAAAATACTCAAGATCCTCACCCCAGCGTCTGGGCGATCCGCTCGGCCAATCTCGAGGCGACCTCGGTTTTCGTCATGCGCGGCCAGCTTTGCGCGCCTTCGGAATCGATCAGCGTCACGGCATTATGCGCGCCCCCCATGATGCCGGTGGCGTGGCTCACGTCATTGGCCAGGATCCAGTCGCACCCCTTGCGCTTGCGCTTGGCGGTGGCGTTGTCGATCACGTCATCGGTCTCGGCGGCAAAGCCGATCACCAGGGCGGGGCGGCCCTCGTTCATCTGGCTCACGCGGGCCAGGATGTCGGGGTTCTCGGCGAATTCCAGCACCGGCAGCCCGCCCTTCTCCCCCGGCTGTTTCTTCATCTTGCTGTCGCTCGCGCTCGCTACGCGCCAATCGGCCACGGCGGCGGCAAAGACCGCCGCGTCCACCGGCAACGCGGCCTCGACTGCCGCCAGCATCTCCTGCGCGGTCTCGACCCGCTTGACCTCGACATCCTCGGGTGGGGCCGCATCGGCGGGGCCGGTCACAAAGACCACCTCGGCGCCCAGTGCGCGCAGCGCCTTCGCGATGGCCGTGCCCTGCGCCCCCGATGAGCGGTTGGCGATATAGC
>Ga0209344_10001300_pt1 | contig 33564 bp, 30 predicted proteins | sample Cruoilmetagenom6_FD_187293 | JGI IMG/M metagenome (GOLD analysis project Ga0209344, IMG submission 187293) | Oil polluted marine microbial communities from Coal Oil Point, Santa Barbara, California, USA - Santa Barbara Oil Seep Sample 6 (SPAdes)... | ecosystem: Environmental > Aquatic > Marine...
GACGATGCCTTCGTCATGGAAGCCCACAAGGAGCCTAGCTTATCAGCTGCACCGTCCTCTGCGCCAGATATGGGCGCTGCTGATGCTTACGCGGCGGAGCCAGCGGCAGAGGAGCCTGCTCCAGTTGAGGAAAAAACTGGTGGCCTTAGTTTCTTTAGAAAGCTAACAGCATCAACACGCCAAGCGGCTGCTGAAGAGAGTAGTGCGCCAGAAGACGTAAATGAAGTAAATGAATCTGGTGGCGGCGGAACGGGCGGCATGGCCAGCGACGATAAGCCTTCGCTTACTAGTGATGATAATGATCAGTTGGAAATTCCAGCCTTCTTAAGGCGACAATCTAATTGAAAGATATAGACGTTATGTCAAAAAGGGCTGCAGTTTCTGCGGCCCTTTTTTTATCACCACATCTTGAGGGCATCGTCGTCCTTATCTTTAGCTTCGACCCAGTTTTCGCTGTCTGACGTTTTTTCTTTTTTCCAAAAGGGCGCGTTGGATTTTAAAAAGTCCATTATGTAAGCGGCGCTCTCGAACGCGGCCTCGCGGTGGGCGGAAGCAGTGGCAACCAACACAATTTGGTCCCCTGGAAACAGCTCACCGAAGCGGTGGATGACCGTAATAGCATCTAGGGGCCAACGGGCCGCCGCGTCAGCTGTGATGCGTTCAAGCTCGCTTATGGTCATCGGTGGGTAATGCTCTAGCGTCATACTGGTGATAGGCTCGCTCGCCATATCACGCACGAGGCCAGTGAAGCTAACCACCGCGCCAATTTCATGATTGTCAGCGCTCATCGCCTTTAGCTCGGCGGCGACGTCAAAGTCTTCTTCACATACTATTATTTTGGGTGTCATGACTAACCCCCTGTAACGGGTGGGAAAATTGCAACTTCATCAGCGTCGCTTACCACGTGGTCGCCGCGTACATAGCATTCGTTGACGGCAATGCGTAGGCGGCTAGGGTCAGCGAGCGCGCTCTCATGCCCTTCGCTCTGAGTGCTCAGCCAAGTGAGCAAAGCGGGTACTGTGGTTACATCATGCGGCAAGGAAATATCTTCAGCGCCAGTGCCTATCCGCTCTCTTACCCATGCGAAATAAAGCAGCTTCATCGCATCACACCATGTGTTTTAGGCCAGCGCGCAGATAGTCTAGGCCCGTATATAAGGTGAGAACAGCTGCGATCCATAAGCCCCAAATGCCGATATCGTAGGCTGGGATACCAAGCGGTGGCAGGCAGTAGGTGCCGCAAAGTGCGCCAAGTGCTACCATTTGAATGGTCGTTTTCCATTTAGCCGCTAATGAAACGGGGACGCTAACCTGTACACCCGCTAAAAATTCTCTGAGGCCAGAGACCAAAAGTTCACGCAGCAGGATGATAACAGCAGCTATGACATGGATGCCCTCAACCCACTGGAAGGAGGTCAGCATAATAATAACAGCACCGACCATCAATTTGTCTGCGATGGGGTCAAGGAACTGACCAATTTTGCTAACGGAGCCAGTGGCACGGGCTAAATAGCCATCGAAAAAGTCTGTTATGCCCGCAAGGCCAAAGGTGACAACGGCTATCCAGCTACCAAGCACAAGGTCTTCAAGGTAAAAGCTTCCCACAAGAATGGGAATAACGAAGATGCGCATCAGTGTTAGTATGTTTGGTAACGTCCACATTTACTTAAGTCCCTTTTTTCGCACCATACCGCAGGTGGCGCATAGGTCAACTGCGATCATGTCTCTTCATGGAAATGATCGTAAATAGACTGGGCAAGTGCCTTTGAAATGCCGTCGACCATCATCATTTCTTTCACGCCAGCGTCTTGCACCGCCTTGCCTGAGCCAAAATAATGTAGCAAAGCCTTCTTACGTTTGGCACCAACCCCCTTAAGGCCGTCTAGCGGTGACTTGATCAGGTCGTTTTTGCGGCGGGTGCGGTGGGTGCCGATCGCAAAGCGGTGGGCTTCGTCGCGCAGGCGTTGCAGATAATAGAGCACAGGGTCGTTTACGGGCAGGGTGAAGCTTTGCTGCCCGCGAATGTGAAACTGCTCACGTCCTGCGTTGCGGTCTGGCCCCTTGGAGATCGCCACCACTTTAAGATCGGTGACACCGAGATCATCTAAAACCTCATGCACAGAAGAGAGCTGGCCTTTGCCACCATCAATCAGTAACAGGTCAGGCCACTCACCGCCGCCATTACCGTCTCCCTCACTAGTTTCCTTTTGTAAGCGCTTGAAACGGCGCTCCATAACCTCACGCATCATGCCAAAGTCATCACCTGGGCTGTTGCGCTCGTCTTTAATGTTATATTTGCGGTAACTGTTCTTCATGAAGCCCTCAGGGCCAGCGACAATCATCGCCCCAATGGCATTTGTACCCTGAATATGGCTGTTATCATACACTTCAATGCGTTCAGGCGGTGCGTCCATTGCGAAAAGCTTTGCGACGCCTTCCTGTAGCTTTTGCTGGCTAGCGGTCTCTGCCATGCGGCGTTTGCCCGCCTGCTCAGCGTTTAGAATAGCTTGTTGCATCGCCTCTTTTTTGCGTCCACGCTTAGGCACGGTCACGCTGATCTTTCGCTCGGCGCGCTCGCTTAGCGCTTCACGCAGGAGGGTGTGTTCCATGATGTCATGGCTGAGCAGCACTTCTTTTGGAATGGGTTTGTTGTCATAAAACTGGGTGATGAAAGCTGTCAGAACATCTTCAATTGAAGCATCAGATGCATGGCGAGGGAAGTAGGCACGGTGCCCCCAGTTTTGCCCAGCACGGAAGAAAAATACTTGGATGCAAACTTGTCCGCCGGTATCAGCTGCGGCAATAATATCGGCATTTTCGACCATGGCATTTGCCAGTGATTGATGGCTTTGAATTTGGCTGAGTGCGGTCAAGCGGTCACGGTAAAGGGCCGCCACTTCATAATCTGTTGCATCAGATGCTGCCTGCATTTTATCCGCAAATCGCTTTTGGATGTGGGTGGTGCGACCCTCTAAAAAGTCTTCTGTGTCTTTCACAAGTTGGCCGTAATCTGCTTCGTTAATTTTATCTACGCAGGGTGCCGCACAGCGTTTTATCTGATGCAGGAGGCAGGCGCGGGTCCTGCTTTCTAGCGTTGCATCGGTGCAGGACCTGAGTTGAAAAACTTTTTGTAGGGTGTTCAGCGTGCGGGTCACGGCACTAGTATTTGCGAAGGGACCATAGTATTTTCCACCCTTTTTTCTCGCCCCGCGGTGCTTGGTAATCTGTACCCATTTATGGTCAGTTCTGAGCAAGATATAGGGGAAAGATTTATCGTCTTTTAGCAACACATTATAGGTTGGTTTAAAGCGTTTAATAAGGCTCGCTTCCAGCAGCAGGGCCTCCGCTTCCGTGTGTGTTGTTACAAAAATCATTTCAGCAGTGCGGCTCACCATCTTTTGTAATCGGTGGGTCAAACGGTTAATCTGTGTGTATGACATAACGCGTTTTTTTATGCTCTTTGCTTTGCCGACATAAAGCACATTTCCAGCTTCATCTAGCATGCGATAAACCCCTGGATGATGGGGGGCGATTTTTTGGCAATTTTTGATAATAGAAATGCCTTGGGCGAGGGGCCCTGTATCCGCATTTTTTATTGTTTCATTGCTCATATTATTTCAGGTGTCCCAGTGTGAGGTACGTTCCGCGAGCGCTATAATGGGATGATTAGCCCTTAAATATCAATCACAAAGAATCATGATAAAATTAATCAAATTATTTCTTCCACGAAACCTGTTGATAACTTTGTTCACAACTTGCGGGCTGAGTGCTTAAGTCTGCGGAAACCTTGAGTCTATAGGTGATTGCACAAAAAATAGGCAAATTACCTAAGTCTTTGATATTGCTGAATATGTTCTGTGTCAAACAACTACTAAAACTATTTTTCTAAGAGTTGTCTTATCCAACTAAGTGAAATGTGGCAAAAGTGGCATGATGTGTACAACTTAAATAGGCTTGTCTGAGATTAAGTGCTTGTTTCGTAAGACGTTAGCAAAAGGTTAACGGTCTTTTTTGCGTTCGATTTCTACGCCTACGCTGGCTGCGCCTTTAACGGCAGCTAACTTTTCCACACACACTTTTACCGATGCGACCAGTGGTGAGGCCAGTTCCAATTCAGCAATTTTTTCAGCCATAGTTTCAACCAAATGGATATGGCCGTTATCGATGATTTCATCGATGCGTTTTACCACCTCGTTATAGCATACAACATTGTTAATATTATCGCCGTGATCTGCCTCTTCAATAACTGCTAAATCCACATTAATACGAACGGGTTGGCGTGCTCCTTTTTCGTGTGCGAAGACACCAATGTAAGCCAGCGTTTCATAGTCGCGCACAAAAACATGGCGCAAGGAGAGGTCGGCATTTGCATAATCTGAGTTGGTCAAAATGGTTACTCCTAGAGACTAAAATTCTGTGCTCTTACGCTTAAGAGTCGTTGCTGTTAATATCAGGTGTTTTCCACGCCAAATGTTGCCCGCCGTCAAGCGCAATCATTTGTCCCGTCATTGATGGTGTCGCTAAAATAAACTTAATAGCTCCAGTGATTTCAGTGAGGGCTGGTCCGCGACCAAGTGGCACATCTTTTTCTTCAGTTGTGAAGCTGTCACCATTTTGGTGGATGCTTGGCAAGGTCGGCCCGGGGCCAATCGCGTTAACCCTAATTTGTGGTGCCAGTGCTTGCGCGCTGGTTTGTGTCAGGGTCCAAAGAGATGCCTTTGATAAAGTGTAACTCATGAACTGCGGATTTAATTTCCAGACACGCTGGTCAATAATATTGATCACGCAGCCATCAGTGCCCTTTGGCAGGGCCGCCGCAAATTTTTGTGTGAGCGTAAAAGGTGCATGAAGGTTTATCTCCATGTGGCGATCCCACGATCCACGCGTCACGCTTTTGAGATTATCTTTTTCATAAATGGATGCGTTGTTTATGAGCAGGGTGATCGGTTTGCCGATAAGCGCGCTTGCTTTTTTAATGAGTGCTTCAGTGTCATCACGGTTTGAAAGATCCGCACCGATGGTTTCAACCGCTACACCGTGCTGGGCGAGCTCTTCTTTTAAGGCTTCAGCCTCGTTAGGGCTTCCATGATGATGAATAACTACATCGTGACCGTTTGCAGCCAGATCACTCGCGATAGCGCGTCCGATGCGCTTAGCGGCGCCAGTTATGAGTGCGGTGGCCACTTAAGCCCCCACCACGCTACCAACGTGCATAAGATGATACATGTATGAGCCGTAGCCGATAAGCATCAACGCGCCTACATAGCGGCCAATGGAGCCTTGGAAGGCACAAAACGGCAAGAGCAGCGCTGATGTGCCTAGCATCACCCATAGGTCAATGCGGAGCAAGGTTTCAGACACTGGGATCTCGCCAAAGAATGATGCGATACCAACGATGCCGAGGATATTAAAGATGTTGGAGCCAATAACGTTACCAATGGCGACGTCATAGTGTTTTCTAACAGCGGCAACTAGGGCTGTAACAAGTTCGGGCAAGCTAGTACCGATAGCTACAAGTGTGAGGCCAATAACTTCTTCGCTAACACCTAAGCCACGTGCGATAATAATGGCGCTGTCCACAAGTAAGTCCGCACCAACGGCGAGACCAATGAGGCCAGCGATAACCATCGCAAGACTGGCCCTAAGTCTCAGAGGCGCTTCCTCCAGTTCTTCAAGTTCTTTAAATTCAATTTCTGTAGGGTCTTTTTCTTCAGGGTGCGCTTTAGACCGCAGTGCGGAATATATAAGGAACCACAAGAGCAGAGCAACGAGTGGGATGCCTTCAACCCAAGTGAAGTGACCACCAATTTCATAGCCAAACAACGTAAAGCCATTAGCAATATAAACGAACATACAACTGATAATGAGCATGAAAATAAGATTGCGCGTGACCCGCGGTACCGAGCAGCATATAGGTGCAAGCAAGGCAGGTAGGCCAATAACCAACAGGACGTTCGCGATATTTGAGCCAACCACGTTACCCATGGCAAGACCACCAGCACCGCTAAAGATAGCTTTAATAGCGACAACCAGTTCAGGTGCGCTGGTGCCGAAGGCAATGATGGTAAGGCCAATAACGAGGGTGGAAACACCCATGCGCTTGGCGAGGGCGACTGCGCCGCGTACCAAAAAGTCTCCCGCAAAAACGAGAATAGTCAATCCAATGAGGGCTTGAACGTATGACATCGTGATCCTTAAACTTTGCTACTCAAAACAGCACGTGTTCCCATCGTATAAAGCGGCAATGCCCAGATGGGAAGCATTATGGTTAATTAATAGCCTTTATTTCTATCTAATTGGTTAATGAGTGGTTTTCCCGCCTCATAGTCCCTTATAGATTCTAGTACATATTCCACTGCAGAGCGTATCTGGGTCACTGCGGAAATATGCGGTGTAATTACAATTTCATCCATGCCCCAAGCAGGATGATCGCTTGGCAGTGGCTCTTGCTCGAACACATCAAGGGTCGCAGCTTTAATATGCCCAGCCTTTATGGCGGCAATAAGAGCGGTGAGGTCCAGCGCACTGCCGCGCCCCACATTGATGATGGCTGCGCCTTGTTTGCAAGCGGCTAGGCTATCACTGTTTAAGATATGATAGGTGTCAGTAGTGGAGGGCAGTAAGTTCACCACAATGTCACTTCTACCAAGAAACGCGCTGAGGGTATCCTTGCCGTAAAAATGCGTAACGCCGTCTTCCGCCTCTTTAGGGCTCGTTGACCATGTGTTGATTGGGTAATGAAAAGTCTTTAGCTGTTGGGCTGTATGGTGCCCAAGCGTGCCGTAGCCCATGATCCCTACAGTAATCTCAGAACTGGGCTTCGGAAAAAAAGGTGCCCAGTTTTGCTTTTGTTGTTCAACGCGCATACGAGGCATCTGGCGGTGATGCGATATAACGCTCATCACTACATATTCTGCCATACCTTCTTTGAGGCCACGGTCAGCCATGCGCACGATCGGGGTGTCGGTAGGCAGATCAGGGTCTGTGATCAAATGATCAACACCCGCGCCAAGCGAGTAGATTACATCAATATTTTCATACGTTTTCAGCAGACCCGGTGTTGGGTGCCAAACAAAAGCATAGGATGCTTCACGCACATCACCCCAGCTATCTTGCGTCCGCACTTCAATATTTGGTGCTAGCTCCGCAAATGCTTTAAGCCACGGCGCGGCGGGCTCGCGGTCTAGAAAAAATAAAATTGGTTTGGTCGTCATAGTGCTAGCGCCCCGCAAAGATAGAATTTCACATTGTCCCCGTATCAAGCACTATATGGGGGCAAAATATATATTTTCAAGCTGTAAAATATATAACTTAAGACCTGCTAATTCACAGGTGTTGCCAGCGTGTCATGGTGGCTATCAATGACGGCGCGCAGTGAAAAGCTAATGTCGTCTAGGTCTTCAAAACCAGCGGCTTTAGCGATCACTTCTTTTTCGTCGCGAGTGATAGTGGCCCCTTCACCAAAATGCACCATGTCGCGGAAATAGCCGATGGTGAAGCTGTCAAAATCGCTACCCTCCGCGATGGTGAAGAGGCTATTGTCCTTGCCGTAAACACTTTTTAAGTATGCGTTTTCCATGCGGCGTTGGGCGAGTACATCCTCTCGCTTGCCTTTCACGGCTGTAAACATTTCAACATAAAAGATACCGGTGCCGTCTGCGCGGGTTTTTAGCTCGTCCCATGTTTCGTCTGACGAGGCGAAAAAAGCTTTGAAGTAAACGACATCGCGCTTAAACAGCGCGCCTATTTTTTCGCGCTCATCATGGCAGGCATCGTTTGAGCAATCGGGCATAGTTGGGCCAATGAAGAACAAATCCCATTGATCACCAAGCGAGTGGCGCATGATGATCGGCTCTATGGTTTCAGCGCGCTCCCAGTCATATGTTTTAAGTTCAGCCAAAAAGGGTTTAAAGTGCCCAGGTTTGGCGCGCACCAGTTCTACCAGGTAATCATCGGCAGTCACGGTTGTGAGTGGTGCTGCTCCTATAAACAACAAACCCACTAGTAAATTTAATATTTTTTGCATGTCCCACTCCCCATAGATTCTATCTTGAAAGCCTATTCTTTTAATTAGCCTTTGCCTAGTGGGCACTTGATTGGTTGGCGAAGACCTTGTAGAAGGCTGTCAGCGGCGCTTTGAAATAGTTTCAGGTTTTGCTTGCTTTCTATTTGGCTAGGGCATATATAACGCGCCTTGAATTACTGAATCGGCGAAATCGTCGGTTCGCGCTCAACCAACGTGTTGAGACAAAGATATGAGAAGGTTAATACAATGGCAGTACCTAAGAGTAAGATCTCCAAATCACGCCGCGGCATGCGTCGTTCACACGACAGCTTGAAGCCAGCGAATGTTGCTGAAGATCAAAACACAGGCGAATTTAAATTGCGTCACCACATTGACCTAAAAACTGGTCAATACCGTGGTCGTCAAGTGATCGAGCCTAAAGGCGATTACTAAGACTTAAGCGCTTACGAATTTTAAACCGGCGGTTCCCATGGGATCGCCGGTTTTTCTTTGCCTTTAAAAGACCTTTTTTTAGTCATTAATGTTCCGTTCAAGTTTGGCACTGTAATGTGATAGCCTAATACCTAACAGGAGCATATCTATGTCGCAGACACTCAAAAATTGGTTAGTCGTTTTTTCCGTAATTTTGGCGGGAAATAACGCACTTGCAGCCCAAGAGGCACAAGAGCAACAAGCGCCAACATTTGAGGAAGCCCCGGTTCTTCTTGAAAAAGAAGATGCAGACGAGTTCGGCCATATTGCGATGCAGAGAGTGCTGCAAACTAAGCAGGCCGTTAATATCGGCACCTATTATGAACTGCTCTATGAAACAGCGAAACGCATTGAGCGCACATCAGGGCGCGCAGATATCGATTGGAGCTTTGTGCTGCTTGAGAGCGATCTGTTGCAAGCTTGGTCACTGCCTGGCGGTAAAATTGCTGTTAACACAGGGCTTATGCGCCACTTAGGCGACAAACAAGAGGTTGCAGCTTTGCTTGCCCACCAAATGGCGCATGTACTGCTTGGTCATGACCTGTTTGTGCTCAATCAAAATGATGTACAAACCAACGTGCTGTCTCAAAAAGTGTCGTTCGAGGGCAATCAGTGGGAAGAACTGGCGGAAAAAACAGGTGCGCTTCTCGCACGAGATATGCATGTGGGCTCATACAGCCGCATGATGGAAAGCGAAGCCGATGATCTTGCAGGTGTTTTACTTTTGAAAGCGGGCTTTGATCCAGCAGCGCAAATTGGTCTGTGGCAGTTCATGAAATATGAAAAGCAATTAAACCCTGAATATGTGCAGTCGCATCCCTCTGTGGATTGGCGTATTGAGCAGATGCAAGGCTCGCTGCCGTGTTATTATCAGGTTTATAAAGAGGTGTGGGGGCAGTTGCCCGCAGGGCTGAAAAGTGCTGGTGGTAGTGGCAATGTACAGTGTCCACCGATTGTAACGGGTGTTATGGGCCAAATTCGTGGAAATGACACCGAAAGCTATGCTGATAACGATGATGACAGCGAAGCTTACGAAGAAGGCTACGATGAGGGCTATTCAAATGGGCGTAAGAGCCGCAGAATGGCTTATGATTGGCGTGATTTTCATGGTTTTAGTGGCATTTATTATGATCACAGCTTCTATAGTAGCCATTTTTTCTACGACCCATATTACATCTCATGGAACTATGGCTTTTCACATTACTTGAGCTATCGGATCGTCTTTGGCGGACATAATTATTATCGCTGGTCACCTGCTTGGTATGGCTGGAACTATTACACACCGTACCGCCCGAGCTACCGCATCAATAAGAAGAACAGAAAGCATTATCGCCGCCATGAGCGATTTGATCAACGGCCAAATTATACAGCCCGCAAGCGTAATACACGTCGCGGCAGTACAGTGACCTATGATCGTGTTGCTTTTCGCAAGAACGCAAGCGACCGTAATTTTGGTGAACGTCGTGTTGCCCGCAAACAGCGACTAAATGAGGGCGGTGGCGCTATAAACACAGCAAATGAACGCCAACGTCCACGCCGTGTATCGCGAGACGGTCAGGTGGCACCAAAAAGTGCGATCACCAATAAGCGTCTACAGGGTGGTTCTATTCAGCAAAGGCGTGGTGATGTTATTGATGGACAAAAGCCACGTATTGCGCGCACAAAAGCGGTGCGTCAAAATCGTGCAGGTGAGCGCGGCGGTGATGCGATAACACAAACAAATGGTGATACCACACCAAAAGTGAACCGCAGACCCTCAAAGAAACGCAATATTCAGCCTTCATCATCGCAGCGTAAGCGCGCCATAGAAAATGCACGTGAGCGGGTGGAAACCACCAAACCTGTGCGCAAGCAAACACGGCCAAACCGTAAGATGAGACAGCAGAGTAGCGAAGCTGATTTTGAACGCCCCAAAGCACGCAACACACAGACTGTAAAGCCGAGAGCACAAAACAGAACACAAAACAAAACGCCTGTTGTGCAGCCAAAAACAAAAGCCTATACGCCGCCTAAGCAGAAAGTATATAAAGCGCCCAAGGTCAAAACACCTAAGGCGAACACACCTAAGACAACACCAAAGGTACGGACACAGCCGCGCAAGTTTAACCGTCGTATCGATAAATAAGTCTGTTTGTTAAGAACGGTAGTCTAAGCCAATGTCCACAGCGGGTGCGCTTTGGGTGAGGCGCCCCACAGAGATATAGTTAACGCCTGTTTCAGCGATTTTCTTGATGGTGTCGAGCGTGACACCGCCTGAGGCTTCACAAGGGATTTTGCCGTCAACAAGTGCCAGCGCTTCACACAGCGTTGCAGGCGACATGTTATCTAACAACAAGCTATTGGCTCCCGCATCCACCGCAGCCGTCACCTGTTCTAGAGTGTCACATTCCACTTGAATATCACTGCGTCCCGTAGATTTTGCAGCCTTTACAGCTTTTTCAACCGATCCAGCGACCGCCAAGTGATTGTCTTTAATCATAACTGCATCAAACAGGCCCATGCGGTGGTTGGTGCTGCCGCCCATTAGCGTGGCATATTTAGCGAGTGCTCGAAGCCCTGGAATGGTTTTGCGGGTATCGAGTAACTTGGCCTCGGTGTGGTTGATTTGGTCCACGTAGGCCTTAGTTAGCGTGGCAATGCCTGATAGATGCTGCATGATGTTCAGCGCTGTGCGCTCACCTGTTAACAGTGCGCGGGCCTTGCCAGATATAGTCATCAGTGGCGTGCCAGCGGTCACTTTATCACCGTCACTCACATGCGTGGTAATCTCAGCATTTACATCTAAGCGCTTGAAGGTAGCGGTGGCTAACTGCGTGCCTACAACAACCATATCTTCGCGGGCATTCATCGTGGCGGTTAGGTTTTCATTTTCACCTATGACCAAAGCACAAGTAACATCGCCGCTTGCCACATCTTCAGCGAAGGCTTGGTCCAAAAGGGCGGTTACTTCGCCGTCGTTTAATGGGAAGACGCTCATTTTTTTGGTGGGCTCATCTCAAGCATACGCTCAAGCGGCGCGAGGGCTGCAAGACGGGTCTCTTCATCTACCTCAATCTGCGGTGATAGATCACGCAAACAAATATAGAGCTTCTCGAGTGTGTTTAATGCCATGAATGGACACTGGTTACAGCTACATTTGCCGTCTGCGCCCGGTGCGCCGATGAAGGTTTTATTGGGCGCAGCCTTTTCCATCTGGTGAATAATGCCAGGCTCTGTTGCAATAATCAGCGTATCCGCTTCATGGTTCAGACAAAAATCTAAAATTCCGCTAGTGGAGCCAACAAAGTCAGCGTGTTGTACAATTTGTGATGGGCACTCCGGGTGTGCGGCAACGGGCGCGCTCGGGTGCCGGGCTTTCAACTTAATCAGTTCTTTTTCACTGAAGTTTTCGTGCACGATGCATGTGCCGGGCCACAAGACCATTTCGCGGTCGTTCTTGCGCGAGAGATAGCCACCAAGGTGACGGTCAGGCGCGAATATAATTTTTTGATCCTCAGGGATTTGCCCGAGGATATAATCAGCGTTGGATGAGGTGACAATGATGTCAGACATGGTCTTGATCGCTGCTGAGCAGTTGATGTAGCTCAGCACCATGTGGTCAGGATGCTCTGCTTTAAAGGCGGCAAAATCATTAGGTTGGCAGCTATCTTCCAAGCTACAGCCAGCGTCCATATCTGGTAGTATGACGGTTTTCTCAGGGCTGAGAATTTTTGCCACTTCTGCCATGAAACGTACACCGCAAAATACAATAACGTCTGCATCCGTTGCGGCAGCTTTGCGCGAGAGGTCTAGGCTATCGCCGACAAAGTCCGCAAGGTCTTGAATTTCACCATCTTGGTAAAAATGCGCGAGAATAACGGCATTTTTTTCTTTAGCGAGACGTTTAATTTCGCCAACTAGGTCGATGGTTGGGTCAATTTGTGGGGTGGCTATGGTCATGCCTGCTCTCCAAATTTTTGTCGCTTAGTGCGCAGTGTATATAGGCGCATTGTTAGCGCTGCAAAGTGGTAAAGGCAAATATATTTTCTGTTTATTTAAGTGGCATGAACTTGCTATCAAGACGAATAGGCTGGTTACAGGTCACACGGCCATCCTCCACCATCATAATAAGGTGCGAAAAGACCGAGCGTGAGGCCGCTAAATGCAAGCGTGGATCCACGTCTTTGTAGAGCCGTTCAGTGATGGCACTGATGGTGATATGTCCTGCTGATAGTGCATCAAAAATCTGCTGTTCACGCTGGCGCCTATGACCAATAAGCGCGCTGGTGAATCGCGTGGGTTTGGTCACCGGCTTGTCATGCGTGGGATACATAATGTCATAGTTTTTGTCCCGCACCTTTTTAAGGCTATCCATATAGTCACGCATATCACCGTCAGGCGGTGATATTACGGTGGTGGCCCAGCGCATAACATGATCACCAGTGAACAAGGCATTTTCCTCTGCGAGTTCAAAACACATGTGGTTTGAAGTGTGGCCGGGCGTGAAAACGGAGCGTATGGTCCAGCCCGAACCGCTAATCACGTCTCCGTCTTTAAGGAAGATATCTGGCGAGAAGTCCATGTCCGCGCCGGCTTCTACTTTTTCATCTTCTAGTCCGGCTTTTTTGCCACCACCATGCGGGCCGTAGCCATATGTTTTGGTAGCACACTGGGCTGCTAGCCAAGGGGCTAGGGTTGAGTGGTCTGCGTGGGTATGGGTCACTAAAACGCCCAGCACAGGACGCCCTGCGATAGCTGCGATCAGCGCTTGCTTGTGGGCTTCGTCTGCGGGGCCAGGGTCGATGACAGCAAGGTCTGACGTGCCGACAATATAGGTGCCTGTTCCAGTAAAAGTATAGGGGCCAGCGTTGTTGGCCGTCACGCGCGCAATCAGCGAACTTATTTGCAGCAATTTGCCGTACTCTGGCAGGGTATATATTGGTGTATGCATGAGATGAGACTAGGCATTAATGCTACGAGCGCAAACAAAAATATTACACTGTGTAGGTGACGCCGTCTTAGTAAGCGCGGTTGATACAGAAGTCGACAATGCCAATAAGCGCTTTGCGCGCGTCATTATCAGGGAAAATCGCCAATGCGTCTTTTGCTTTGTCACCATAGTGGTGTGCGCGTTTGATCGTGTCATTGAGCGCACCGTGCTGGTTCATAAAGGCTGTGGCTTGGGCTAGGTCATTTTCATTCTGCTTCTGGTCTTCCATTGTGGTGCGCCAGAACTTGCGTTCGGCGTCATCACCGCGACGGTATGACAGAATAACTGGCAGGGTGATTTTACCTTCTTTGAAGTCATCGCCCACTGATTTGCCCATGGTTGCTTGCTTGGCTGAGTAATCCAAGACGTCATCGACTAGTTGGAAGGCGATGCCCAAATACTGACCATAGTTGGCGAGCGCTTGCTCCACATCCTCGCCTTGCTCAGAGATCACGCCAGAAATTTCACACGCCGCAGCAAATAGAGCGGCAGTTTTAGCTGCAATCACTTCTAAATATTGTTCTTCAGTGGTTTTGAGATCGTGGCTGCGCATCAATTGCATCACTTCCCCTTCAGCGATAATAGACGACGCACTTGAGAGAATTTTCAAGACCTTTAGAGAACCATCTTCAATCATCAGCTCAAACGAGCGACTAAAGAGGAAATCTCCGACCAGTACACAGGGTTGATTGCCGTATATCGCGTTGGCGGTTTTGTTGCCGCGGCGCATATCGCTTTCGTCTACTACATCATCGTGCAGCAGGGTCGCGGTATGGATAAACTCTACGCAGGCAGCCAGTTGAATTTGGCGTTTGCCTTCATAACCAATCAGCTTAGAACTAGCGAGCGTGAGCATGGGGCGCAGTCGCTTGCCGCCAGCTGCTATCAGGTGGCCTGCAAGCTGAGGGATGAGGGCAACTGGGCTTTCCATGCGGCTTAAAATTGCTTCGTTTACTTCAGCCATATCGTCAGCGACCAACGCTTGTAGCGTTTTTATCGCAGTATCAGAAGCAGACTTCTGGTTATTCATCGGCAGAATTTCAGCCATTTTTAGTCCCCAACGCTTACTCTAACTAATTTAGGTTTCACACTTTGTATCCGTCAAAATAACACATATCAAGCAAATCATTAAAATTGTAGGTTATTTACTTTAGGCGCGCTACCCTATGGCAAAGGTGACTTTATGACTCATGATTTCGACGATATTTCGGTACCAGACGGCTGCTCCCTAGATGATTTTTTAGGGGGTGCGGTGAGGCTTATTCAGCCCATAGATGGTTACCGAATTTCGATGGATACTGTGATGTTAGCGGCATCTGTGCCTGCTAGAAGCGGCGAGCATGTTTTAGAGGCTGGTACGGGCACCGCAGGGGCGGCTTTGTGCCTTGCAGAGCGGGTTGAAGGCATAGAAGTGACAGGATTAGAACTGCAAAAACCGATGATTGAACTTGCCGAACACAATATCGTGATCAATAAAAAGCAAGGGCTTGTGAGCGTTGTGGAGGGGGATATTACTGCACCGCCCGCGGTTATGCGCGAGGGGCAGTTTGATCATGTTATTGCCAATCCGCCGTATCTTAGCAAAGGTAAAGCAATCCGCCCACCGGCCCTGACCAAGGGTCTAGCCCACATGAACAGCTCAGCCACACTAAAAGACTGGGTGCATTTTTGTATTTTAATGGCGCGGCACAAGGGCACGGTTACCTTTATTCACCGTGCGGACTGTTTGGACGAAATCATTCATCTCATGCATCGCCGCGTCGGTGAGATATGCTTGTTTCCACTGTGGCCGCGGGCGGGTTCTTCGGCCAAACGCGTGATCGTGCAAGGCCGTAAAGGTATGCACGGTGTGATGCGCGTTTTGCCGGGTATTGCGCTCCACGGAGAGGTCGATCGCTACACCAAGGAAGCAGAAGCAGTGTTGCGGCACGGTGAAGCATTAGACCTAGGCACCATCACCAGTTTTGCGCCTTCACAAAAATAGCAATAATCTTACACAGTCTTTGCTTGCCAACACGCGGCTTGGCGGCTATTTCAAAGGGTAGACATTACCAGAGGAAATTTCGTGACTAATATCCCCAAAGTACACCTAGACCAGATGGATGAATTTCGTGAGAGTATCGATAATATCGATGCCTCGTTGGTGTTTATGTTGGCTGAGCGCTTTAAAGTGACCAAAAAGGTTGGTGTTTTCAAAAAACGCCATAAACTGTCACCCGCCGACCCCCAGCGTGAGAGAAACCAAATTGAGCGGCTTAGGACGCTTGCCCATAATGCCAATTTGGACCCAGAATTTAGCGAAAAGTTCCTGCAATTTATCATCACAGAGGTGATCAAACACCACGAGCAAATCTTGGACGATGACACATAGGCCATACAGAGGCGATTGTTGCCTTGACCCATCCCCTTGAGGCTTATACTAAGGTCATATGATAGACCCAAAATTTATGATTGAAGGTAGTTATGGCAGGCCAGGCCCAAAATAAAGATAAAGCATTATCCTTTCAGGATTTGATCCTTACGCTTCAGCATTACTGGGCGAGTGAAGGTTGTGTCATTCAGCAACCGTACGATCTGCCAATGGGGGCAGGGACCTTTCATCCCTCCACAACCTTAAAAGCACTGGGCCCCGACCCATGGCGCGCTGCGTATGTGCAGCCTTGTCGCCGTCCAACCGATGGTCGCTACGGTGAAAACCCGATGCGATTGCAGCATTATTATCAATTTCAAGTTATCTTAAAACCGAGCCCTGAAGATATGCAGGCGCTCTACCTCGGCTCGTTGAAAGCCATTGGTATCGACCCTGAGCTTCACGACATTCGTTTTGTTGAAGACGACTGGGAAAGCCCAACGCTCGGTGCGTGGGGCCTTGGCTGGGAAGTGTGGTGTGACGGCATGGAAGTTAGCCAGTTTACCTATTTCCAACAAGTGGGTGGTTTTGACTGTAAACCCGTATCTGGCGAGCTGACCTATGGTCTTGAACGCCTCGCCATGTTCGTACAGGGCGTCGATAACGTTTATGACCTTGATTATAACGGGGCGGGTGTTAGTTACGGCGATGTGTTCCTCGAGAACGAAAAAGAGCAATCTGCTTATAACTTTGAGCATGCGACCACTGAAAAACTGTTTGAAGACTTTAAAAACAATCAGGCTGAGTGTCAGATGCTGCTTGAGGCAGAACTACCGCTGCCAGCGTATGAGCAATGTATTTTGGCTAGCCACACATTTAACCTGTTGGATGCGCGCGGCGTGATCTCTGTTACCGAGCGCCAAGCTTACATTGGGCGGGTACGCGATATGGCAAAAGGTTGCTGTGCGGCTTGGATCAAGAAAAATGGTTGGGACGCTGAGTAATGCCAAAGCCTAATAATGAGTTGTTAATTGAACTGTTCAGTGAAGAAATTCCTGCCCGTATGCAAGCGAAAGCGCGCGGCGATCTTGCTCGTTTGATGAGCGAGGGCTTGAAGGATGCTGGCTTAAGCTTTGACAGCTTAGAGAGCTATTCAACACCGCGCCGCTTGTGCATGGTGATGCATGGCTTGCCCGCTGGGACGCCAGATATTAGTGAAGAACGCCGCGGACCGCGCGCTGATGCGCCCGAGCAAGCGCTCGCTGGCTTTTTGCGCGGTGTTGGCATGACCCGCGATCAGTTGGTTGAACGCGAAGATAAAAAGGGTACGTTCCTATACGCCCTGATCGAGAAAAAAGGTCGCGCAACAGCGGACGTTGTTGCAGAGGTGCTCGCGAACGTTATTAAAAATTTCCCATGGCCCAAGCAACAGCGCTGGGGCAGTGGCAGTTTGCGCTGGGTGCGCCCACTACATAGTATTTTATGTTTGTTAGGCGGAAAATCGATCATCGTGGACATGGACGGTGTCTCTAGTGGTGCCGTGACCAACGGTCATCGCTTCATGGCACCAGACGCTATCACGGTTACTGGTTTTGCTGATTATAAAGCTAAGCTTTTAAAAGCTAAAGTCATGATCGACCAAGATGAGCGCGCAGTAATGATCGCGGACGCAGCGAAAAGCCTTGCAGCCGCTGAAGGCCTTGAGTGGGTTGAAGACAAAGGCTTGCTCACCGAAGTTGCAGGCTTGGTTGAATGGCCTGTGCCGCTTCTTGGCTCTTTTGACCCTGCTTTCATGGCGGTGCCTGAAGAAGTGTTGATCCTCACCATGAAGAAGGATCAGAAATATTTTGTCTGCCGCGACCCCAAAAGCGGCAAGCTAGCGCCTAACTTTATCACTGTTTCTAACATCGAGGCCTCAGACGGCGGCACGATTGTAGCCGCGGGTAACCAGCGCGTGTTATCAGCACGTTTGTCGGACGCAAAGTTCTTTTGGGATCAAGACCTTAAGGGTAAGTTGGATGATCTTTTGCCCAAGCTGGATGATATTGTTTTCCATGAGAAATTAGGGACTGTGGCGGAGCGTGTAGGGCGGATTAAAGTGCTGGCGGGGAACCTCGCTGATGTGGTTGGTTGCGACAAGGCGGACGCTGAACGCGCGGCAGAAATTTGTAAGGCTGATTTGGTATCTAACATGGTGTCAGAGTTTGCTAGCTTGCAGGGTGTTATGGGGCGTTATTATGCCCTAGAGCAGGGTGAAAAACCTGAAGTCGCGGGCGCTGTGCGCGATCACTACGCGCCCAAAGGCCCCGATGATGCATGCCCCACGGAGCCTGTTTCAGTAGCGGTGGCACTGGCTGAAAAAATTGACACTTTGGTTGGCTTTTTTGGCATTAACCAGAAACCAACAGGCTCGAAAGACCCGTTTGCACTGCGCCGCGCAGCGCTCGGTGTTATTCGCCTGATCACTGAAAACAACCTTCGCGTTTCGCTGGTTGATCTGTTCGGGGATTTGAGCGGTGAGTTAGTACCATTCTTCGCTGATCGCCTCAAAGTGCAGCAACGTGAAAAAGGCGTACGTCATGATTTAATCGATGCGGCAGGTGATGCGAACGACTTGGTGTTGTTGCTGGCTAAAGTGGCTGCGCTCACAGATTTTGTCGCGACCGATGACGGTGTGAACCTGCTTGCGGGCTATAAACGGGCGGCTAACATCCTTGCGAAAGCTAGTGGTGACCATGGTTCTCCTAGCGAAACACATTTGGTTGAGGACGCCGATAAAGCGCTGTTTTCTGCGCTTTCAAGCATAGACGATGAAGTTAACGCTGCGATATCTGATGAAGATTTTGGTAAGGCGATGGCGCTGCTCTCAACACTTAGGGCGCCCATCGATGGTTTCTTTGACCATGTAATGGTCAACGATGATGATGCAGTTGTACGTGGCAACCGCCTCGCTATGCTTTCAACATTCACCGCGGCCGTTAACCGCGTAGCTGATTTCTCTAAAATAGAAGGTTAGACGATGACACAGTGGGTTTATAGTTTTGGTGGTGGATCGTCTGAAGGTAATTCAGAGATGAAAAACTTGTTGGGCGGCAAGGGCGCAAACCTTGCTGAAATGGCAAGCTTGGGCCTGCCAGTGCCTCCGGGTTTTACCATCACCACTGAGGTTTGTACCCACTATTATGATCACGGTGAAAATTATCCTGATGTTTTAAAAGACCAAGTGTTAGCGGCTATCGCAAGTGTTGAAAGTACCACAGGTGCTGTGTTCGGTGATGCGGTGAACCCGCTGCTTGTCTCCGTGCGCTCGGGTGCTCGGGTGTCGATGCCAGGCATGATGGACACGGTGCTTAACCTTGGCCTCAATAATGAAACCGTTGTCGGGCTTGGGGAACAAGCTGGCGACGAGCGTTTCGCATGGGATAGCTATCGTCGTTTTGTGCAAATGTACTCTGACGTGGTGCTGGGTGTTTCACATTATTATTTTGAAGATCTAATTGAAATTCATAAAGAGAATGTCGGTGTGGACTTAGACACGGACCTAACAGCAGAGGACTGGAAGGTCCTCGTGGCTCAGTTTATGGAGAAAACCGAGGCTGAACTTGGCCGCCCATTCCCGCAAGATGTACATGAACAGCTTTGGGGCGCAATTACGGCGGTGTTTGGCAGCTGGCGTATTGAGCGCGCGAAAGTTTATCGCCGTCTAAACAACATTCCTGAAGCATGGGGCACAGCTGTTAACGTGCAAGCGATGGTCTTTGGAAACATGGGCGACACCTCTGCCACAGGTGTTGCTTTTACGCGCAACCCATCAACGGGTGAGAACCAATATTACGGTGAGTATCTTATCAACGCGCAGGGCGAGGACGTGGTCGCGGGTATCCGCACGCCGCAGCACCTAACGCTGAGAGCGCGCGAGGAAGCGGGTGCGAAAGCCCCATCCATGGAAGAGACTATGCCAGAGGTTTACGAGCAGCTTGCCCAAGTGTTCGATAAGCTTGAAGACCACTACAAAGACATGCAAGACATCGAGTTTACTGTGCAAAAAGCCAAGCTATGGATGCTGCAAACCCGCGCTGGTAAACGAACAGCGAAAGCATCGCTTAAAATTGCGGTTGAGATGGCGGAGGCTGGCATTATTGACAAAAAAACCGCTGTTATGCGGGTGGAACCAGCAGCGCTGGACCAATTGTTACACCCAACGCTGGACCCTGATGCGCGCCGTGACATCCTAACAAAAGGCTTGCCTGCAAGCCCTGGTGCTGCCAGCGGTATGGCGGTGTTTGATAGTGATGAAGCTGAGGAGATGGCAAAAGACGGTAAAGAAGTTGTACTATGCCGCACTGAAACCAGCCCTGAGGATATTCACGGTATGCACGCGGCGAAGGGTATTTTAACCGCGCGCGGCGGCATGACCAGTCACGCTGCGGTGGTTGCACGTGGTATGGGTCGACCTTGTGTGTCGGGTGCGGGAACACTCCAAATTAACATAGCTGAAGGCGTGATGCGCTGTATGGGCCGTGAAGTGAAAAAAGGCGACATTATCACCATTGACGGATCAACTGGCGAAGTGATGATCGGCGCTGTCGATACCATCCAACCAGAGCTGGCGGGTGACTTTGGTATATTAATGGGCTGGGCCGATAAATATCGCCGTTTAAGAATTCGCACCAACGCCGAAACACCTGCAGATACGGAAACGGCCATTAGTTTTGGCGCTGAAGGTATTGGCCTCTGCCGAACAGAACATATGTTCTTTGATGCGGACCGTATTATCGCCGTGCGTGAGATGATTTTAGCGGACGAACAGGCTGACCGTGAGGTTGCGCTTGTTAAGTTGCTACCTATGCAACGCTCTGACTTTAAAGAGATTTTCCGCCTTATGGATGGTTTGCCAGTGACAGTGCGTTTGCTTGATCCACCGCTGCACGAGTTTATGCCGCGTGAGAAAAATGACTTTGAAGCTGTGGCAGATGCTATGGGTATTGAGACGAGTAAGCTTATTCAGCGCGCAGAAGCTTTGCATGAATTTAACCCAATGCTTGGCCACCGAGGCTGTCGTTTGGGCATTACCTTCCCTGAGATTTATGAGATGCAAGCCCGCGCCATTTTTGAGGCTGCGATTGAGCTAGAGAAAGAAGAAGGTCTCACGGTTGTTCCTGAGATTATGATACCGCTGGTAGCGACAGAGAAAGAGCTATCAATCCTTCGCGGGAAAGTAGATGCTATCGCAGAGACTGTTTTCGCTGAGCAAGACCACACCATCATTTATCAGGTCGGCACAATGATTGAGCTGCCACGCGCGGCGCTTCAGGCTGCTAAAATTGCTGGATCGGCTGACTTTTTCAGCTTTGGTACCAATGACTTAACGCAAACATGTATCGGTATATCTCGCGATGATGCGGGGCATTTCTTACCGGATTATGTCGGTCATGATATCTTTGAGCAGGACCCGTTTGTTAGTATTGACCAAGCGGGTGTTGGTGAGCTGGTGCGCCTTGGTGCTGAGCGTGGGCGCTCGACTAAGCCTGATCTAAAACTTGGCATTTGCGGTGAGCACGGCGGTGACCCTGCCTCCGTTGAGTTCTGTCATAATTTGGGGCTAGACTATGTGTCTTGCTCGCCTTATCGCATTCCAATTGCACGGCTAGCGGCAGCACAAGCAGCGATCAAAGAGACTTAGTTAGCTACCAATCCAGAAAAGAGCGACCAAAAGCACCACGGTGATCACGCCGAGGGTGATGAGGTTACGCTTGTCTTTGGCCTTTTGAACTTTAGTAATTTTTCTACGTTTCATGACTTTGCTCTCATTCGTAACATACCACCGTCCGTCCATCGGCGGTGAGATTACTATTCATATATTCTAATTTTAAAAATGCAATGGCAAGTGCGCCTTCACTGGAGCGAATATCGCCTGCAACTTTTTCATCGTCTGCGATGATTTCGGTGCCGGCCTCTGGCGCGCCGTCTGCTACTGTACAAAAAACCAGCAGTTTCTTGCGGGTGGTGCGGTGCATCATGCGGGCTGTCATCTCTTGGCCCACATAGCAACCCTTGGTGAAGCTGACGCCGTTAAAATGATCGAGATTGGCCTCTAAGCAAAAGGTTTTGTTTTGCTGCATGTCGCGGGTGCCGTCTGGAATGCCGCGTGCGATGCGGAGCTTTTCATAGTCAGAGCGCGTTAGCACGTCACCGTCAATTTTGCTCTCGCTGAGTGCGCGGCAGCCCATGGTTGCGTGGCGCGGATCAGAGATGCAAATGAGTGCGCTCTCTGCGCAGCCGTCAAACACCGCGTAAACATGTATGCTATCACTTGTGTCTTCTAGCATTACATCAGCGCGTAGTTTATACATGCTAAGGCGTTGAATAAGCGCGGTAATTTCGCTTTTTTGTGCATCTAGGTAAAAGACATCACCCAGCTGATAAATTAAGAAATCATAAAGGTATTTTCCCTGCGGGGTCAGCATAGCAGCGTAGAGAACACCACCATCCTCAAGGGTCGTCATGTCATTGGTGACAAGGCCTTGCAAAAAGGATCTCGCGTCACCACCGCTTAGCTTTATCACGCCTCTGTCGTCAAGTTCTAATGACCGCATACTATTAATCCTCATGATTTTTTCTGTGCGTGATAGCTCAAATCTTCAGTTGCTAAGTTGTTCCACGTGAGCAGATAATTTTCAAGTCTTCAAGCGGCCTATCTCAGAGATATTCCTAGCTTAAGAGCAATTCTTATTCATTTCGCGTTCATTATTTTAATTCTATTATGAAAATCACAGCATTAGGGGGCTTGATAAGCATGAAATACGGTCCTATAGTGTTGCCAATGTTACCATTAGTGGTTAGGGACCACATTACCCGTAGGAGGGGTTTGAAATGAAGCTCAATACGATTGGTCATAAGGTTTTAACAATATCAGCGGCAGCTCTTTTGCTTGCTGCATGTAGCAACACTGACGAGCCAGCGGCGACCGTTGACACAAGCTCTGAAGATACTACAGCAATGGATACTGGCATGCCAGACGAAGTAGAAACTGGTGTTGTTGAGGCGGAAGAATTGATGGATCCATTCGGTGAAGCAACTCAAGCAGGTCTTGATGCATTCGTTGGAACAGACCGTGTGTTCTTTGAGTATGATAGCTCTGAGCTAACATCATACGCGCGTTCCACACTAGCAAAACAAGCTGATTTTCTTAATCACTTCGCTGATTTAAACATCGCTGTTGAAGGCCACTGTGATGAGCGCGGTACCCGCGATTATAACTTGGCTCTTGGTGAGCGCCGCGCACAAGCGGTTAAAAACTATTTGGATGCTTTAGGCGTTGATAAGTCTCGCATCACAACAATATCATACGGCAAAGAGCGTCCTGTTACTGTTGGTAACAGCGAAAGCTCATGGAAGCAAAACCGTCGCGGTGTAACCGTGATTGGCTAAGCGAAGCCGCCAATGCACTTAAACGGCCTCGTGGTTTCGCGGGGCCGTTTTTATATGGATAGAGATATAGAGTGATATGAGGCATCTTTTTTTGGCCTTATCCAATAGGTATAAGGCTCTAAAGAGAAAATATTCGGGAGGCTGACATGTTTAAGAAATTTATGGTTAGTACAATTGTGGGCTTAATGGCTCTTTCAGTGGTGCCATTTAGTGGTGTTGCCCAGGCCCAAAGTAAAAAAGAGATGATGGTCATAATTGAACGACTTGAAAATCAAGTGGAAGCGCTCAGAGTGCTTGGCCATAATGAGCAGGGCACACAGCGCCGTGTGTTTGCCGATATTGCCGTGCAGATCAGCGCGCTGGAGACTCAGATGCGTTCACTCACTGGTCGCATGGAAACCATTGAGTATAACCAAGCACAAATGGCTAAAAAGCTTGAGCTATTATCAGCGGAAACCAACTTGCGCTTTGAAGAGCTGGCAGCAGCTAAACCCGCTGAGTTAGTAACGCCAGTGGAAGAGACTACACAAAACACTGAGCCTGCAACAACGTCTGAAACGAAAGCAGTACCCGTCGGCCTTGTGATGCCTGAGGGTAGTGCAGCTGATAGATACACATGGGCTTATGAGTTTGTGCGTACTGACCAGTTGGACAGTGCGAAAGAAGCTCTTGCTATGGTTTACGGCGCGCATCCAAACGATCCAGTAGCAGGCAATGCCCATTACTGGCTTGGTAAGGTGCATTTGTTGCAGAAGAACCCAGGCCTGGCAGCACAGCAATTTTTTATCGTCTTTGAGCAATATACCAAGCACCCGAAAAGGCCAGATGCCTTGTTTGAACTTGGTGGATCACTCGCTGAGCTTGGTGAAAACGAACAAGCCTGCGAAGCTTACTATGAATTTAAACGCGCTTACCCTGACGCATCCAAGCGTACACATGCGCGGGCTGACGCCGCGATGAAGCGTCTAGGCTGCATTGAATAGCGATAGCATGACCAACAATAAGCATACAGCAATCACACTTGTTGAAGCGGCACTCGCGCGGGCTGGGGTGGCAGACGATGCCACGCTTGCGGTTGGTGTGTCAGGCGGGGCAGATAGCACGGCTCTTGCCCTACTTTTGCACGAACTGCGCCCAATTGTGGCGCTGACGGTTGATCACGGCTTGAGAGATGGCTCAGACGGCGAAGCCGCTGCAGTGGCTAAGGCAATGGCGGAGCATGGTATCAAACATCACACGCTTACTTGGGCTGGCGAGAAACCTACGACCAACCTACAGGCGGCCGCGCGGGAAGCGCGGTATAGCTTAATGGATGCGTGGTGTGCAAAAGAAGGCATTTCATATCTGGCACTCGGTCACCACATGGATGATCAAGCTGAGACCTTTTTGCTGCGTTTGGCGCGCGGGTCAGGTGTATACGGCCTCGCTGCTATGAGCGAAAAAGCTGGCATGCCGCGTGCAGGCAGCGATGTGACACTCCTACGGCCTTTGCTGCGCGTAGAAAAAACTGCTCTTATTAGTTTTCTTGGTGAGTATGGCGAGAGCTGGATTGAAGATCCGTCCAATGAAATGGACAGGTTTGACCGCGTAAAACTAAGGCAGTTTATGCAGGACAGCCCGCTTCCAGGCCTTTCAGCCGATAAGCTGGCGGCAACAGCGGCACGGCTAGAGCGCGCACGTTCAGCCCTAGAACATTATAGCGATGTGTTGCTGAGCGAGGCTGCGAGTGTCCACACAGCTGGTTATGTGTCTATTGATCCTGTGAAATTGCTGGCGGCACCAGAAGAGATTTCTCTACGCTGTCTCGCCCGAGTTTTGCGACATGTCAGTGGTGAGCCATACAGTGCGCGCCTTGAAAAGCTGGAGACATGCCTAGCTGCGATACAGGGCGAAGACTTTAAAGGGTCTACGCTGTCTGGCTGTCAGATTTTGCCTCAGGGCGAGATGCTACTTATTGGACGTGAACCGCGTGCGGCGGAGCGGGCAGGGGTTCTGCGTGAGAACGGCCTGTGGGATAACCGATTTAACGTGACCGTCACGGCAAAAGGCCGTGTGGCAGCGCTCGGTGATGATGGTTGGTCGCAAATAGCACGCCGCGTTGAGGGTTCAGCCCTTGCAAAAATTCCTCATGCCTTCAGGTTATCACTGCCTGCACTTTGGCGGGACGGCAACATTATCGCACAGCCACATTTCGGCGTTGGTGAGGGCTTAGAAGCCGAATTTTCACCCACGCACAGTCTATAATGAATTTATTTACGTATTTTTTATAAATTATGGCTATATTGGCCTTGCAGAATACGCGAAAGCGCCTATTTCTTTAAGTAAGCGTGAAAACGACAGTGGAACAGATCACCCAGCGAAACATGCGGCGAAAATGCATGATCGAGGGTTGAGAAAAATAAAAAGGAAAATGTGGTGAACGGTGCCATGAAAAATATGTTGGTTTGGATGCTCATCTTGGTTGTCTTGATGTCGCTCTTTAATGCCTTCAATAACCCCGATGCGGGTGCAGAAAAAGTTCCCTACAGTGATTTCTTGCTGAGTGTAGAGGGCAACCAAGTCACAGAAATTAAAGTCGAAGGTAACGAGATTATCGGCACCTTCACTGATGGTCGTAAGTTCACGACTATCATGCCTTATGAAGAAAACATCGTTGATCGTGTTCAAGGGACGGCAACCAAGCTTGAAGTAGTGTCGCAGGAGCAAGGTTTGCTCGCCACTATCTTAATCACATGGTTCCCGATGATCCTTATTATTGGTATCTTTTTCTTTGTGATGCGCCAAATGCAAGGCGGTAAAGGCGGCGGCGGAGCCATGGGCTTTGGTAAGTCACGTGCGAAGCTGCTTAACGAAGAAGGTGAGCAAAAAACCTTCGCTGATGTGGCTGGTATTGAAGAAGCTAAAGAAGAATTAGAAGAGATTGTTGAATTTTTGAAAGACCCAGGCAAGTTTCAGCGCTTAGGTGGCCATATCCCTAAAGGTGCCTTGCTTGTTGGTCCTCCTGGTACAGGTAAAACCTTGCTCGCCCGCGCAATCGCTGGCGAAGCGAATGTACCGTTTTTCAATATTTCAGGCTCTGACTTTGTTGAAATGTTTGTTGGTGTTGGTGCCTCGCGTGTTCGTGACATGTTTGAGCAAGCCAAGAAAAACGCACCTTGTATCATCTTCATCGATGAGATTGACGCAGTGGGCCGCCACCGTGGTGCTGGTCTTGGTGGCGGTAATGATGAACGTGAGCAAACGCTAAACCAACTTCTTGTTGAGATGGACGGCTTTGAAGGCAATGACGGTATTATTATCGTGGCTGCAACCAACCGCCCTGATGTGCTTGACCCAGCATTGCTACGCCCGGGTCGCTTTGACAGACAAGTGGTTGTGCCAAACCCAGATATCGAAGGCCGTGAGAAGATTTTATTAGTCCATATGCGCAATGTGCCGTTAGCGCCTGACGTTAACACACGCACCCTTGCACGCGGCACACCGGGTTTTTCTGGTGCTGACCTCGCTAACTTGGTCAACGAGGGTGCGCTCCTTGCCGCCCGTCGTAACAAAAAGATCGTTGCAATGACCGACTTTGAAGAAGCCAAAGATAAGGTGATGATGGGTACTGAGCGTCGCACCATGGTGATGACAGAAGACGAGAAGAAAATGACGGCATACCACGAAGGTGGTCACGCGCTCGTGTCTTTGCACTGTACGCATCTTGACCCAATCCATAAAGCAACGATCATTCCGCGCGGTCGCGCACTTGGTATGGTGATGAGCTTACCAGAAAGAGATGAATATTCCTTCAGACGTCAAAAAATGCTCGACCATCTCGCAATGGCAATGGGTGGACGCGTGGCGGAAGAGATTGTCTTTGGTTACGGTGAGGTTTCCTCTGGTGCTTCGGGTGATATCCAGTCTGCTACCAGTTTAGCACGCTCGATGGTGACCCAATGGGGCATGTCTGAAAAGCTTGGTCCAATTCAATATGCTGCAAATGAGCAAGAGGTTTTTCTTGGTCATTCTGTTGCGCAACAGAAAAATATCTCTGAAGAGACAGCAAAAATCATTGATGAAGAAATTAGGCGCTTCGTTGAAGAGGGCTATGCCCGTGCTCAACAGATCATCACGGATCACCGCGATGAACTTAATATCATCGGTGAAGCGCTCCTTGAGTATGAAACGTTATCAGGTGATGAGTTGAAAGACCTGATAGCTGGTAAGAAGATCCGTCAAGACTTGCCAAAATCTGATAGTGATGCGCCAACGGGCACTGCACCGTCTACGGGTGTACCCGAGACTAAGGCTAGCACTGCGGGTGATATGCCTGACGCAGAGCCCCAAGCAGAAGGCTAAAGCCCTTGGCATTTAACTGGACAGATGTAAGTAACGAAGCAAAGCTTTACATAGTTCCGCTGGCCCCTGTGGCTGGCGGTCCTGTTTCAGCGCTCGGCTCTGGCCTTGTGTTGGGTGCCTCATCGCTTCGCTTTACCTCTGTGCGGATTATTATTGCCAATGGTTATACCCGCATCGTTGATGAGATAGTGGATGCTAGTGCTATAGACGCCGTGAAAGCAGCTCTGCCTGATGTGCATGCCGTGCGGCTTGAAACACTTATGGCAGGATTTTCTACTCCTCGCGAGGCTCTATCGCTGGCTGGTCGCGAGACACCACTTGGTTTTACTAAGCCGCTGGTTATGGGCGTTCTTAACGTAACACCTGATAGCTTTTCTGATGGCGGCAAGCACCTTGATGCAAACGCCGCTATTATCCACGCTCGTGCTATGCATGCGGCTGGTGCTGATATCATTGATATTGGCGGCGAAAGCACAAGGCCTGGCGCTGACCCTGTTTGGGAAGGCGAGGAATGCGAGCGCGTGATCCCTGTTATTACAGCACTTGCAACTGATAATATCCCGATGTCCATCGATACACGTCACTCTCTGGTAATGGAGGAGGCCGTTAAGGCTGGTGCGCATATCATCAACGATGTCAGCGCGCTAACTTATGACCCTGACGCTTTGGCGGTTGCAGCCGCGTGTAGCGCCCCTGTGGTGCTGATGCACGCGAGCGGCACACCGAAAACCATGCAGGATGCGCCCGAGTACGAAGATGTGTTGTTGGAAGTCTATGATTACCTTGAAGAGCGAAGAGATGTGGTGGTCAGCGCAGGTGTTGATCCTGCTCGCATCGTTTTGGACCCGGGTATAGGCTTTGGAAAGCGTGTTGTGCGGGATAACATAGCGCTTCTTAACAATATCGCAGCTTTTCACACACTTGGATGTCCACTTCTGCTGGGCGTTAGCCGCAAACGCTTCATTGGAGCGCTTACAGGCATCGAAGAAGCAGACCAAAGAATTATTAGCTCTGTGACAGCTGGACTGTCTGGTGTGGGCCGCGGCGTACAGATACTGCGCGTGCATGATGTGGCTGAAACTGTCGAGGCACTCAAAGTAATTACAGGTATGCAGGACGCTGCAATCATGGAACACTATCAGTAATCGGGGTTGTTTTCAGGCTGTAGTTGCGTAAAAGCGCAATAACTACTATAGTTTAGTGAATATTAGGGGTGCGTTATGAGCAGAAAATATTTTGGAACGGACGGAATTAGAGGACGCGTCAACGCGGGTGTGATGACACCAGAGATGGCGCTTCGCGTTGGTCTTGCCGCAGGTCGCTATTTTATGGGCGACGCTGATGTGCACCGCGTTGTGATCGGCAAGGATACCCGTCGCTCTGGTTATATGTTCGAACAAGCTCTGTCAGCTGGCCTTGTTGCGGCTGGCATGGAAGTGTATCAGGTGGGGCCAATGCCAACACCTGCAGTTGCTATGTTAACCCGCTCTATGCGTGCTGATTTGGGCGTTATGCTCTCGGCCTCTCATAATCCTCACTATGATAACGGGATCAAATTTTTTGGACCAGACGGCTTTAAGCTATCTGATGCGGTTGAGATTGAGATTGAGCGCCGTATGGACAGCGATTTGGATCAATATTTGCAGGAATCTGAAAATCTCGGGCGCTTCTCGCGCATTCGCGATGTGGCAGGGCGCTATATTGAGTATGCAAAAGGGACCATTCCGCAAGGCATGTCCTTTGATGGGATGAAAATTGTATTGGACTGTGCAAACGGTGCGGCATACTCCGTGGCACCTATTGTGCTGGCTGAGCTTGGCGCAGAGGTTATTCCCATCGGTGTTAGCCCCAACGGTATTAATATCAATGCTAACTGCGGCTCTACTGCGCCTGAGGCGATGTGTAACCGCGTTAAAGCAGAGGGTGCAGACCTAGGTATCGCGCTCGACGGCGATGCTGATCGTTTGATCATGTGCGACGAGAACGGCGAAGTGGTTGACGGCGACCAAATTATGGCGCTGATCACTCGCAAATGGCGTGATCGCGGCATCCTTAAAGGCGATGGCTTGGTTGCAACCGTAATGTCTAATCTTGGTTTAGAGCGCATGCTTGAGGGCGAAGGATTACGCCTTGTTCGCACTAACGTTGGTGATCGTCATGTTGTGGAACATATGCGTACGCACGGTTATAATGTTGGCGGTGAGCAGTCTGGTCATATCGTGCTCACAGATTATGTGACAACGGGTGACGGCCTTATTGCGGGCTTGCAAGTGATGTGTGAACTGCTGGATAGCGGCAAAAAAGCCTCTGAAGTGACAAATCAATTTGAAAGCGTACCGCAACTGCTTAAAAACGTAAGCTTTAATGTGCCTGACCCGCTCGCAATTAGCGAGGTGCGCGATGCAATTGAAGAAGGCGAGGGTGCGCTCGGCAATACAGGCCGTTTGTTGATCCGCAAGTCTGGCACTGAGCCGCTAATGCGGGTGATGGCTGAAGGCGATGACGCCGCGCTTGTTGAACGTGTTGTCACTGACATCTGTAAATCCATTGAGGCAGTAGCCTAACTTCACCTGGGGACCAAACCATGACAGGAAGAGTGCTTGTAATCGCCGGATCAGATTCTGGCGGCGGTGCTGGGGTCCAAGCCGACATCAAAACCATTAATGCGCTGGGCGTATACGCCGCCAGTGCCATCACCGCGATCACTGCGCAAAACACACTTGGTGTGCAAGCCGTACATGCGGTACCTGCAGCTATTGTTAAAGCCCAAATCATGTCGGTTTTGAGTGATATTGGTGCTGATGTGATCAAAATTGGTATGTTAGCGAACGGTGGGATCATAAAAGCGGTCATAGAAGCCCTTAACGAAAGCAATTTTGACGGACCTATCGTGTTGGACCCTGTGATGATAGCAACCAGCGGTGATAGCTTGCTAGACGAGGACGCTGAGGACTTGTTATTTAACCTTTTGGTTCATGCAACTGTCATCACGCCCAATATCCCCGAGGCAGAAGAGTTAACGGGCTTTAGAGCGCACCATGAGATTATCACTGGCCTTCAAGGGTTTTGTGATGCCGTATTTTTAAAAGGCGGGCACGCTGAAGGTGAAACGCTTACAGATACACTCTATATGGGCGATGATAGTTTTGAGTATAGCTCAAAGCGGATTGATACCAAAGACACCCACGGTACTGGCTGCACGATTGCCAGCGCTATTGCAGCCTTTTTAGCGCTCGGCGACACCTTGCCTAAAGCCTGCGAGAAGGCCCACGTGCTTGTTCATCAAGCGATCTTGGATGCACCGAAGCTCGGCAGCGGTCACGGACCTATTGGTCATCATAAGATGATGAAACCTTAAGTGGAGCTGTTTACCCGCATAAAAGGCCAGGGCGAGCCGATCATTTTGCTACACGGTCTGTTCGGATCGCAGGATAATTTGGGGATGCTTTCGCGTGGTTTGCAAGACGATTACCGTGTTGTTGGAGTTGACCTGCGCAACCATGGTCGCAGCCGTCACGCTCTGCCGCACGATACGCCCACTATGGCCGCTGATGTTTTTGAGGTAATGAACCGCGAGGGCATCCAAGCGACCTATCTTTACGGCCACTCCATGGGCGGTAAGGTCGCGATGCAAATGGCGTTGATGGCGCCCAGCCGTGTGAAGGGCTTGATTGTGGGGGATATTGCCCCCGTTGCTTATCCGCGTCACCATGACCGTATCTTTGAAGGTATGCGCGCACTAGAGAGCCATAGCTTTAATAGCCGCGAAGAAGCGGCCGCCTTTTTAAGTGAGTACGAGCAAGAACCTGCGGTTTTGAGCTTTTTGCTAACCAATTTGCGCCGCGGTGACGGTGGTAAACTGTCATGGCGCATAGGGCTTAAGTTCATTGAGGATGACTACGACCAAATCATGAAGGGCAATGAAGGCGGTCCTTACGATGGCCCAGTGCTTTTCCTAAAAGGTGGTGACAGTGATTATATCACCAGCGAACACCGAGAGACGATAGTAAGTCTGTTCCCCAATGCTAAGGTGCGCATCATTGACAGTGCTGGTCATTGGTTCCACGCTGAAAAACCTGAGATGACATTGCGGCTTGTAAAACGCTTCCTTGAAAAATAATCCCGCGATATATGTTCCCATAATAGCAGCTATATATATTCCAATATTGACTCTAGGCCCAAAATCCCTATTTTCACGCTTAGGTACACCCTCCTAACAGGGTCAGCTGTGTGCAATGGCAGCAATCACCGTCTCAAACTCGCGTCAAAAAGCAACGGTTTAGGACATATTTTTGGGTCATGCTCCCCCAACGGAGCGCTAGTTATCTGGAAGGATAGCCAATGAAACCTGCTGTAAAGCCAGCACGGCCAGAGTTTAGCTCTGGACCTTGTGCAAAACGCCCTGGTTGGCAACCAGCCGCATTAAACGACGCCTCTTTGGGTCGCTCTCACCGTTCAAAACCTGGTAAAGCTAAGCTCGCTGAAGCTATTGCTAAAACACGCGCTGTGCTTGGTGTGCCAGATGATTACCGCATTGGCATCGTGCCTGGGTCTGACACTGGCGCTGTTGAAATGGCGCTATGGTCGCTGCTCGGTGCGCGCCCTGTTGATATGCTCGCATGGGAAAGCTTCGGCTCTGGCTGGATCACTGATGTGACCAAGCAATTGAAGCTCCCTGAAGTTAACAAATACGTGGCGGATTACGGGTATTTACCTGATCTAGCCCAAGTGAACCCAGAACATGATGTGGTATTCACATGGAACGGTACAACAGCTGGCGTGAAAGTGCCAAATGGTAACTGGATTGCGGATGACCGCGAAGGCCTCACCATATGTGACGCAACCTCGGCGGCTTTCGCCATGGACCTACCGTGGGATAAGTTAGATGTCACCACCTATAGCTGGCAAAAAGTATTGGGCGGCGAGGGCTCACACGGTATGATCATCTTGTCTCCGCGCGCTGTTGAACGCCTTGAGAGCTACACACCGTCGTGGCCAATTCCAAAGATTTTCCGCCTTACCAAAGGTGATAAGCTTATCGAAGGTATCTTCTCAGGTGCGACCATCAACACACCATCTATGCTCTGTGTTGAAGATTATTTGGATGCGCTGAACTGGGCGACTAGCCTTGGTGGTTTAAACGGTCTTGTTGCAAAATCGGAGGCTAACTTAAAAGTGCTCGCTGATTGGGTCGCAGAATCTGATTGGGCTAGCTTTTTGGCTGTGGAAAATGACACCATTTCAAATACCTCTGTGTGTCTCACCATTACCGACCCCTTTGCTGAAACACTCAGCGAAGCAGGCCAAGCGGCTCTACCTAAAAAGCTTGCTAGCCTATTGGACGCTGAAGGTGTCGCTTATGATATTGGCGCTTACCGCGACGCACCAGCGGGTTTGCGTATTTGGGCTGGGGCAACGGTGGAAGCTGCTGACCTTAAAGCGCTAACCCCATGGTTAGACTGGGCTTACGCACAAGCTAAAGCTGAGCTATCAGCATAATTAGAGGGCGGGAGACCGCCCTCACACCACATGAATTTCGCGCGAATTGCGCAGCATAAATACAAAATAAAGGACATGTTCCATGGTTAAAGTATTAATTTCAGACAAAATGAGCCCACGCGCTAAAGAAGTTTTTGAAGACGCAGGCGTTGACGTGGATGTCATCACTGGTCTTGACGAGGCAGGCCTTATTAAAATCATCGGCGATTATGATGGTTTGGCTATCCGCTCATCAACAACTGTCACACCAAAGGTTTTAGAAGCTGCTACCAATCTTAAGGTTATTGGTCGCGCTGGTATCGGCGTTGATAATGTCGACATTCCAGCTGCCACCGCAGCAGGTGTGGTTGTAATGAACACGCCGTTTGGCAACGCCATCACCACCGCTGAGCATGCAATAGCAATGATGATGTCACTCTCGCGCCAAATTCCTCATGCCAATGAGAGTACTCAGCAGGGTAAATGGGAAAAATCAAAG
>Ga0209344_10001301_pt1 | contig 33527 bp, 31 predicted proteins | sample Cruoilmetagenom6_FD_187293 | JGI IMG/M metagenome (GOLD analysis project Ga0209344, IMG submission 187293) | Oil polluted marine microbial communities from Coal Oil Point, Santa Barbara, California, USA - Santa Barbara Oil Seep Sample 6 (SPAdes)... | ecosystem: Environmental > Aquatic > Marine...
CGGAAAACCCTTCAAGGTCGTCATCATCGCCGTCGCCCGCATCCTGCTCACACAACTCAACGCCATCGTCAGGGAGCAGCGAAACTACGTGCCGGGATAACAGTTGCTATGCCGGCGGCGGCGTCAGCTATTGGCGATGCTGTCCGGCAGGCCGTGGACATGGACGTCGGCGCCGGAATGGGCCTTGAGAATGCGGGTGGCCGTGGCTTCGTCTTCCTTGTTCCATGTGCGGACCCAGACGACCAGGCCGCCATGGGCGAGTTCGTCGGCAATATAGTCGGCATGGTGCTTTTCGATCAGCCGCGCCAGGAGGGCGCCGATCGTGGCGCCGCTGCCGCCGCCGACGCCCAGCGCGATGAGCGCCGCTGCGAGCGCGCCGCCCCCGGCGACAATAGGGACGAACGCCGCCAGGGCGCCGAGATAGGCCAGCGTGTCGATGACCGCGCCTTCGGCGGCGCCCGGCCCTTCGATATTGGCATAGGCGATGGTGGCGGCGTCGGGATCGTCTTCCAGCGCTTTTACCGATTTGTAGCGGTGACCGAGCTTGGCCTCGACGGCCTCTGTCGAGGCGAGCAGGCTGATTTCGGCGCGGTTGAAGCCATTGGTCAGCAAGTCGTCAATCGCCGCCTGCATGTCTTTTTCGGTTTGAAATACGCTGACGGCCTCGCGGACCAGTGGCTTGCCTGTCTCTGTCATGATCTGTCTTCCTCAATTGCTGTCAGACACAGTCCGACCCGCGCCTGTTTTACACCTAAATCCGGGAGCGTATCTCGGGGTTTTCCCTTAGTGCGCTGGCGGCAGGCGTGTCGCTGCCCTATTTGATGACGCGGATCGGGTCGGTGCCGTCCCAGCCCTGGGCAACCTTTTTGATATGGACGAAGGTGCGGCCCTTGGTGCCGGAAATGTCGGAGATTTCGACCACGGTGCCGGGATGGGCCTCGGTGTCGAAATAGGCGAAGCGCCCCTTCTCGCCGCCGATGCAGCCTTCGTGGCCGACACGATAGCCGAGGCCGAGGGCGGTGTCGTAGAGGCCCTGATAGTCCTCGGTCCAGTAGGACATGTGCTGGAGGCCTTCATGGCCCGCGTCGAGGAATTCCCTGTACATGGAGGGGGCGTCATTGCGCTGCTGGATCAGCTCGATCTGCAGGTCGCCGGAATTGGCGAGCGCGATGGACAGTTTCACGTCGGACGGGGCCCCGCGATGGCGGAACCAGTCTGTCTTGACGTCCTCGATATAGAACCAGGGGCCGACGCCCATGACAGTAATCCAGTGATCCATCGCGGCCTCTATGTCGCGCACGACATAGCCGTTCTGGCAGACATTCCCGAAAATGCGGCTCATCGGCGGCCCCTCCCCTTTTCCCTGTCTTGCCTGCCGGGCAGAGGAAAGGCCAGCGCGAAAATGGCGGGGAAAGTTGCCAGGCAGCGGGGATACACCACCTGGCAACAATTGTCTTGGATCGCAACGCAGAACAAGGTGGGGACGCACCGCGCTGCAAAGACAGGCCAAAATTTACGACAGGCAACTGATGAGGACAATTGAGTAATAATCGTTTGTTTGCGCGTGGCGCTCACAAATGGGCGGCAGTGCCGAGCGCCTTCAGCCGCCCGGCACTGCCGCGCTGGAGCTTGCGCGCGGCCGTGGTGAGGCTGGCAAGGAACGCGCTGATATTCGGCTCGAGCGCGGCGTCCTTCTTGTAGGCGGCGCCGATACGGTATTTCGGCAGGCCGGGAATACGCTTGCCGCCAAGGCGGCCGGATTCCAGATTGGGCACAGCCAGCGACAGGGGCATGACGGTCAGGATGTCGGTCGCCATTGACAGGTTCATGCAGGAGGTCGGGCTGTAGAGCGTGTAGTGCGGCGCGCCGGCCTCGGTCAGCGCCTCGCGCATGCCGTCCGGCAGATGGCCGTCGAGATAGTCGATATAGCCGGGAAAGGCCCAGGGATAGGCCAGCAGCGTTTCGAAACGTGTGTCGCGCGCGGCGACCGGATGGCCCGGCCGGTGGAGCATGATGAAATCATCGGTCATGATTTCGGTAAATTGCAGCCGGCCGGCATGCGGCAGGGCTTCGAGCGTGGCCATGTTGAACAGGACCATATTGGCGCGGCGCTGGACCAGTTCTTCGACGGCCGGATGCGGCGGCATCACGTCGGCCAGCATCCGGATGTCGGGCGACGTCTTGCGGAACTCGACAATCGCGGTCGGCAGCAGGATATCATAGGCAATCGGTCCGCCGATCACCTTGAGGTTCTGGTCGCCGGAGACGGTTTCGCGTTCGACGGTCTTCGAAAAGGCGAGCAATTCGACCGCCATCGGGTAGAGGCGCTTGCCGGCCTCGGTCGGGCTGACCGAGCGGGTGGTGCGGTAGAAGAGCTGTGTGCCCCAGGCGTCTTCCAGCGTCTTGATGCTGCGCGTGACTGCCGAGTGGGTCAGGCGCAGTTCCTCGGCCGCCTTGGAGAAACTGAGCAGGCGGTAGACGACTTCGAAATACTGGATCAGGCGCAGGTCGGTCATGGCGCGAGGCTTAGGCTGTGCGCCGGGTCATGGCAAAGCCGGTTCCCCCCGGGGGCGAGCCCGGCCCGGCCGTTTCGCGCCTGAGCGGGCGACCCGGCGCACGGCCGGGCCGCCCAAACGGTCAATGGGTGAGCGAGAGGCGGACGAAGACGCCGCGCCCTGCCCCCGGCACCCGTGTGCCGAGCGCGACATCGCTGTCACCATTGCGGTTATAGCCCGCCAGGTGGTCGCGATAGACCTGGTCGAGCAGATTCTCGACCCCGGCCGAGAGCCGCACGCCGTCACGCAGCTGCCAGTCGCCGAACAGGTTGAGCACAGCGTAGCCCGGCGTTTCCGCCTCGCTATTGGTGACCGACACATCGGTCTGCTCGGCAACGAGACGGGCCTCGAGCGTGGCCGACCAGGCGGTTGCCTCCCAGGTCAGGCCCGTGGTCAGGCTGGGCGGGGCGACGCGGTAGAGATTGTCGTCCACGTCACGCCGCTCGCCGCGGACATAGGAGAGCACGGTGTCAATGCGCAGCGGGCCGTCGAAATCATAGCCGGCATCGAGATCGAACCCGTAGAGTCGCGCATCGACATTGGCCCAGCGCAGCGGTGTGGAATCGCCGTTCATGGCGGCGATCATCTCGACCGGCGTATCGGCCACGCCCGGCGTGGCGTCAAAGGCGACGCCCTGGATATAGTCGTCGACCTGGCGGACATAGAGTGTCGGGCGGGCATAGGCGCGCGATGTGGCAAAGTCGAAACCCGCCTCGGCGATCCAGGCCGTTTCCGGCTCGAGGGCGAGATCGCCGACATAGATATTGCCGTCGGCGAGCCCGCCGCTGGCATTGATCGGCAGCCAGCCGAAGCGCTGGATATAGCCGGGCATCTTCTGCTTGCGGGCAAGCGTGAGGCGCCAGGAAAGACCGTTTTCCGACGGCGTCCAGAGCCGGGCGACCATATCGGCGGTCGTGTCCTCGCCATCGGTATTGCCGGTATTGAAGGCCGCCGCCAGCATGCGCGGGCCCATTGGCAGGGCCGGACCGACCGAGGCATCGCCGGCCTCATAGTCGTTCTGGTCGATGCGCAGGCCGAGTTCGGCCTCGAGCGGCCCAAGCGGCCCGGTCCATTCGGCAAAGGCCCCGGTCCGGCGCAGGGTGATGTCCGGGAACGGCGTGACGAAAAAGCCTGCATTGTTCGGATTGGTGATCGTCACTTCGTGCTCGGACTCTTCAGTATCGAGACCCAGCTGCAGTTCGCCGCCCGACAGGGCGAAGCCGAGCTTGATGTCGGCGCCGCGCGTCGTCGCATCGGCATAGGAGGCGCGCTCGGCCATCATGCCGGGCGAGGGCCGCATGCTGAAATTGTCCATCAGGTGCGAGACGTCGGTGTAGTGGGCCGATGCTTCCAGCGACGCGTCGCCGATCTCTGTCGCATAGGCGAGCCGGGCGAAATCGGTGTCGAAATACTGGATATCCATCGGGAAAGGCGGGTTGCCTGAGGGGCCGGTATTCTGGCGGCGAAGGTCCAGGCTGAAATCGCCCGCCCCGGTCTTCACGCCGGTGGAGACGCCGAAGACAGAGCGCTCGAAGGACGTGCCGCCGATCGTGCCGTCGGCATAATCGGTGTCATCGCCCTCCTCATAGGCGCCGAGCAGGTTGAACCGCCATGTGTCGGTCGCCGCGCCGACAATACCGCCCGTCGACACGCTGTCATTGATACTGCGGGCGCCGAGGCTGAGATCGTGGCCGTATTCGGCTGCGTCGCCTGAGGCATAGTCGATGCGTTTGAACACGGCATCGGCGCCGCCAGCCAGGCCGGGGCCGGCCGAGACCGGGCTGACGCCGCGGTCGATCACCACGGCGGCGACCAGCGGGGCCGGCGCATAGTGGAAGACCGGATCCATCAGGTTGGGCCCGCCGGAGGCAAAATGCTGGCCGTCAACGCGCAGGTTCAGCCGTTCGCCGAACAGGCCGCGATAGGCCATCTGGCCCGAGACTTCGCCATTGCCGATACGGGCCCCGCCCGGTGTGCGGGCGGAGAGATAGGTGACGTCGCCGCCCTGAAGGGGGGCACCGTCAGGCGTGACGGCGTGCTGTGTTGCCGTATCGAGGCGCGAGCCGGTGACGATGATGACGTCCTGGAGGGCGGGTTCGGATTCCTGCGCAATAGCGGCAGGCAGCAGGGCTGACAGGGCCATCAGCCCTGCGCCGCATAACAAGTATGGTTTCATTTTATGTGTCCGTTCAGCCCGGACAATGCCGGGCACTGGTCTGATTGAGGAAAGCTTTCGGGTTCAATCAGGTGCGGACGGGCGGCCCCCTGGCCGGAAGCGGCGCACGGACGCGCCTGTAGGCAAGCGTATTGATGACGGGCCGGTCGCCCAGGAGCGGCGGACCGTGGATCGCCGCCAGGAACAAGTCAGGCGGGAGCGGCAGGTCAAACACGGCGGTTGATGCAAACGGACAGGTCGCGGACGGCGACGTCGTGTCATCATGCGAAGGGGGCGCCGGCGTCTCGTCGCCATCGACCTCGGTCATGCTTCCGGCTTGGGGATCGAGCGACATGAAGCGCTCGGTCGTTCCGCCGCAGATGCGGATCACGATATCCCCCGCCTCTGCCGAACGGTCGAGCATATAGCCGGCAGGCACGAGCGCGCGCATCACCATCAGCAGGGAAACCGCTGTGACAAGCCAGAAGCGCATCGGCGCAAACGGGAATGAGCCCTTGAGCATGGCGGTTCGATAGCGTTGCCAGGGCGAACTGGCCATGTGGCAATGTCACCGCAGGCGTTGCAGGCAACCGGCCCCCTACCCGGCTGTGACCCTGCCTGCGAGTTGGCTGGCATCGCCCGCCAGATTGCGAACCATGACCCGGGCCTGATCCTGCGGGCCGGGGAAGCTGAGCTGGTGTTTCGGCGTGACGGCAAAGCCGATCTCGCCGAAATAGGCGGGCGCACCGATCAGGATCGCAGCGGGCCAGCCTGCCTTTTTACCTGCTTCCAGCGCTTCGCCGGTGACGGTGAGACCGAGGCGGCTGCCCTGATGGGCCGGGGCAACGGCGACCGGTCCGTAGAACAGCGCGCGAATGCGCCCCTCCCCCACGGTCAGCGGCCAGACGCGGCACACACCGATCACCTCGCCATCCAGGACAGCGACGCGGCTGATCTCCGGCAGCGAGCGCGAAAACTCGCGCAGGCGCTCGGCCGTCTTGGCAAAGTGGCCCGGGCCGAACGTGGCATCGAACAGGGTTTCGATGGCGGCGGCGTGCACGGCAGGGGTTTCTGGGACGATCTGGAGCATGGCGAGCGGCCTTAAAGTGCATCCGCGCCGGGCGCAATGAAAAAGGCCGCCCCGTGAGGAGCGGCCTTTCTGTACAGGTCGATGCGTGACTAGCGCGAGGCGCGCCAGGCTTCCAGTTGGCGGGCGGCCCAGTCCTTGCCACCCCAGCCAAAGGCGATGGCAAAGGCTGCCGCACCACCCATGACGAGGTATTTGGCGACCTCGAGAATGAACACGCCACCGGTCGGGTCGAGTCCCATGCGGGAGGTGCCGAGGATCACGGACAGGATGATGATGATCCATTTGACCAGATTGGCGGCAACATCGGTCGCGCCAGAGCCTGTGGAAGCCATGGCCGACGTGACCAGCCGGGCGATGAATACGCCGGCAAAGATGATCACGGCGCCGAACACGATCTGCGCGCCCATCGAGAGGACAACGTCCATTGCATAGGTCAGCGTGTCGATGCCCAGCGCATTGAGGGCCGCAATCATGCCGAGCAGGACGATGAAGAACTGCGCCACACGCGATGCAACGACCGAGGCTGTCAGACCGGAATCGGCTCCCTTGAGGATGCCGAGTTCGGCCACGGCGCCGTCAAGCCCCATGCCGGGCAGGACGCGGGCAATCAGGCTGCCAACAAAGCGCGCCACGATGACGAAGATGCCAAGGATGACGATAGCCGCCAGAAGGTTCGGCAGGATGCCGACAATGTCTTCAAGCAAGGCATTGGCCGGTTCGGAAATCGCCGCCATGTCGAGCACGTCGAATGCCGTGATGGCCCCGATCAGAACGATGAAGGCTGACGCGATGGTGGCGGTAATGCCCGACACCTTGACCGGCCCCGAGGCGAGCCCGAACTGTTCCGGCAATCCGTCTGCGAAGACGAGAATGGCCGACAGCGCCTGTTTCACGACGTTCGCCACGATCAGGAAAATCCCGAACACGAGGATGGCCCCAATGATATTGTCGCCATAGGCCATGATCGGAGCGATCACACCGTTCAGCGCGTCAGATATCTGTGTCGCACCGGCAATCGCGAGCGACTGCATCAGGCCGATCAGGATGATGATCCAGAAAGCCGCAGATGACAGGCTGGCGCCGAGGCTCTTGCCGCCGGTCGTGTTGAGATTGTTGGCGCGCTTGGCGAGCCCGGTCTTGTCGATGGCCGCGCTGACCAGCCATCGCACGATCATGGCGGCGATGATGAAGGCGATCATGACGAGCGCGGCCTTGATGAGGTTCGGCCCGTAGGTTTGTGCCTGCACCACGAGATTATTCCAGAATTGTTCCATATTCAGCCCCTGTTCCACCGGGTAGCGCGTCGCCCCTATGGCGCCAGCATCCCAGTGAGGGCGTTATCGCAGATCGTTTTGCAATGCAGGATGAACAGGAATTTAGAATTGCATCCGGTTCTCCCTGGAGGGGAATTCCTGCTGCATCAGTGGCGTCTGGCCCGCCATACCCGGCGCAGGACAAGGGCGAATGCCAGAATGGCCGTGGCCGCCAGGATGATGAGCGGTTGCAGCCAGACCGACAACCCGAGGCAGCCGACGAGGCCGAGCGCCGGGATGATCGGATGATAGAGCCGCGCATCTGCGCTGAGGCGCAGGGCGGCGAGATTCGTGATCGCGTAATATATCAGCACACAGAAGGCACTGAAGCTCCAGACCAGCGCCAGTCCGCCAAACGCGGCCATTGCGGCGATAACAGTGCCCACGCACAGGCTGGCAGCCAGGGGCTGGCCGCTGCGGTCGAGTTGGCCCAGCCGAAGCGGCAGGTCCCCTTCCCTGCCCATGGCCAGCACGACACGCGACAGGCCGAGAATGAGGTTCAAGAGGACGCCGGCCATTGCGGTGACAGCGGCGACGATCACGAGCAGGCTGATCCAGGGCGTACCGAGACGAGCGGCGACGGCCTGCAACGGCGCGGCGGTGCGGATCGTCGCATCGGCGAAGTGCGCAGCGCCGAGCACATTCAGGGCGCCGGTGAGGATGGCGAGATAGAGACATGTGGAGACAAGCAGCGTGAGGATGATGGCACGCGGAATGGTGCGGCGCGGCGCCCGGACCTCTTCGCCCAGCGTTGCGATACGGCCATAGCCGGTGAAGGCCACGAAGAGGAGCGCGGTTGCTTCGAGGAAACCGTCGGGCGCAAAGGGCGGCTTCGGGTTTGCGGCCTGTTCCCCGGCGGGCGACAGCAAGGCCATGGCCCCGAAGAGGATGAGGCCAAGCAGGGTGATCGTGACGAGCACGGCATTGACCGGATTGGCCCGGCGCAGGCCGAGGACGACAAGCCCGGCCATGGCGATGGCAACGAGACTGGCGACAGGATTGGTGAGCGCGGGATCTAGGCCGAGGCCGGCCAGCACATAGCCGGACAGGCCGATCGCTGCGGCGGCAGCACTGGCCGACTTGGCCAGAAGGAAAGCCAGCCCGGCCGCGAATCCGAAATCGGGTCCGAGATAGCGATAGCCATAGGCATAGGTGCCGCCGCTGACGGGGTGGCTGGCCGCCAGTTCTGCGCTGGACAGGGCGTTGAGCCCGGCGAGGATCGCGGCAAGGCAAAGGGCCGGTACCGCCCATGCGCCGGTCACTCCGACAGCGAGGCCGAGACTGACAAAGACACCCGTGCCGAGGATGGACCCGAGCCCCAGCAATACTGCCCCGCGCAAGCCTACGGTGCGATCCATCGCGCGCGCTGTGTCGGAAGGCATCAGATGGGGCCCTAATTCCGGTCGGGTTCGAAGACCGCATCGCGGTTGGTGAGGAGTTCATAGGCGACGTGCTGTTTCAGCTTTTCCGTCAGCGCCGTCGAGTCGCCCTGCAGCCTGTCGGGCGCGATCAGGTTGCCGAAGGTCATGCGGAATTCCGAGCCGCGCTTGTTGAGCAATTCATGGAAGAGCGTGATGTCGCGCAGCTCGTCATTGAGGTCGCAGAAAAGATAGTAGAGCGCGGAATTGCGGGCATCGACATTGAGCGGCAGGATCGGGGCCTTCTGCTTGCGGGCGAGACCGATGACGGTGGAGAACCAGTCCTTCTCCTGCAGGGTGCCGTCAACGCGGCGGGCAAGGCGCCCGGACGGAAAGATGACGACGCATTTCTCCTCGGCAAAGGCCTCTGCCGTGCGCTTCAGGGTCTCGCGCGTCTTGGCGGGCGTGCGCTTGGCGGCGACCCATTCGACCGGGATGATGACATCCTCGAATCTCGGATTGACGCGCACGGCGTCCGCGTTGGCCAGGAAGACGATATCGTCGCGCACCTGTTTCAGCAGGTCCCAGACCGCCACGCCGTCGGCCAGGCCGGTGGGATGGTTGGCGGCAATGATCAGACGCCCCGTCTCCGGCATGCGGTGGATGGCATCGACAGAGAGGTCGAATGCCAGCTGGCCGGACAGCAGGTCGAAGGAATCGCGGCCATTGAGCTGGACGATCTCGTCGGCCATGCGCCGCGCCTTGCCATAGCCGAGCACCTGGTAGAGCACGGGCCGGACAAGCGGCCAGGACCAGCTTGACCTGAGCTTCGGGCAGCGCTCCTCGATCAGCACATCGACGATGTGCCGGTCCGTATCCGCGGCGGCCTCGTGAAAGGCCGAGACGGCGGAACCCGCTTGCGGGCGCGGGGCGATCTCGTCTGTCATGGCCTTTGTGCTTTTTTTTGCGTTTTTCCGTCAGGACCTGTCCCGAAGGCGCAACATACATGAAGTCCCCTTACGGGAAAGCGGATGCGGCAGGATTCGCGGGCCTGAAAAACTTTCCGCCAAAGACCGATCTGTAGAGATTTCAACACTTCGGAAAGTTCTGCTTTACCAAGCCGTAAGGCCCGCATGGCAAGTTCATCTCCAGACGGGCGCAGAGAGATGCTGACGCCCAGGCAGCAGGAAACTTATCGGGGTAGAGTACATGAAAGTTCTTTGGGTTGAAGATCACGAGCCGGTCCGCGACATGTTGGCGATTGCCGCCGACAAGGCCGCCCGCTCGCGCATCCAGGTCGACCTCGTGATGGCCCCGACACTGATGGCCGCCGAGGCACGCCTGCGCCTGGAACGCTTCGATCTTGTCGTGCTCGACCTCGGCCTGCCCGACAGCGTGGACCCTGACATGACGATCGCCCGCGTCGCCAATATGGGCAAGTATCGCATCGCGGTTGTCTCTTCCATGGATACGCGTGACCAGGTCGTGGCCGCTGCTTTGCGTTGCGGCGCCAATATCGCGCCGAAAGCCGTGTTCAAGGCGACCCTGCCCTTCAACCGCTTCATCCAGCGGCCCGATGCGTTCGAGGATTTCCTGCTGGAACAGATGCCCGCTGCTGCTTCGCCGGCGCGCGCCGCCTGAGCCTTTCGCCCGACAGGCGCTTGTGCTTGCAGACCCCTGTATGACCTTGCTAAGCCGCCCGGTGAATGTAACCGGGCGGCTTAGCCCTATTATGGACCTGAAACGCCATGGACGCCGTGCAAGTCTATCCTGCCACGCTGGTGCTGATCGCGATGAACGTGGTCGCCAGTGTCGTCGCGTTCAACAGCCCCGAATTCTTCGACCGCTACTGCTTCTGGATCAAGCCGATCCGCCAGGGCGAGGAATGGCACCGCTTTGTCACGTCGGCCTTCCTGCACGTCAACGGGATGCACTTGTTCATCAACATGTACGTGCTCTACATATTCGGCCAGATCCTGGAGGCCCATGTCGGTTCAGGCGGGTTCCTCATCCTCTATGCCGCATCGCTGCTGGGCGGGAACGTCTGGGAATATGCCGACAAGCACAACCAGCCGAACTATCGTTCAGTTGGCGCATCGGGCGCGACGTCCGGCGTCATCACCGGTTTTTGCCTGTTCTATCCGTTTGCCACGCTTTACCTGTTTTTCGCGATCCCGATGTGGGCGATCGTGTTCGGCGCAGGATTCATCATTGTCAGCTTTATCCTGTCGCAGCGCGACCAGACCATGGTGGCCCACGGCGCCCATCTGGGCGGCGCCCTGACAGGACTGGTGATTGCCATGCTGCTGCGGCCCGAGGCCTGGCGCCAGATGATCGACCAGGTGGCCTCACGGATTGGCTGACGGCGCAATGACATCCGTGCTGGCGCGCTACGAGGCCCGGATCGCCGACGGCCTGCTCGACGCTGACAGCGCGCAGGCCGAAGCGGCCGCCCGGCTCGACAGGCTGGCAAAGGCGCTGGGCGGAAAGGGCAAAAGCAGCTGGTTCTCAAAGCCGGCGCCGGTGACCGGACTTTACCTGTGGGGCGGGGTCGGGCGCGGCAAGTCGATGCTGATGGACCTGTTCTTCGACGCTGCGCCGGTGACGCCGAAACGGCGGGTGCACTTCCACGAATTCATGGGCAGCGTGCACGACATGCTGGGCGAATGGCGCAAGCTGGACGCGACCGCGCGCAAGCGCTCGGACTGGTATGTCAGGGGAGCCGGTGACGACCCGATCGCGCCAGCCGCGAAACGGATCGCCTCTGGCGCGAGCCTGCTTTGCTTCGACGAATTCCAGGTCACCCAGATTGCCGATGCGATGATCCTGTCGCGCCTGTTCGACGCACTGTTCGCAGCCGGCGTGACCGTGGTGGCAACGTCCAACCGGCACCCGGACGACCTCTATGCCGACGGTATCAACCGGCCGCTCTTCCTGCCCTTCGTTGAAAGCCTCAAAGCCAATTGCGATGTCTTCGAGCTGAAATCGGACCGCGACTACCGGCTGGACCGGCTGAGCGAGGCGCCGGTCTGGTATGCGCCGCTCGACAAGGCCTCCGCATCTGCACTCGACCGGGCCTGGCAGCGCCTGACGCTGGGCGCGCAGCCGCAGCACTGCACGCTGACCGTGAAGGGCCGCACGCTGGAGGTCACACGCGAGGCAGCGGGGATTGCCCGGTTCACGTTCGACGAGCTCTGCGCCCGGCCGCTCGGGGCACGTGACTTCCATACGATTGCTGCCAACTTCCATACGGTGATCCTTGAGGGTGTTCCCCTGCTCTCACCGGAAAACCGCAATGAGGCGGCCCGGTTCGTGACGCTGATCGACGAATTGTACGAGGCCCGGGTGAAGCTGGTGGCCAGCGCGGCGGCCGAGCCGGATGCGCTGTACCCGACCGGCGATGGCAGTTTCGAGTTCCAGCGCACGGCCAGCCGCCTGCACGAAATGCGCTCGACGGAGTATTTCGCCGAAGAACACCGCGCGCTGCCGGACGGGGCCTGAAACCGCGCACACCAAAACGTTACCAAACGCTCACAAATCTTGCCTTTTCCCTTCCCCTATGGGGCTATATTCTCTATTTATGCTGCAGCGCGATGACATACATGCGCATTTCCGGGGAATACGCCGCCGCATAGCGGGGCTAGGAACATTCTCGGAACACCTGAAACGGGAACCGTCGCCGCAAAGCGGGATTGGTTCCATGAGGAGGATTTGAATATGGCTAACCCAATTTCGGCCCGTAGTACGGCCGCTCTCAGCCCAGAGCAGGGCCTCAGCCGGTATCTCAGCGAGATTCGCAAGTTCCCGATGCTCGAGAAAAACGAAGAATTCATGCTCGCCCGCAAGTGGCTCGAGAATGATGACACCGAGGCCGCCGAAAAAATGGTGACCTCGCACTTGCGCCTAGTGGCGAAGATCGCGATGGGCTATCGCGGCTATGGCCTGCCCATGGCCGAAGTGATTTCCGAAGGCAATGTCGGCCTGATGCAGGCGGTCAAGAAATTCGACCCGGAAAAGGGCTTCCGCCTGGCCACCTATGCAATGTGGTGGATCCGCGCCGCAATCCAGGAATATATCCTGCGTTCGTGGAGCCTGGTGAAGCTCGGCACGACGGCCGCGCAGAAGAAACTGTTCTTCAACCTGCGCCGCCTGAAAGGCGAGATGAAAGCCCTGGACGAGGGCGATCTCAAGCCGGAACAGGCCAAGCTGATCGCGGAAAAACTGAACGTGACGGAAGCCGAAGTCTATTCGATGAACGGGCGCATGTCCGGCTCGGATGCCTCGCTGAACGTGCCCATGGGCACCGATGGCGACATGGAATGGCAGGACTGGCTGGCCGATGATGACCAGGGCCAGGCCGAGGAATTCGCCGACCGTCAGGAATACGATGCCCGCATGGACCTTCTGTCGAACGCGATGGAAGACCTCAACGAGCGCGAGCGTCACATCCTGACCGAACGACGCCTGTCCGAGGAGCCCAAGACGCTCGAAGAGCTATCGGAGACGTACAATGTCAGCCGCGAGCGTATCCGCCAGATTGAAGTGCGCGCGTTCGAGAAACTGCAAAAGGCCATGAAGCGCATGGCCAAGGAACAGGGCCTGCCGGTAACGCCGGGCGCTGTCGCGCACTGAAACAGCCGGACGCCATACCGATAACAGACAGCCGCGACCCCCGGGTCGCGGCTTTTGTGTCTATCCGCGAGAAAGACCTGACATCTGGCCATGGGGCAAGGTTCATTGTCGAAGGCAAGGTGACGCTGGAGACACTGCTCAGACGCTCGCGATTCAAGGTCGAGAGCCTCTTCCTGTGCGAGACGCGGCTGGAACCGCTGGCGGATATGCTGGAACACGTGCCGGACGATGTGCCGGTCTATGTCGCACCGCAGGACGTGATGGACGCCGTGGCAGGGTTCCCGATGCACCGGGGCGTGCTGGCCTGCGGGGTGAAGGGGGATTCAGGCGCAAAGGCAGCGCTCATCCTGAGCGAAGTCGAAGGACGGGCGCGAGCCGCACGGGGCCCGTCCTTCGACTTCGCTCAGGATGAGCCCCTCCCCTCCACGATCCTCATGCTCTCGGACCTGTCCAACCATGACAATGTCGGGGCGTGTTTCCGCAATGCGGCGGCGTTCGGGGCCGATGCCGTGCTGCTGAACGGGCAATGCTGTGACCCGCTCTACCGCAAGGCCATTCGTGTCTCATCGGGATCAAGCCTGTGGCTGCCCTTTGCGCATGGCAGCAGCGGGGCGGAGATGGTGAAGGCGGCGCGCGACGCGGGCTATACGGTGTGGGCGATGACGCCGCGCGAGGATGCGGCCCTGATCAGTTCCCTGCCCGTGCCGGAAAGGCTCGCCATCCTGCTCGGCGCCGAGGGGCCGGGCCTGCCGGATGACCTGATCGCGGCGTGCACGCCGGTGCGCATCCCCATGTCGGCAGGCTTTGACAGCGTGAACGTGGCAACGGCGGGCGCGATCGCGCTGGCGCACGCATTCGCGGCAAGGGCCTGACAAGAAAACGCCCCCTCCAGACTGGAGAGGGCGTTGCGGGAATGCGTGGTGTGACGCCCGACCCGGAGTAGTGTTTCAGAAAACGCGGGGGCGTTCGTTCTTTTCGACGTGCAGGCCGCACTCGGTCTTGTTCTGGCCGGCCCAGCGACCGGCGCGCACGTCTTCACCTTCAGCGACCGGCTTGGTGCACGGCCAGCAGCCGATGGAGGGATAGCCCTGCTCGACCAGCGGGTGACGCGGCAGGTTGCGCTGCTTGATCATCAGGTCGACATCTTCCGGCGTCCAGTTGGCCAGCGGATTGATCTTGTAGCGGCCACTGGCAAATTCGAAGACCGGCAGCGACATGCGCGCACCGCCATGGAACCGCTTGCGGCCCGTGATCCAGGCCGAGAAGCCCTCAAGGGCCGGCTCGAGCGGGCGGACCTTGCGCAGGGCGCAGCAGGCGTCTGTATCTGTTTTCCAGAGATCGTTCTTCGGGTCGAGCACCTTGCGCTCTGTCTCGTTCGGCGGGATCGAGCGGACGCCAGTGAGGCCGAGGCGGTCGATGACTTCGTCGCGATGGTCCAGCGTCTGCGGGAAATGCATGCCGGTATCGAGGAATACGACGGGCAGCGAGGGATCAACATCCGCGATCAGGGCGAGCATGGCGACGCTTTCGGCACCGAAGCTCGACACATAGGTCATGCGCTCCGGCCATTCGCGGATCATCGAGACGCGCAGAATCGTCTGGGCCGACGCGTCGCGCAATTCGCCATTCAGGCGTGCGAGACGGAGTTCCGGCGCTTCAGCGTTCCGGGCAATGACGTCACCATAAGGCATCAGGTACTAACTTCCGTGTCTCTTGCGGAACACCGGCACCTGACCGCCCGCACCGGGCTGGTAGACTTCGGAAAATTCCTTCAATGCTTCCAGCACTGAAGGTAGGTCGGCACGCACCGTATCGTAAGCATCGATGCCTGAACGGTTCATATAGAATATCTGATCCCGCAAAACGTGGCCGACCGCGCGCAGCTCTCCGGTATAGCCATAACGCCGACGCAGGAGCTGGGCCTGCGAGTAGCCGCGACCATCGGTATATTTCGGGAAATCGATCTCGATCAGCTGTATATGCTGCAGGTATGGCACCAATTCCTCGACGTCGTCATCTGACGCGAGGCGTACCCCGACGCGCGTATTGCGGTCAGCGAGGGTCGGGGCTTCGGCCAGGAAGCGGCTCAGCCGGACGGTGAAATACCCGCCATCGGATAGTTCCGCTTCATCCTCGACATAGTCCCAGGGATCGTCGGATTCGGCCCCGTGCTTAATCAGCGGCATAGAGCGCCTCCTTGAATGGGTCGTGGCCGAGGCGCGTCAGCGTGTCGATGAAGATTTCATCCTTGCTGGTGCGCAAGTTGCGATAGGTGTCGATGACACGTTTGAGGGCGCTGGGAACCTGCTCGGATTTAAGGCCGGGACCGGTAATGTCGCCAATGGCGGCTTTCTCGTCGGCGCGGCCACCAAAGCTGATCTGGTAGAATTCCTCACCTTTCTTGTCGACGCCAAGAATGCCGATATGGCCGATATGGTGGTGGCCACAGGCATTGATGCAGCCGGAAATATTCAGGTGCAGGCGGCCGATGTCTTCCTGATAGTCCGGATCGGCAAAGACCTGCTGCACGGCCTGTCCGACCGGGATGGAGCGCGCATTGGCCAGCGTGCAGAAATCAAGGCCGGGGCAGACGATCATGTCGGTGATCAGGCCCTCGTTCGGCGTGGCGATCCCGGCTGCGACGAGGGCGGCATAGATGGCCGGCAGGTCGTCCAGCGCGACATGCGGCAGGATCAGGTTCTGGGTATGGGTGACGCGGACGTCGCCGAAGCCATAGGTCTCGGCAAGGTCGGCCACGGTTTCCATCTGGGCCGCCGTCGCGTCGCCGGTCGTGCCGCCGACAGGCTTCAGGCTGATCGTGACCGATGTGTAGCCCGGCGTCACATGCGGATGGAGATTGTTCTTCACCCAGCGGGCAAAGCCAGCATCACTGGCCTTGGCCGCTTCGAACGTGTCGGAGACTTCGGGTCTGGCCGGAAAGTCGGGCCGCGCGAAATAGGCGTGAATGCGATCGATCTCTTCGCGCGGCAGGTCGATCTTCTCGTGCGGCTTTTGCGACGCGAACTCGGCTTCGACCTGGCGGGTGAATTCCTCTTCGCCCAGTTCGGTGACGAGGATCTTGACCCGCGCCTTGTACTTGTTGTCGCGCCGGCCGTGCAGGTTATAGACGCGCATGATGGCTTCGAGATAGTCGAGCAGGCGGTCTTCCGGGACGAATTCATTGACCAGCGAAGCGATAACGGGTGTGCGCCCCTGCCCGCCGCCAACATGGACCTCGAAGCCGACCGTATCGCCGCGCTGGCGCATGTGGAGGCCGATATCGTGCACGCGGATGGCGGCGCGATCTGTCTCGGCGGCCGTGACGGCGATCTTGAACTTGCGCGGCAGGAAGGCGAATTCCGGGTGGAACGTGCTCCACTGCCGAATGATCTCGCACCACGGACGCGGATCCTTGATTTCGTCTTGGGCGGCGCCGGCGAAATGATCCGAGGTCGTATTGCGGATACAGTTGCCGCTGGTCTGGATGGCGTGCATCTCGACATCGGCCAGAAGGCCGAGGACTTCCGGCACATCCTTCAGCGCGATCCAGTGGAACTGGATGTTCTGGCGGGTCGTGAAATGGCCGTAGCCCTTGTCGAAGTCACGTGCAATGCGGGCCAGCTGGCGCATCTGGCGCGGGCTGAGCTGGCCATAGGGAATGGCGATGCGCAGCATGTAGGAATGCATTTGCAGGTAGACGCCGTTCTGCAGGCGCAGCGGCTTGAACTCGTCTTCCAGCAGTTCGCCCGAAAGACGCCGCGCCACTTGTCCGCCGAACTGGGCGACCCGTTCACGGACGATCTGCTCGTCGAATTCATCATATCTATACATGCGTAACCTCGTGAAGGTGTGGCAGGCCGAGTTCGAGCTCGCAGCGGGCGACCCAAGCCTGCACGGCGGGGAATTCGTTCAGGTCGAAGCCACCCTCGTGCGACAGGCGCGTATAAGCCAGCAGCGAAATGTCGGCGAGCGTGATGGCGTCGCCACCGGCAATCCAGTCGCTGGAAATGAGGGCCATTTCCATCCGGCCGAGGGCGCGGCGGCCCTTGGCGAGCAGGTCCGGATCGATCTCGTCGTCAGGCGCGTTCAGGTAGAGTTTCTGGAACCGGCGCACGGCGATGACCGGCTCGTGGGAATATTGCTCCCAGAACATCCATTCCAGCATCTTGGCGCGTTCGAACGCATCACCCGGGATCAGGTCGGAGCCTTCGGCGAGATGCAGGATGATCGCATTGGACTGGGCCAGCGTGCGGCCATCGTCGAACTGGATGACGGGCACCTGGCCGAACGGGTTGAGGGCAAGGAATTCATCCGTGCGCGTCTCGCCCTTCAGGACGTCGATCTCGATCCATTCATGCGGACGCGACAGGCGCGTGACCACCCTTTTTACCTTCTGGCAATTGCCGGAAATGGAGTCGCCGAAGATGCGGATCATGCGTCCTCTCCATAGGCGACAGTCGGCCCGTTGACGCGGATGGTTTCGCGCAGGGTTTCGCGGCCCGCAACGGCGCCTGTCTCGGTGACTTCCATGAAGTAGGGATCGGTGACGGCGCCTTCCTGCTTGAGGGCGCGCGCCAGATGCGCTTCGGCCTCGTCGCCGGTGAAGGCGGCGATACGCGCCGCATCGGTGGTCCAGGTGCCGTCGGCATCCATCCAGACCGTGCGGCCGGAGGCGGTTTCCCATGCGGTGACGGATTTGGGTGTTTCGGGTTTCAGTTTGGGGCGGACGGAGCTCATGCGACATGTTCCTTGAAAGCGCGGGCGATGGCCTCTTCGGGCAGGGCAGCCACTTCGCCAATGACGAGCAGGGCTGGCCCCTTGATACCGGCGCGCTGGATGAGGTGGGGCAGTTCCGACAGCGTGCCGAAAACGCGGATTTCATTGTCACGCGTACCGTTTTCGATAACCGCGACCGGCGTCGACGGCGCGCGGCCGGCATGGATGATCTTCTCGGCAATGGTGGCGGCGGTGCCGACGCCCATGAAGACGACAACGGTCTGGGCAGGCCGGGCGAGCGAGACCCAGTCGAGGTCGGGCACGCCGCCCTCTTTCGCATGGCCGGTAACGAAGGTGAGGCTCTGGGCATGGTCGCGATGGGTCAGCGGCAGGCCGGCCCCGGCGGCGCAACCGAGCGCGGAGGAAATGCCGGGCACGACCGTTGCCGCCACACCGGCGGCCCGGACGGCTTCGAGCTCTTCGCCGCCCCGGCCGAAGATGAACGGGTCGCCGCCTTTCAGGCGGACAGTGCGCTTGCCTTCGCGGGCAGAGGCGATGAGCAGTTCGTGAATGGTTTCCTGCGGGACCGAATGGTCACCCTTGGACTTGCCAACGGACACGCGGTCTGCGTCCCGGCGGATCAGGGAGAGGATGTCGTCGCTGACGAGGCGGTCATAGTAGACAATGTCGGCTTCCTGGATCAGGCGGAGGGCTTTCAGCGTAAGGAGCTCCGGGTCGCCGGGGCCAGCGCCGACAATATGGACAATGCCCTCAGCGGAGGCGCCGGATTGCATTTGCTGGCGCATGGCCGCTTCGGCGCCGTCGAGATTGCCGGCATAGGCGAGGTCGGCAGTGGGGCCGGTCAGCGCACTTTCCCAGAACCGACGGCGGGCCTTGCTGCCAGGAATGGCGGCCTTCACGTCGGGGCGCAGGCGGCTGGCCAGCGCGGCGAGGTCGCCGATGCGTTTCGGCAGCAGGGCCTCCAGCTTTTCGCGGATCGATTTGGCGAGCACCGGGGCGGTGCCATTGGTGCCGATGGCGGCGACAATATCGCCCCGGTCGATGATCGAGGGGACGGTAAAATCGCACAATTCGGGATGGTCGACGACGTTCAGCGGCACGCCATACTGGCGTGCCATGGTGATCGCCTTCTCGGCATTGGCGTCGAGCCGGTTCGCAACGATGGCAAACCGGGCGACATCCAGCGCAGGCCCGGCATGATCGGGCGGGGCAATCGTGATGCGTCCTGCGAACTCTTCAGCAAAGCCCGGATCGATCTGGCTGACGATCACAGTGATGTGAGCAGGCGTCGCAGATAGCAGGCGCACCTTGCGGCGCGCCTCTTCGCCGCCGCCGAAAACCACGACAGAGGCGTTGTCCATGTTGAAGAAGGCCGGGAATTGGCGCATGCGGGGCCACTCTTGTTTAGTATTGCTGATCAATCAGCCGCCAAGATGGCTCTTGACGGCTCAGGCACAACCGTGAACCTCTACAGCGAGCCTTTAGAGATACTATTTCATGTCAGATACGAACGACCGCCTGCCGCCCCTGAACGCCCTGCGCGCCTTTGAAGCTGCCGCAAGACGCCTGTCTTTCACACAAGCGGCGGACGAACTCAATGTGACGCCGGGGGCGATTTCGCAGCAAATCCGCCAATTGGAAGATTATGCCGGGACGCCCCTGTTCAAGCGAACGGGGCGTTCCGTCCTGCTGACCGATGCCGCGCAGGCCAGCTTGCCGCTGGTACGCGAGGCTTTCGAACGGATTTCCGAGGCCGGGCGCATCATGCAGGCCCCCGCCCGCAAGGGCCGGGTCATGGTATCGTGCGCACCAAGTTTCGCCGCCAAATGGCTGGCGCCAAAGCTCGGCGAATTCCATCGCACGCATGATGGCATCGAAGCCTGGATTTCGGCCGATATGGGCCTGACCGATTTCACCATGGCGGACGCCGACTTCGCGATTCGCTACGGCCGGGGCGTCTATGAGGGGCTGAAATCGGAGAAACTGCTCGACGAAACTGTCCTGCCGGTCTGCTCCCCTGCCCTGCTGGAGGGGCCGGACGCCATCATGAAGCCGGAAGACCTGCGCCACCATACATTGCTGCATGACGAGAGCGGCGAGCATGACCCGTCCTGTCCGGACTGGGCGAGCTGGCTGCGCGCGCGCGGGGTTGAGGGAGTCGACGGCAACCGGGGACCGCGTTTCAACCAGGCGATACTTGTCATCGAGTCAGCCGCCGCCGGGCGCGGCGTGGCGCTGGCCAAACAGGCGATTGCCGCGTCCGATCTCGCATCGGGACGGCTGGTCGCGCCCTTTGCCGACGGTTCGACGCTGATCGATTTCGGCTACTGGCTGGTCTGGCCCAAAGGGCGCCACCTGTCGCCGGACGTGCGCGCTTTCATGAAATGGGTGAAGGCCGAGGCAACCCGCGACGAGATTGTCGGAGTCTAGTGGCTCGTGCCGGCAGCGGCATCCAGCAGCAGGTAGGCGGCAAGGCGCGGGCTGGCATTGCGGCTGGTCTTCTGGGTCTGTTCGAGCGCGTTGAGCGCGTCTTCCTCTTCCAGCGTGATGAATTCGCGGGCGAGCGCCTGCAGGTCGCGATCACTGCGCAGGCGCTGGGTGACGCGTTCGACCTGGCGGCCGGCATTGTCCATGATCGCGGCGCGGCGTTCGCGTTCGCCATTGCGAGCGGCTTCGGCAATTTTGCGCTTGGCTTTCGGGCGGAAGGCTTCGGGCAGGAGAATGCCGGAGGTCTGCAGGCGCTGGATCAGCTCGTCGGCAATGTCTTCACGGTCCGGCTTGGCGCCGGTTTCGTCGCGGCTCATGTCGGAAATGATATCGCGCCAGCCCATGTCACTACTCGACGCGCTTGGTCGGCCCGAGGCGGGGATGAGCGCGCTTCCATTGCTGGGGGGCGGCGCTGTATCCGTTGCGCGCCGGGCCGGGACGGCCGGCTTTTGTTCGTCGGCATCGTCGAAGCGGCGGCGCAGGGTGAGCGGGTTCGAATCCTTGGGATCGATCTCACGGCCCAGTTCCAGCGGCGCATCCTTTGTCGCGTCCGTATCGGAATCCTTGCCGAGGCTGGCCGATGCCAAGAGGTCTGCGGCGGCATCGAACAATTCGTCTTCCATGCTCGGACGCGGGGCCGGACGGGACGGCTGAGGGCGTGCCGGCGGTGTGGCAGGGGTGCCGGAAAGGTCCGCCGCGGGTGTGTCATGACCATTGGCACGCCCGTTCAGGGCCCCGTTGGCGTGGCCATTCGCATGGGTGACCGGTGGCGGTGGGGGCGGTGCGGCAGGGGTGGGCTCCGGGGGCGGTGCGGGCGTGGCAGGGGGTGGCGCGATGGCGCTCTGAACAGGTGCGGAGACCGGGGCCGTGGCAGGCGCCTGGGCCCCGAGACGGCGATTGAGAATATCTGTCTCGGCGCGCGCGGCGTTGCCCGCAGCGCGCACGGACGCGGTGGCATGGTCGCCGGCTTCGCGCAGGCGCGCGAGCGAACTGGCGGCCTCTTCGGCAGCTGAGCGGGCCGTCTGGCTGATCTCGCGATTGGCAAGGCGGGCGCCATCAAGCGCGGAGGAGACGGCATCCTTGAGCGCTTCGCCGGTGGTCGAGGCCGCCGCTGCAGCGATCTCCCCTGCCCTGACGGCGGCATCGACAAGCTTGCGGGATTGTTCGAGTTTCTCTTCGACGCGGCTGACGGCGAAGGTGAGCGTTTCGGTGCGTGAGGACGCCTCCCGGGCGAGCCCGTCGAGATCCACGAGCTTGGCCGCCAGCGACTCGCCGGCAGCGCGCATGCCATTCAGTCGGGCTTCGAGGGCGTCGTCGGCGCGGGCGACTTCCTCACCGGCCTGACGGGCCGCGCTGACCATTTGCTGGGCCTGGCGCGGGATCGCTTCGCTCATCTCGTTGACCTGAGTCCGCAGGTCGCGGGCCAGGCTTTCAAGCGCGGTCCGTTCGGCGGCGAGGCGCTGGGCGAGATCACGGGCATTGTCCGCACTGGCATAGGCCACCGATTCCAGCCGCATGCGTTCGTCGCCAATCTCGCCCGACATGGCCTTCATGGCAGAGATGGCATGCGCCATGGCATGATCGACCTCGGCGGCGGACTGTTTCATCTGTTCGGCGATGCTGATGCCTTCGGTGCCGGCTTCGCGGGCTGGTGCCAGAAGACGGATGGCGGCTTCCATGACCAGCGCATTCGAGGCGGCCGCGCGTCGATTGGTGCGCGCCATGTAGCCTGCCATGATGATAATCAGGCCCGGGATGAGCGCAGCAACGCCGCCAGCGAGCAGAATGGCCGGCGAAAGCTCGAGCAGCGCGTCAATGCCCCAGAGGCCGAGCACACCCGCACCGACGGCTGCAAACCAGAGCAATGCGATAACGAATCCGGTAGCGACCATCCAGCCGCCGCCATGCCGCGCGTACTCGACATTTTCCGACGCCTCTTGCCTGACCAGTAGATCCCGGCCGGACGGGCGAGCTGAAGGCGTAACCGTCATTGCGCGACTATACCGCGACAATAAGCCCGCGGCGAGGCCGGAAAACAGGCTTTTTCAAGGCTCAGCAGGCGCTTCGCCTAACCCAGCACACGGATGAGCACGTTCTCTGTCGGACGATTGTCCGCCGAGTCGTCCCGGTCTGCGGGCGCAAATTCAATGCCGAGCCAGGCAAGAATCCCAGCAAGGACAAGGTTACGGATAAGCACGATGATTGCGACCATGAGAGTCCCCAATTCAACACGGAGCCCATTCCAAGCCCCAAACATGCCTGCTTTCTACTTCTTTTGAGCCTTTTCGCCAATCGATAAAATTTTGTAAGGCTTGGTGAACGGAGCAGCGCGTAGCGTTAACCTTTGGGGAAAGGTCGCCGTGAGACAGTGGCGTACACCACCGGAGTGCCGACCATGACCGACGCCGCCCCTGCCCCGCTCGTATTGCTAGACCTTGATCATCTGCAAGCCATGACCGGCGGGGACCAGGCATTGGCCATGGAAGTGCTGGAGATTTTCAAGCACCAGGCAGAAATCTGGTCACGGTTGCTGGACCCCCGCGCAGACGCGAGCCAGTGGGCCGACGCGGCCCATACGCTGAAAGGCGCGAGCCTCGGTATCGGCGCCGTCAGGCTCGCAGCCATTTGCGGCCGGGCCGAACGCCTTGGACGCGCCGAAACGCCGCCAAGCGTGACAGCCGCTGCCGTGATGCTGGGAGATGTGAAGGATGCGCTGGGTGACACGCTGGAAGCGGTCGGCAAGCTGGCCTACGAGCTGGCCGCTTCCGGTGCCATCAAGGCGTCATAGCTTTCGAACTCATACGCGATGCATCGGTCGATCAGGGTGCGCCAGACAGGCTCGGCGATGGCCGGTGACAGGCCAGCATCGGCACAGGCGGCCTTCACCTTGGTGATCACGTCCTCGATGCGAGCCCGGTCATGCACAATGGCACGGTCGCCCTTGATGCGGGCAGCTGCATCCATGAAGGATTGGCGCTCGGCGAGAATATCCACCAGCAGGCGGTCGATCCGGTCGATCTCGTAGCGCACCTGCGCCATTGTCTCGCTTGTCTCGGCCGTATGATGGCGCTGGTCAGATGTATAGGTCGTCATGGGCTGGGCCCCGCTTTGGCTGTTGCAGCCCGTTACATGGGGATGATCCCAGCGGCAAGTGAGAGAGGTGCGACGCGGAAGCGCGGTACGCTGCCCTGGCCTCTAAACAGGCGGCACACGTTTGAGGGAAAATAGCGCCTTGATCAGGCCATACAGGCTGATGACAGCCCAGCAACCTTCCATGAGCACTGCCGGCAGGTTGAAGTCGAAGGCCAGCGAAGTGAGGATTGCCACCGACCCGATGAGGTTCAGCGCCGAATAGGCCCTGGACCGCGATTCGAGCCGCTCTGACTGCAGCAGGAGATAGGCAATCAGGGTCAGTCCGACGCCAAATATGCCGATGGCGTCGAACAGGCTGACCCTGGCGCTGTTCTAGACTTCGAGCAGCATGCGTTCGGGATCTTCCAGCGCTTCCTTGACCCGGACGAGGAAGGTGACCGCTTCCTTGCCGTCGACGATGCGGTGGTCGTAGCTGAGCGCAAGGTACATCATCGGACGGATCACGACCTGGCCATTGATGGCGACCGGGCGCTGCTCGATCCGGTGCATGCCGAGCACGCCGGACTGCGGGGGGTTCAGGATCGGCGTGGACATCAGCGAGCCGTAGATACCGCCATTCGAGATGGTGAACGTGCCGCCCTGCATGTCGCCGATGGTGAGATCGCCGTCGCGGGCGCGCCTGCCGAGGTCGGCAATGCCCTTCTCGATACCGGCGAGAGACAGCTCGTCACAGTCGCGCACGACCGGGACGACGAGGCCCTTATCGGTACCGACGGCGACGCCCATGTCATAGTAATTCTTGTAGATGATGTCGGTGCCATCGATCTCGGCATTGACCGAGGGGACCTCTTTCAGCGCATTGACGCAGGCCTTCACGAAGAAGCTCATGAAACCGAGCTTGATGCCGTGCTTGGCGACAAAGCTGTCCTGGTGCTTCTTCCGCAGGTCCATGATCGCGCCCATGTCCACGTCGTTGAACGTGGTCAGCATGGCGGCGGTGTCCTGGGCTTCCTTCAGGCGGCGGGCGATGGTCTGGCGCAGGCGCGTCATGCGCACGCGTTCCTCGCGGGGGCCGAGATCACGCGGCGGGCGCGCTTCGGCAACGGCTGTGGACGCCGAGGCCTTCGGCGCAGAATTCACATAGGCGAGCGCATCGGCCTTGGTGGCGCGGCCATCGCGGCCTGTGCCGGGGATGTTTGCCGGATCGACTCCCGCTTCGGTCGAGATGCGACGCACCGACGGCGCGACGGCGCTGCTGGACGCAGCGGCGGCCGCAGGCGCGGGAGCCGCCGGGCTGGCTGCAGGCGCGGACGCAGCACCGCCGGCGCTGATACGGGCAATGACCGCGCCCGGCGTGACGCTGTCGCCTTCTGAAACGACCAGTTCCGCGATCACGCCGTCGGCTGGCGCCGGCACTTCAAGGGCAACCTTGTCGGTTTCGATCTCGGCAATGGTCTCGTCTTTCTTGACGCTGTCGCCGACCTTCTTGAGGAAGGCCGAGAGTGTGCCTTCGGCGACGCTTTCGCCCATGGTCGGCACGGCAACGTCAGTGAGCTTGCCGCCGGATTCCGCAGGCGCCGGAGCGGCCCTGGTTTCCTTGGCCGGCGCGGCTTCGGCCTTGGCAGGTGCCGCCTTGGCTGCGCCGTTGCCGGCATTCAGGCGCCCGAGCAGCGCGCCGATTTCCACTGTATCGCCGACATTGGCAACGATTTCAGAGAGGACGCCGTCTTCCGGTGCGGAGACTTCGACCGAGACCTTGTCGGTCTCGAGCTCAACCAGCACCTCGTCGCGTTTGACGCTGTCGCCAGCGGCTTTCATCCATTGTCCGACGGTCGCTTCGGTAACGCTTTCGCCAAGTGTGGGAACTGAAATATCGGTCATGATGCAAGGTCCATATTGGAAAATTCCGGAAAAGAAGGATCAGACCGCGACAATCTTGTCGTCGACCGGGTCCGGCCCGAGGGCGGCATTGAGAAAAGTGGCCATTTCGGCCTTGTGCTTGGACATCAGGCCCGTCGCTGTTGCGGCCGACGGCGGACGGCCGGCATAGCGTGGGCGTGGCGATTTGGCGTCTACATGCGTCGCGCACCATTCGATCTCGTCACGGATGAAGGTCCAGGCACCCATGTTGCGGGGCTCTTCCTGGCACCAGACCAGTTCCGCACCCTTGAAGCGTTTCAGCTCATTCATGATCGAACGGCGCGGGACCGGATAGAACTGCTCGAACCGCAACAGGTAGACGTCGTCGACGCCTGCCTCTTCGCGGGCTTCCAGCAGGTCGTAATAGACCTTGCCTGAACACATCACGACGCGGCGGATCTTGTTGTCATTCACCAGCTTGATCTTGCCTTCGCGGCCCGGCGTCTCGGCATCGTCCCACAGGATGCGATGGAACGAGGACTTGGTCGTCATATCGTCGAGCGAGGAGGTCGCCAGCTTGTGACGCAGCAGGGATTTCGGCGTCATGATGATCAGCGGCTTGCGGAAGTCGCGGTGGATCTGGCGGCGGATGGCGTGAAAGTAGTTTGCCGGGGTCGTCAGGTTGCAGACCTGCATATTGTCTTCGGCACACATCTGCAGGAAGCGCTCGAGGCGGGCGGAGGAGTGTTCCGGCCCCTGCCCTTCATAGCCATGCGGCAGGAGGCAGACGAGACCGCACATGCGCAGCCATTTGCGCTCGGCCGAGGAGATGAACTGGTCGAAGAAGACCTGCGCGCCATTGGCGAAGTCGCCGAACTGGGCTTCCCACAGGGTCAGCGTGTTCGGGTCGGCGAGCGAATAGCCATACTCGTAGCCGAGCACGGCTTCTTCCGAGAGCAGGGAGTCGATGACTTCGTAATGCGCCTGCTTGTCGCTGATATGATTGAGCGGCGTGTAACGCTCACCCGATTTCTGGTCGATGAAATGGCTGTGACGCTGCGAGAACGTGCCGCGGCCGACATCCTGGCCGGACAGACGGACCGGGAAGCCCTCTTCCAGCAAAGTGCCGAAGGCGAGATGCTCAGCGGTGGCCCAGTCGAGGCCCTCGCCCTTGGCAATCGTCGTCGCACGCCCGTCAATGACACGGGCGAGGGTCTTGTGGATATCGATGTCGGCCGGAACCGTCGTGATCGACTGGCCAAGCTGTTGCAGCCGCTTCTTGGCGACGCCCGTCTTGCCGCGACGCTCGTCGTCTTCGGGCAGGCCGAGGCCCTTCCACTCACCGTCCAGCCAGTCGGCTTTCTTGGCCTTGAATTTCTTGCTCGCCTCGAATTCCGTGTCGAGATAGGTCTCGAAATCCGTGACCTGCTTTTCGACATCTTCGGCCGTCAGGACGCCTTCGGCAACGAGCCGCTGACCGTAGAGTTCGCGCGTCGACGGGTGCCCCTTGATCTCGTTGTACATGACCGGCTGCGTGAACATGGGCTCGTCGCCCTCATTGTGCCCGAAGCGGCGATAGCAGAACATGTCGATGACGACATCTTTCGAGAATTTCTGGCGGAACTCTGTCGCGACCTTGGCCGCATAGGTCACCGCTTCCGGATCATCGCCATTGACATGGAAGATCGGCGCCTGGACCATCAGTGCCACATCCGACGGATAGGGCGAGGACCGCGAATATAGCGGGCTGGTGGTAAAGCCGATCTGGTTGTTGACGATGAAGTGGATCGTCCCGCCCGTCCGGTAGCCGGAGAGGCCCGAGAGTGCGAAACATTCGGCCACGACCCCCTGCCCGGCAAAGGCTGCGTCGCCGTGCAGCAGCAGCGGCAACACTTTGGAGCGATTGAGCGTGCCGGTTTCCCGGTGCAGCATTTCCTGTTTCGAGCGCGACTTGCCGAGCACGACCGGGTCGACGGCTTCGAGGTGTGACGGGTTGGCGTTCATCGAGAGGTGAACCTCGTTGCCGTCAAATACGCGATCGGACGAGGCGCCGAGGTGGTATTTCACGTCACCGGAGCCGAACTGGTCGGCGCCCTGCGTATTGCCGCCCTGGAATTCGAAAAAGATCTGCTCATAGGGCTTGCCCATGACCGCCGCGAGCATGTTGAGGCGTCCGCGGTGAGACATGCCGACGACGATTTCCTCGACGCCGAGCGCGCCGCCGCGCTTGATGATCTGTTCCAGTGCCGGGACGGCGGCTTCACCGCCATCAAGGCCGAAGCGCTTGGTGCCGGGATAGCGCTTGTGCAGGAAGCGTTCGAAGGTTTCCGCCTCGATCAGCTTGGCGAGGATGGCCTTCTTGCCTTCCGTGGTGAAGGCGATGCCCTTGTCCGGACCCTCGATCCGCTCCTGCAGCCAGGCTTTTTCGAGCGGGTCGGAAATGTGCATGAACTCGATGCCGATGGTCGAGCAATAGGTGCGCCGGAGGATGTCCAGCATTTCGGTGACATTGGCATAGTCGAGGCCGAGATAGCCATCGATGAAGATGCGCCGGTCCATGTCGGCAGATTCGAAGCCGTAGGTGCCCGGGTTGAGTTCGGGCTGGTCGCCAAAATCCTCGATGCCCAGCGGATCGAGCTGGGCCGCGAGGTGGCCGCGCATGCGATAGGCGCGGATCATCATGATCGCGCGGATGGAATCCTTCACCGACTGAGCGATGTCGGCTTCCGAGGCACCGGGCTTGTCTGCCTTGATCTTCTTCTCGAGCTTCGGATCGACAGCGGCCCAGTTGCCGTCAAAGGCAGCGGTCTCGTCGCCCTTTTTCTGCACCGGCCAGTCGCCGCGCTTCCAGCTGGCGCCGGCCGCATTGGCGGTGGCGCTGCCGGATTCGTCATCCAGCTCGGCAAAGAAGGCGCGCCAGCTTTCCGGCACCAGCGACGGGTCGCGGGCATAGGTCGCCTGCATCTGCTCGAGCCATTGGGCCGAACCGCCGTAAAGGAATGCCGTGTCGAGCATCGCAGCGTTGCCCTTGCTGCGTGCGCCATTCACCGGGCTGCCATCGTCTGCCATGTATCATCCGTCCTCTGGACCAAATCGCCCCCCGACATATAGGAACGATATATTGCCTAGTTCCTATCGTCAGGAACTTTTTGCAGGACGGCCGACGCGGACAGAATCTGGCCTCGCCAGACGGGCCTGGCGGCCGCCCTGGCTTTCTCGATTTAGGGCGACTTAGCCCTTCAGCAACTCGACCAGGGTGGCCCCCAGGCGAGCTGGTGATGGCGACACGCGGATACCCGCAGCCTCCATCGCAGCAATCTTGCTTTCTGCATCGCCCTTGCCGCCGGACACGATGGCACCGGCATGGCCCATTGTGCGGCCCTTGGGTGCCGTGCGACCGGCAATGAAGCCGACCATCGGTTTCTTGCGGCCTTTCTTGGCCTCGTCGATGAGGAACTGGGCGGCTTCTTCTTCTGCGCCGCCGCCGATCTCACCAATCATGATGATGGACTTTGTTTCGTCATCGGCAAGGAACATTTCCAGCATGTCGATGAATTCGGTGCCTTTGACCGGATCGCCGCCAATGCCGACAGCCGTTGTCTGGCCGAGGCCGGCCTGCGTGGTCTGGAACACGGCTTCATAGGTCAGTGTGCCGGAGCGCGAGACGATGCCGACATTGCCCTTCTTGAAGATGGACCCCGGCATGATGCCGATCTTGCACTCGTTCGCCGTGATGACGCCCGGGCAGTTCGGCCCGATCAGGCGCGACTTGGACTTGTCGAGCTTGGCCTTGACGCGGACCATGTCGAGCACGGGCACGCCTTCGGTGATGCAGACGATCAGCGGGATTTCCGCGTCGATAGCTTCCTCGATGGCGGCAGCTGCGCCGGCTGGCGGCACGTAGACCACGGACGCGGTGGCGCCTGTGGCCGCCTTGCCTTCAGCGACGGTCGCGAAGATCGGCAGTTCAGTGCCGTTATCGGCCTGCCACATGGTTCCGCCCTTCCTGGGGTGGATGCCGCCAACCATCTTGGTGCCGTAATAGGCCAGCGCCTGGTTGGTGTGGAACGAACCGGTATTGCCGGTCATGCCCTGGGTGAGGATCTTGGTGTTGTTATCGATAAGAATGGACATGAATATTCCTTAGCCGCGAACCGCGTTGACAATTTTCTGCGCCGCGTCGTCGAGATCGTCGGCGGAGATGACGTTGAGACCGGATTCGGCAATGATTTTCTTGCCGAGGTCGACATTGGTGCCTTCGAGGCGAACGACCAGCGGCACAGCAAGGTTGGTTTCCTTGACCGCCGCGATCACGCCCTCGGCAATGACGTCACATTTCATGATGCCGCCGAAGATGTTGACCAGGATGCCCTTCACGTTGGGATCCTTCATGATGATCTTGAAGGCGGCTGCCACCTTCTCCTTGCCGGCGCCGCCGCCGACGTCACAGAAGTTCGCGGGCTCTTCACCGTAGAGCTTGATGATGTCCATGGTCGCCATGGCGAGGCCGGCACCGTTGACCATGCAACCGATCGTGCCTTCGAGGGCGATATAGGCGAGGTCCCATTCGGAGGCCTCGATTTCCTTTTCGTCTTCCTCGGTCTTGTCACGCAGCTCCATGATGTCCGGGTGACGGAACAGGGCGTTGCCGTCGAAGCTGACCTTGGCGTCGAGGACGCGCAGGTGGCCGTCTTCCATGACGATCAGCGGGTTGACCTCCAGCATGGCCATGTCCTTCTCGGTGAAGGCCTTGTAGAGGATCGGGAAGAGCTTCATGCCGTCGGCGCGCGCGGTGCCTTCGAGCTTGAGGGCGTCGCAGAGTTTGGACGCATCGGCCTCCGTGACGCCGCCATCGACCGGCAGGGTCAGGATTTTCTCGGGCGTGTCGTGCGCGACCGCTTCAATGTCCATGCCGCCCTCAGTCGACACGACGAACGCGACTTTTCCGGTCTCGCGATCGACCAGGATGGAGAGATAGAGTTCGCGGTCAATATCGGCCCCGTCTTCAATATAGAGGCGGTTGACCTGCTTGCCGGCGGGGCCGGTCTGCGCGGTCACAAGATGGTGGCCCAGCATCTGCTTGGCGTTGGCGAGGACGTCTTCCTTTTTAAAGGCGAGGCGCACGCCACCCTTTTCGCCCGCTTCGGCTTCAACGAACTTGCCTTTGCCGCGCCCACCGGCGTGAATCTGGCTTTTCACGACCCAGAGCGGTCCTGGCAGCGTGTCGACGGCTTTCTGGACGTCGGCGAGGGAGAGGACCGGTACGCCTTCGGCGACGGGGGCGCCAAAGGATTTGAGCACCGCTTTTGCCTGGTATTCGTGAATGTTCATATGGAATGCCCTGATGGTTGTGTCGTGTGCAGGAGGGCCGCGCGCCGCCCCGCTAACAGTGCGGGGTGTATAACAGGGTTCTTCGTGCCGACAACTGGCTGGGTACGCGAAACTGGATGCAGCCTCAGGACTCCACGTCCGGATTGCGCGGATCGAGCTCCACGCCTGCCAGCGAGGTCGGCGTGATCGGCTTCCATTCCTCCTGCTGCGCCTCGGTCGGGGCGGCCCGTTGGCGCACCCGGATGACCATCAGGACCGCCAGCACGAGCAACAGGACACCGGCCAGACCAAACAGGCCCGCCCGGTCGGCCACACGCATGGCAAAGCCCGACATGAGCGGGCCGGCAATCGATCCGGCGGCCCAGACGAACAGGAGACCCGACATGACCTGCGGCACGCGGCCGCGCGGTGTGCGGTCGATCGCATGGGCGACACAGAGACCGTAAAAGGACAGGGCCCCTGCCCCCCAGAGGGTCAGGACGGCAATCACGCCGATCTCGCCCAGCGCGACGCCGAAGACCGCGATCAGCAGCGAGGCGATGCCCGACATGGTGCACATGCCTGCGATCACGAGGCGGCGCTCGATCCGGTCTGACAGAACGCCGGCCGGCCATTGCAGGATGAGGCCGCCAAGCCAGGCCGCCGCGCCGGCGATGGCGACAGCGGCCGTCCCGCCGCCCGCGAGCTCGAAGCGTTCGAAATAGACAGGCAGCAGCGCCAGCGTGCCGGTATTGATAACCCCGGCCAGGAGCACGCCGATCACAGCCGCCGGGGCGATGCGGAAGAGTTCGGCGACCGGCATGGACTTGCGGTCCGGCGGGGCCGGCTCCTTCTGGCGGGTCAGGCAGACCGGGACCAGGGCGAGGGCGAGGAACAGGCCGGCCCAGGCATAGGCCCGACCGTCGAGCGGCGACATGCCGGCCACGAAGAAAGGCCCGATCATCAATGAAAGTTTGGCACCGGTATGGTAGATGCCCATCACGTTGCCGCGCGACTTGTCGGGTACGGCCTCGCCCATCCAGCTTTCGATACTGGTGAACATGTAGGCAAAGGCGATGCCCTGCACGATGCGCAGGAGCGCCCAGAATGCCGCATCATGCCAGAGCGACAGGGCCAGGACAGCCACCGCATTCATGGCGGACGCGGCAGCGAACAGGCGAATATTGCCGAACTGGCCCAGCATGCGCGGTGCCGACCAGGCGCCGATCATGTAGCCCGCCGCATTGAAACCGGCGATGACGCCGATCGTTTGCGGCCCCGACCCCATGGCCTCGAGGCCCAGCGGGGTGAGCATGCTGAGCAATCCGCCAGCGATCTGGACGATCATGACGGACAGGATCAGGACAAAGACGTTACGCGTGTCGGACATCAACTACCTGAAAACGTGCGAAGCCGGATGTCCGGCGCACGTTGATTACTTGAACTTGACCGAAGTCTCGCGAACGGTTGCACCATCATTGGCCTTGATCGACAAGGCCGCTGTACCAGTCGCCCAATCAATATCGATGGCACCGAAATTTTCTGGCGGGTAGCCCGCGCCGATCTGGGCGCTGTCCATTTCCTCGGAGGTTTCGGCGAAGGAAACATTGAGCGAAGAGGCTGTCAGCTCATAGGCCGGATAGGGCAGAACGCCGTCCTTGCGATAAAGAAAGGCCGTGTGGCGGTCGCCGGAGACGAACACAACGCCGTTCGCGTCAGTCTGGTTGATCAGGTCGTAGAGCCGTTCCTGCTCCCTGGGCAGGCGTGACCAGGCTTCCCAACCATGCCCGTCGGTAGGCAGCACCTGGACCGACGAGACGATCAGGCGCAGGTCTGCCGGTTTCTGGAGCTGGTTTTCAAGCCAGGTCCACTGGTCTCCGCCGAGCATGTCCTGATGCGCGTCTGTCGAGGGAATATAGCGCTCCTTGCCTTTCACGCCCCATTCGTCGGTTGGCGTCAGAGACGTGCGGAAAAATCGCGTGTCGAGCATGATCACCTGGGTGCGCTGGCCTTCGGGACCGAAGGTGCGCGCATAATATGTGCCCGGCCAGGCACCGACATCCTGCTTCTCGAGCCCCCAGAAGCGCTCGTGGACACGTTCGGCGAGGCGCCGGAAGGGAAAGTCCTTGCCGGCATCATTGGCGCCGTAATCATGATCGTCCCATGCGACCATCATCGGATGGGCGGCGCGGACGGCCTGAAAGTCCGGCCGGGCGGCAAGATCACCGAAGCTCTCGCGCAGCTCGTCGAGGTCGGCCTGATCGGTGACGTAATTCCTGCCCTCACGGTCGCCGTAGACATTGTCGCCGATCATCAGGAAGAGGTCGGCCTTTTCGCGCGCGATTTCCTCGAGTGCGGGCGCCGCCTCGATTTCCTCGTTCAGGCAGGATGCAATGAGGATGCGGGAGAGCGGCTGATCGCTGTCCGGCAAGGGCAAGCCTGCGGGCGCGCGCGGATAAAAGTCATCGGGAAGCGTCTTGTAGTAGGCTTCGAGGGCCTCTTCGGCGCTGTCGGGGGCGCGGGTAATGCCGGGGATGGAGACAGGCCGGGGCACCTGGCATGCGACCAGACTGATCAATCCCACCAGGACGATTGCGCGTTTCATGACTTTGCTCCCGCTCACTGCCTCATATCGCATGTGTAACGGTGTTCTGCCGCGGCGGTAAGGCAGGAAAGGTCAAACACCGAAGAAAATCGACCACATCATCCGGCCCGGCAGGAAGCTGAACAGGCCGGCAATGGCCATGCCGCCGACGAACATGCCGGTCATGTGTTTGCGATGGGCCTTGATATCGTGGCGGCGCGCGGCAGCAACGCCCATGGGCAGGACGATAACGGTCCAGGCCGATATCGCGTGAATGAAGCTGAAATCACTGCCGTTCAGGCCGACGAGGAAGAAGGACGAGATCGCCGTGACGCTCATTGTCGCGACCCAGC
>Ga0209344_10001302_pt1 | contig 33527 bp, 27 predicted proteins | sample Cruoilmetagenom6_FD_187293 | JGI IMG/M metagenome (GOLD analysis project Ga0209344, IMG submission 187293) | Oil polluted marine microbial communities from Coal Oil Point, Santa Barbara, California, USA - Santa Barbara Oil Seep Sample 6 (SPAdes)... | ecosystem: Environmental > Aquatic > Marine...
GTGTCGATGATGAAATCACAAAATACATTCCAGACTATCCTACTCAAGGCAAAACAATAACTCTTCACCACCTTTTAAACCACACATCTGGTATAAAAAGCTATACTAACATGCCAAGTTTTATGACTCTTGCTAGAACAGATATGACACCTACTGAACTTATTAATGTGTTTAAAAATGAACCGATGGAATTTGATCCAGGAACTCAGTTTAATTATAACAATTCTGGCTACATTCTTTTAGGACATATTATTGAAGTCGTTTCTGGAAAAAGCTATGCTGAGTTTATAAAAACAAACATCTTTGATAAGCTAGGCATGACGAATTCTTATTACGGAAGTATGACACAATTAATCTCAAATCGTGCTCGTGGTTATTCTGAAACAGATTCTGGTTATAGAAATGCAAATTATTTAAGTATGACTATACCTTACGCAGCTGGTTCTATCATGTCTACAACCGAAGATTTACTTAAATGGCAAAATGCAATCACTACTAATACTTTAATTTCAGAAAGTTCTTTAATTAAAGCGACTAATGGCTCTAAATTAAATAATGGTGAAGACATTCCTTATGGCTATGGCTGGATAAAAGGAAACATTAGAGGCTCAAAAACGTATGAGCATTCAGGAGGTATTTTCGGATATTCTTCAAACGGAATTTTTCTTCCTGAAGAAAATATATACATCATTGGTTTAACCAATTGTGATTGTGGGAATGTTGGTGCAATTACAACGAATGTTGCAGCTATAGTCTTAGGAAAACCATTTCCTAAAAAAGAAGATGCCATTACATTAAACAAAGAACAACTTAATCAATATGTTGGTGCTTACGAATTTGAAGGTGGTGTAATTCGCCATATTACACTTAAAGATAATCAACTATATAGTCAAAGAGAAGGCAGTATAAATCTTGAAATCTATCCTATGACAGCAACTAACTTTATTTTTGATGGTGGTAATACATCCTATGATTTCTATTCTGAAAATGGAAAGCGTATGGCTAAGTTTACTGCAAATGGAAGTACTATCGTTGGCCATGGCATCGACAAAGTTCCTCCTGCAGAACGCCAAGAAGTAACTCTCCCAACTAAAATTTTATCACAATATGTTGGCAAATACGAATTACAACCAACATTTATTATTACTATTATAGTTAGAGAAAACCGTTTGTTTGCTCAAGCTACTGGCCAACCCGAATTTGAAATATTTGCTTCAGAAAAAGACCAATTCTTTTTAAAAGTAGTACCTGCTGAAATAACATTCAGTAGAAATACTAATGACACAGTTGAAAGTTTAACGTTAAAGCAAGGCGGACAAGAAATGCCTGCAAAAAAAATAGAATAATTTATCTCTATGGAATCTTCAAAACAACTAGCGCAACGTTTTAGAGAATTATTTTTAAACGGAACGTGGATTGCTAACACCAATTACCAAGAACTTCTTTCTGAAATCTCTTGGCAACAAGCTACTCAAAAAATCAGCTCACTCAATACCATTGCAATTTTAACCTTTCATATTAATTATTATGTTGAAGGTGTTTTGAAGGTTTTTGAAGGTGGTACTTTAGACATCAAAGACAAATACAGTTTTGATGCTCCCGAAATTAAATCGAAAGAAGATTGGATTACTTTAAAGAACAGTCTTCTCAAAAACACCGAAGCATATGCAAAGCATATTGAATCTATGTCTGAAGCTCAATTAGAAGCAATTTTTGTAGATAAAAAATACGGTTCTTTCAGAAGAAATATTGAAGGCTTAATCGAGCATAGCTACTACCATTTTGGTCAAATGTCTCTAATAAAAAAAATGGTGAATGAAAAATAATGATACTTGCATTTGTTGTAGATTAATACTATCTTAAAAAGACAATAAAACACATAATAATGGGAAAAGGCGATAAAAAATCAAAACGAGGAAAAATTCATAAAGGTACTTTTGGTGTACGTCGACCAAGAATAAAAAGACGACCAAGAACCGAAGATCAAATTAATCCAAATAAAAAAAGATAATTATCTAGTAAACACTAATTCTTTCTCTGAAGATAAGCTGTCTGTAAATCTGTATTTATCATAATCAAAGGCTTTGATATCATCTAAAGTTTTAGCATTTGTATCTATAATATAGCGTGCCATTAAACCTCTAGCTAATTTTGAAAATATAGCGATAGTTTTATAATTTCCATTTTTTAATTCTTGGAATTTAATATTAATTACTGGTACGTTTAGTGCTTTTGTATCAATCGCTTTAAAGTATTCGTTACTAGCTAGATTTAAGAAGAGCTCGTTATCTTCTAATTCATTATTTAGGGCTTCAGTAACTTGTTTTTTCCAAAACTCATATAAGTTTTTGTTCTTGCCAACCGGAAACTTAGTTCCCATTTCTAAACGGTAAGGTTGTATTAAATCTAAAGGTTTCAACACACCATACAATCCTGACAAAATTCGAACGGTATCTTGAAGCTGATCTATTTTTTTAGCATCTATAGTATAAGCATCTAAACCTCTATACACATCGCCATTAAAAGCATAAATGGCTTGTCTGGCATTGTCTTTAGTGAAGGGCAAACTCCATTCTTGATTGCGCTCGTAATTTAACTGACCTAAATTATCAGAAATATGCATCAACTTAGATAAGCTCTTAGCCGATTTCTTTTTCAGCAACTTATTCAAACGTTCAGCTTCATTTAAAAAGCAAGCTTCAGTTGTTTTTGAAGTTGGTAATTTACTTTCGTAGTCTAATGATTTTGCCGGAGATAATACTAATTTCATTGCATATAGATTTTAATTCAAATTTACGACACAATGCCAAACTTTTCAATACTTTTATTTCAAATGTTTCTATCTAGCAATAACCAAAACTTATAGTTACAATGCTGCGTTAAGGATGGAGCAATTGTTGGAGCTCTCTAGACTTTTTTGTCTAGAAGCGACTTGCGAGAGCCTGACGTTTTGTGATCCTGCAAGGTTTTTTTTAACCTTGTAGGTATGAGCAAAACGTAACGCCCAAAAATTATTGAGCATGCGTTGCATAATGTCGCCACTTCTCGATACACTGTTGCATATCGTCTGGAATAGGCGAATCAAATCGCATCTGTTCACCAGTAGTTGGATGCACGAAACCTAACGTTTTTGCGTGCAAGGCTTGTCTTGGTAGAATTTTAAAACAATTATCAACAAACTGTTTATATTTTGAAAACGTGGTTCCTTTTAAAATACGTTCACCTCCATAACGTTCGTCATTAAAAAGTGTGTGCCCAATATGCTTCATATGGACACGAATTTGATGTGTACGACCAGTTTCTAATTTACAAGACACAAGTGTGACATAGCCTAAACGCTCAATCACTTTATAATGCGTTACGGCTGGTTTGCCTTTATCTTCATCGTCACCTTCAAACACAGTGTTTTGCAAACGGTTTTTTGGATGACGACCAATATGACCTTCAACGGTTCCTTCGTCGTCTTCAATATTTCCCCAAACTATGGCTACGTATTCGCGTTCACTTGTTTTATTAAAAAACTGTTTAGACAGATGCGTCATGGCTTGTTCTGTCTTAGCAATCACTAGTAATCCACTTGTATCTTTATCAATTCGGTGCACTAATCCAGGACGTTCGCTACTATTGTTAGGTAAGTTTTCAAAATGAAACACTAATGCATTAATAAGTGTTCCAGAATAATTACCATGGCCAGGATGCACAACCATTCCTGCAGATTTATTAACGACCAATAATTGGTCATCTTCATAGACGATGTCTAACGGAATATCTTCTGGAGTTAACAAATATTCATAAGGTGGATGCTCTAAAAGTACTCGAATTTTATCTAAAGGCTTCACCTTATAATTCGATTTCACTGGAGTTCCATTTACATAAATACTGCCATCTTTTGCTGCTGATTGAATTTTATTACGAGTCGCATTTTCAATACGATTCATCAAATATTTATCAATACGCAAAGGCGCTTGTCCTTTATCGGCTACAAAAGAATGATGCTCGTATAACTCATCATCATTCTCGTTTGCTTGTTGTGGTGTCGTTGTCATCTTAGTTTGAAGCTCGGTTTCCATTACCTAAAACAACATCTATTTTAGAGGTTAATGGCAACATGTCTCCTGCTTTTACTGTTTCGCCTTTGTGCTTTATTGAAAGTACTTCATCTTTACCTATATCATCTGCATAAGTTACTTTTCCAACTTCAAACCCTAAAGCTTCTAAAGTTGGTTTTGCTTGACGAAATGTACGTCTTACAATATTTGGAACTGCTACTTTTCTGTAGCCTGACGGATTTAAAATTAGGTAAATCTTTCTATCTTCTTTAACTTGACTTCCAGCTTCAGGATATTGTTCAATAACTGAATATTTTGGATACTTAGGATTGAAATTAGCTGAATCTTGAATTTCCATTGCCAAATCATTATCGTTCAATTCGATTTTTACGGTTTCAATGGTTTTACCTTTTAAATCGGGAACTTGAATAAATTCGCCATGATTGGTTGTACTTCGCAACCACCACATCATTATAAAAACGAGTACAATTAATGCAACAACTGCCAATGCCAATTGTTTGAAAAATGTTTTGCTAGTTATAAATCGAATAAAACTCATAAGATAATTTACCTGTTGACAAATATATAAAAACGAAAGCGTTTACTTAAGGGTTTATTTGGTATTTTAGCTTAACTGAAAATTGTAAAGTTTTATTGTTTGTTAAAACTAATTAAGCTCAATGAAAAAAAATATTGCCATCATCATGGGAGGTTATTCCAGTGAGTACAAAATCTCTCTTAAAAGTGGACAAGTGGTTTACGAATCTCTCGACAAAAACAAGTACAATGCTTATCGCATTCATATTTTTAAAAACAAATGGGTTTTTGTAAATGATTTTGGTGAAGAATTCCCAATAGATAAAAATGATTTTTCTGTTCTTGTTAATGAAACCAAAATTAGTTTTAATTGTGTTTTTAATGCGATTCATGGTTCACCAGGAGAAGATGGTTTTATGCAAGGCTATTTTGAATTGTTAGGTATTCCGCATACAAGCTGTGACATGTATCAAGCAGCTTTAACATTTAATAAACGTGACTGTTTAAGTGCTTTAAAACCTTACGGAATTAAAACTGCAGAGTCTTATTTTGTCAATTTAGGAGATGCAATTGATGAAGAGGCAATTGTAAAAAAAGTAGGCTTACCTTGTTTTGTTAAAGCTAATAAAGCTGGAAGTAGCTTTGGAATTACCAAAGTTTATAAAAAAGAGGAGCTTCAAAATGCATTAGAAATTGCTTTTAAGGAAGATGACGAAGTAATTATAGAATCCTTTTTAGATGGAGTAGAAGTTTCTGTTGGCGTGATTAGTTATAAAGGAGACACTAAAGTCTTACCAATTACTGAAATTGTTTCTGAAAATGATTTCTTTGATTACAAAGCAAAATACTTAGGACAATCTCAGGAAATCACACCTGCTCGTATTGAAGAAGTTCAAGCAGAAAAGGTTCGTTCTTTAGCAAAAAAAGTATATGAAGTCTTAAAACTGAAAGGTTTTAGTCGAAGTGAATATATTTTTAAAGATGGAGAACCTCATCTTTTAGAAGTAAATACCGTTCCTGGTTTAACAGAGGCAAGTATTTTACCGCAACAAGCTGCAGAAGCTGGCATAAGCATGAGTGATTTATTTGAAAATGCTATTGAAGAAGCGCTCAAATAATTAATAATTATATTTGAATCTAGATTAGATCGTAGTTCTACTCTAAAAATCACATTATGAAACGAGCAATTTTCCCAGGATCTTTTGACCCAATTACACTTGGTCACCATGACATTATAGAACGAGGCATTAAGCTTTTTGATGAAGTCGTTGTTGCCATAGGTATCAATGCTGAAAAAAAATACATGTTTTCACTCGAAGAGCGCAAACGCTTTATTGAAGGCGCCTTCAAGGACAACAAAAAAGTTAAAGTGGTTACTTACGAAGGGTTAACAATAGATTTTTGTAAAGAAATTGATGCTCAGTTTATTTTGAGAGGTTTAAGAAATCCTGCAGATTTTGAATTTGAAAAAGCCATTGCACATACGAATAGAAAACTCTCAAAGATTGAAACTGTGTTTTTATTAACTGCAGCTAAAACATCATACATCTCGTCTTCTATTGTAAGAGATGTTATTAGAAATAATGGCGATTACACTGTATTAGTTCCTGAAAGTGTAACTATTAAATAAGATTGTTTCGTTTGGCTTTTTGAACCGCTTCCAATTTATTATGAACTTGAAGTTTTCTGTAAATATTTTCGATGTGTTTTCTAACTGTTCCTGTTGACAAGATTAGATTTTCTGATATTTGAATATAATTCAGGCCTTTACTTAAATGCTCAAGAACTTCGGTTTCTCTATTGGTCAGTTTTATAATTTCTTTATCTTTTTCATTCTCAATACTCATCGGGTTTCTGAGTAGCTTCAATGTTTTTAGAGCAATTGAAGGATTCATAGCTGCACCTCCATTTAAAGTATCAATAATACCATCATGAAGATCTTTCGCATTAATTTCTTTTAGTAAATACCCATCTGCTCCAGCTTTTATAGCATTAAAAATGTTTTCATCGTTATCGAATACAGTCAACATTATGATTTTTATATGAGGATATTTCTGCTTTACAACTTCTGTAGTTTCAATACCATTGAGCACAGGCATTTCAATATCCATTAAAATTAAATCGATATTGTGATTATCTTCAATTTGAGAGAGTAATTCTGAGCCATTCATTGCTGTAAGTTTAATATTAAACTCGTCAAAAAAAGAAAGCTTTTCCTTTACTGCATTTATTAAAAATGTGTTGTCGTCAACGATGGCTATTTTAACACTCATAAGGTTGGTTTTTAAGAATAAAAAGTTACGAAATTCAAATGTGTTGACTATACGTTATTTGTCGTATTTTTATACTACTTACTAAACAGTAATTGTAATAGATGTTCCTTTATTTATTTCTGATAGAATTGTTACATTACCTCCAATTTCTTGCGCTCGTTTTTTCATGTTATGAATACCATTTCCCATTTGAATTGTTTCTAAATCAAATCCTATTCCATCATCAGTAACGTATACTTTCACTTGCTTATCTAGATAATTGAAATCAATAGTAATGTGTTTAGCTTCGGAATATTTTATAGCATTATTTATGGCTTCCTGAATAATGCGATACAAATTCATACCTTGTAAAGAAGTTAGTTTAAAGTGTTCTGTATCTGAAACATTAGAATTAAATTCAAACTTAATTCTTTCAGTAGCTAAATCTGCTTTATCTATAAAATTAGAAATTCGAGATTGCAAATCTTCTAAAGTGATCTCACTTTTATTCATTGCCCAAATGGTGTCTCGCAATTCATAAATAGTTGTAGTTGTAAACTCGCTAATACTTTTAAGTTTATCTGACAGTTTTTCAGGAAGTTGAAATCCGTATTTAAGATTATCTAAAGACGAAATAATAAATGTAAGTTGCGCTCCAATATTATCGTGCAAATCTCTTGAGATTCTCAAACGTTGTTCTTGAAGTCTGTTTTGAGTTTCAATTTTTAATAAGGCGTCTTTAAGTTCATTTTCTTTTTTTAATTGTCTGTTTTTTAATCGTTGTTGCGTATAAAACAAATATCCTAATAATAGTAATACAACAGCTAAAACTCCTAACCCCAAAAGTTGTGTATTCTTTTCACTTAACTCCAGGTTTTGTTCTGCTATACTTGCTCGTTGTGATAAAATTTCTTTTTCTTTTTTTTCGGTTTGGTATTCAATTTCTAATTCTGCTATTTTTTCATTTGTTTTAATATTGAGCAAACTATCTCTAAAAACAGTCAACTCTTTATAATACTTAAGAGCCGTTTTTGTATCATTTTTGGCTTCGTAATATTTTGAATAATTATCAAGCGCAACTTCAATATCGACAGCTACCTTAGAGTTTTTAGCAAAGTACATTGCACTATCGATATATGTTTTAGTACCATTAATTCGGTTATTTTCAATTAATACATTTGCCAAATTATTATAGCTTGCTGAAATGCCAGCCATATCTCCTATTGATTTTTCTATAGCTAGCGATTTTCTAAAATAAACAAGAGCTGAGTCAATTTCACTCATATAATAAAATACAGCGCCTACATTATTAACAGATTCCGCCATACCTTTTTTATCATTAAGACTTTTTTCAATCTCTAAAGAGTATTTAAAATAATCAAGTGCTTTATCCAAATCTCCATCATTAGCATAAATAATCGCAATATTATTATACACTTCAGAAATTCCTTTTTTATGTTCTATAGCCTCAAAAATGGTTTTGGCTTTAAGATGATACTCTATGGCTTTGTCAACAATACCATTATAACTATAAACTAATCCGATGCTATTATAAGTCGTTGCTATCTCACTTTTCATTTGCTTAGCTTGATAAATAGCTAAAGCCTTCAGGTAATTTATTAAAGCATCATCATATTTAGCCATATTTCTATTTACAACACCAATATTATTATAAGCAGATGCTTTTACTATAGAATCATTAGTCTTTAGAGCTTCTGTTGATAATTGCATCGCTTTCTCAAAATTTCCCAAATCTCTAAACACAATTCCTAAGTTATTTTTTGATTTCGAAATTTGGAAGTCATCGTTATTATCTTCAGAAACTTGGAGTGCTTTTTCTAAAACTAACAATGCTTTTTGTGGGTCGTTTTTGTATAACGACATTGCAGAATCATTCAGTTTTAAAGGATCTTGTTGTGCATTTACAATAGGCACAAACAATAACATAAAAACAATATATTTCATGGTTTGGTTAGTTATTTGCGATAAAAAGATACGCTTTTTATGAACAAAACATTAGACCTTAAAAATAACTTGAGTTCCTTTTTCTGGCTCAGAAATCACAGCCAATTCTCCGCCAATGGTTTTTGCTCGTTTTTCCATGTTGATTAATCCACTTCCTTTTTCAACGGTTTTCATTTCAAATCCTTTACCATTATCTGAAATGGTTATTTTAAGTTGTTCTTTAGATTGATCTATGTTAACTTTAATTTCGGTTGCGGAAGCATGTTTTAAACTGTTATGAATAGCTTCTTGTATAATACGATGAATGTTCATTCCTTCTACTGAAGTCAATGTTTTTTGTTGATTTACACTATCGTGTACTATGAATGAAAAGTCAATATTATCGTCGTACAAATGTGCTTTATCAATATAATTAGAGATGCGTGTTTGTAAATCTTCAAAAGTGACTTCATTTTTATTCATTGCCCAAATGGTATCTCTCAATTCATAAATAGTTTCAGAAGTAAAAGCGCTTATTTTATTGAGTTTGGAGGTGAGTTTTTCGTCTTTTATATCAAAACCATATTTTAAATTATCGATAGATGAAATAATAAAGGTGAGTTGCGCTCCAATATTATCATGTAAATCTCTTGAAATTCTTAAACGTTGTTCTTGTAAACGATTTTGAGTTTCTATTTTTATTAGCGCATCTTTAAGCTCGTTTTCTTTTTGAAGTTGCTTGTTTTTTAGTTTTTGTTGGTTAAAAAACAAATAACCTATTAATCCTAAAATAACTGCAAATCCGAACAAACCATACATTTGGTAGTCTTTTCGTTGAATGGTTAATTCTTGTTCAGCTAATTCTGCACGTTGTACTAAAATTTCCTTTTCTTTTTTTTCGGTATCATATTTCACTTCTAAATCGGCAACTGCTTGTGCATTTTTTTCAGAAAAAATAGAGTCTTTTAAGCTTACAAAATCCTTTGTATATTCTCTAGCTTTTTTAAAATCACGAAGCATGTAATGACTTTCAGCTGTATGCAAATTTAAGTCGAACGAGACAGCTTCAATGTGTGGATATTTTTGAATTAAATCAAATCCTTTTTTAGCATATTGCAAAGCTATTTTTGGTTGATTTATTTCATTATAAAGTGATGTTAAATTAGTGTAAGTAGCTAGTTTACTCTGTTCAAATGCTTCTATATCTTCTGAACCATCAAGTGATTTTAAATAATACTTTATAGCTAAATCATAATTACCTTGAACATTATAAGCATTTGCTAAATTGTCTAAGATTTTATAATAATCTATTAAATTATTAGACCGTTCGGCAATAACTAAACCTTTTTTGTAGGCAATAATAGCTTCATCAATTCTTCCTAAATCTTTAAGGTTAATTCCAATATTATTTAAAGAAGCAACTTGTTCTTTCTCTAAATTTAACTCCTCTCTAATCTCGAGAGCTTCATTATGATACTCTAACGCTTTATTATTAAGATTCATTTCTTGATAAATAAGACCAATGTTATTTAGATAAATGCTTCGACCTTGAACACTTCCTTCAACATCATTCATTTTAAGAGCTTCAAAAAAGTATCGTAAAGCGTCATCAAACTCACTTCTATTCCAATGAAACATTCCAAGATTATTAACACACATGACTTCAATTTTCTTGAAATCATATGCTCTACTTAATTTTAATGCTTTAGAAAAATAATAATTTGCTGAATCTGATTTCCCTGTAATATCCATGTATATACCATGAGTATTTGTTAACTCTATTAATCCAAAATTAAATTTGGCTTTGTTGGCAAGCTCCTTTCCTTCTGTAATAATCTGAATGGCTTTATCTGTATCATTAAAAATATAGCTAAAAGCAATTTTATTGAATAATCTAATTTTTATAGAATCATCTTTTGTTTCTCTTGCAACCGTTAACAAACTATCCAAATTTTGAGAATAAGAAACAGATGTGAAGAAAATAATGAGCAGCAGTAATGAATATCTAAATTTCATAAGAGAACATAAAAAAAGCATCAGAATTAAAATGCCTTTTGGGACAAAAAAATTAGCTGATGCTTTCTTAAAAAATTGATTAATAGCAGGACTAATATATAACATAATAAGAATGGTTTACCTTTTTTTCGACAAGTTGCAATTAAAAAAGATTAAGCGTAATCCTACAAATTACGCCCAATCATAATCTCAACAACAAGATTTAATTATTAAGATTGTAAGCATAAATTGTCTTGTCATTAACTTTATAATAAAGATAGCCTCCAAATTCATCTACTTGATACTCTGGTTTTTTATCTTTTAAAATAATTTCTTTTTCTACAACACCATCATCCTTATTTACTTTTACCAATCCAACACCTTCATCCAATTTTGTTAAAATAAATTGTGAATTTTGTGTTGCCGAAGTAGCTTTAAAACGTTTCAACATTTCTGCTACAGAAGCTCCAGTAGCAGCAACCATACCATCACCTAAATTGGCATGACGCTGACCTCGATCTGTATATCTTCCTAGACGGTTTCTATTTTGATTAGCCGAATTATAAGCTGCTGCTGCAGTTGCGGCTGTGGCAACAGCAGTAACACCAGCTAGAATAGCTCCAAACGCACTTTTTCCTGGTGCTCTGTGATATTCATGCCATGATGCTTTTCCTTGCCAATCTAAAAGCATCATGTTTTGATCTGAAGTGAGTAAAATCCCTCCATCTCTAACCTCAACTCCTGTTGGACTTTCTTTGCCTTCAAAATCAGACTCAGCCAAAGTACTCGTTTCTCCAGTATTTTCATCAATGGCAAATAATTTATCATCAGCGCTTATAAGGTAACGTTTGTTTTTTGAATCATAACTTGAACTTATGGCATCAGCTCTTTTGTATTTTAATGGTTTTTTCCAAACTTGCTCTCCTGATTCTAGATTAACAATATTAGCATCTTCAGAAGTGATATAAATTAACCCTTGAGGTGTGTGTGCCATGGTTAAAATATTCTCACCTGTTTTTAAAGGTTTTTTGAATAAAGTTTTTCCTTCATATGAAATCTTATTAATTCCTCCAGAAGCAATACCAAATAAAATGCCGTCATCCATAATATAAAAATGCTGAACATACCCTTTTGTTTTTGGAGCTTTATCCCATAGATCATCACCTGTTTTTGCACTAAACATTGTAATTTTTGATTCTGATGCAGCGGCAAAAGTTCCACTACCACCAGCAACATCACTGACTACAGCTAGCCCTTGAGGTAAAATCTGAAAATTAGATACAACGCCTTTTACTTTACGTTCATCTTGCCAAGCTTCACTACCATTAGCATTAATTTTATAAATTCTTGTGTTTTTCCTATTAGTCGTTCCTGCAAATGCATAAATATCAGTTTCTGACTCGTTATTGGTCATCCAATTGACATTTTTTATTTTATTTTCCCAAATAGTTTCTCCTGTTTTTGTTTTGGCTAAAATACCTTGACTAGTAGGAATTAATAATTTGTCTTTAAGTAATAATGGTCGGCCAGTTACTGAAAAATTTCGCATAGTTACTTTTCCTGGTTCCACTAAATTAAATTGATAATCTTCTGCTCCTGTATTTAAATCATATACAGCCACTGCACTTGCATATTTTTCATTAGCTCTTCGCTGGCCACTCACAACAAGTTTATTTTGAGGCATCATAACATCACATGAATAGACTTGTTTCCAACCGTTATCTTCAGTACTAAAAAGTTTTTTTCCTGATATATAATCTATAACTGCTTTTTTTGTCGCCAAATTAGCAAATCCGGTTTGACCTATAATTACGTAAGGTGCTTGAGGTACATAAAACAATTCTTCAGGTTTTACTCGACCATAATCTGTAAAATTGAATAACAAGGCATTTTGTCCTGGTTTTATACCAACCAATCCATCATTTGTAGCAACAACGACTGTTCCGCCTTCAGTAATTGTCATTTCATTAATCTTAGCTCCTAATTGATAATCATAATCTGGCATTTCAGCTTTTTGAGAAAATAGCGAAGTTGCATTCAAAAAGAATGCAACCATCACTAAGCTCTTAAATTGAATTAATAGCATTTTCATTTCAATAAAGTTTAGTTAACTACTTGCTTACTCAAGTTGAAAGACCCATTAGTAATTGTTTTTACAGATTGGTCACCTCCTACATTTTTACATGTAAAATTAAAAGTCCCTTTAACTTTATTATCAGTAACTTCTGTTACAACAATTTCTCCTACAGCTGTATCGTCATAAGGAGCTTGCCAAACTTCGGTAGTTGAGTTTTGTGGATTGCTAAGATTAACATCTGTTACTGTGTAAGATGCACTGTTGAAAATATTTGCTCCACCTCCTAATGGGTAGGTTCCAGTTCCATCAAAGCCTAAAACAGTAAATGAAAATGCTTTTCCACTACTATTGGAAGCAATAATAATTAAATTTTGCCCATTATTAGCAACTGTTGCAGATGATGAAACTGACATAGATTGGTAATTATTACCATCTATTTTCGCGACTAATACTCCTGAAGCGGCTCCTCCAGTTCCTCCTCCATCATCTCCACTATCGTCATCACTTGAACATGATGTAAATGTAACTGCAGCTAATGTCATGACTAAAATCATAACGTTTTTAAAATGTCTCATTGTTGATTGTTTTTGAGGTTAATATTGAGACAAATTTGATGTAATATTAAGAGGCAAACAATACGTCATATGACGTATATTTAAACAATACACTGGAAATAAGTTACTTAAAAACAATACTAACCTATAAAAGTGACAAAACCAACTGTATTAAGATACTGCTTAAAATTGAATATGATTAAATTTAGAATGTAGATGCTTTTGTTTATCTCCTAATTTTTGAAGAAAGGATTGATGTGCATCTGATGTTGGATTAAAAGGTCGATGCTCTAAACCTTTTTGAATGTAATCAACATCTTGCATCGTTTGATTTGCTGTTTCAGAAACCCAAACCTTTTGAAAACATTCCCAAATATAATGTATCGCCAAATTATTTGGATGTAACATATCATCTTTATAAAAACGATAGTCTCGAAGCTCATCTAACATAATTTCATAAGATGGAAAATAATACAATTGTTTTCTAGGTTCGACAACTTGATGAATTGCAGAAATTAAATGCGATTTACTTTGTGTGTTTTCAACAAAACCATCTTTAATATGTCTAACTGGAGATACAGTAAACACAATTGAAATTTCAGGGTTTATACTTTTTATTAAACTCACAATAGCTTCTAGAGATTCAGTAATTGTTTCTACAGAGAATAACTCTTTTAAAAACTTCTTTTGTGGAACTTTATGACAGTTAGCAACAAAAGTATCGGTTTCAATTAACCGATAAGTCCAAGCTGTACCAAGTGTAATTATAATATGTGATGCTTCCTTTAAAAAAGCATTCGTTGTTTTAATTTGAGTATTTAACTCATTTAACAATTCCTCTTTTGACCTTCTACTCAGCTTTGAATGCACTTCAAAACAATGCCATTGCTCATTATGGAAAAAGATCTCATCGTCAGTATAATGCTTGTCGTTAATGGCATTTACTATTAAACGCTCAATAGCAAGCGGATGAAATAATATTCCGAAAGGATTATCAAATTGCTGAAACTTATAATACTTAAATTTTTCGGTTATGTGTTCAGAAAAGCAAGACCCAAACAATGCTATTTTAGAATGATAATCAATTTGATTATGCTGCTGTGGTTTAAGCGGAAGTTTAGTTTGAAGCTCCATAAAAATTAAGTCTTATCAGACCTTAAAGATATGTAAATCTATGACTAAAGTTTTAAAATATCTGTTTTCTCTTTGTGAAATACTTCAATCTTGGGCAGATCTGAAATGGCTAAATTAATATATTTAATAGCTTCAGATTTATTCTTTTTATGTTTGTGAATTTGTGCTAACCTATAATTAGCCCAAGCTTTTGGAACACCATCTGCTGCAGAATAATTTTTAATATAGGCTTCTAAACAATGTTCTCCTTTATTAAGTTCTATATTATATTCAGCAGCTACTTTTCCTATTTGATAATGCAATGCGTTTCTGTTGTGTTTAACTTGAGCGTTTTCAATATTAGCGATGGCTTTTTTAGGTTGATTTTGAGACTCATATAACTTGGTCAACTTATCAAAACAGGTTAATGAACCTCCTATTTTAATAGCCTTTTTATAAAATTTTTCGGCTAATTCTGGTTCATTATCATATTCATAGATGTAACCTTTAGCGAGATAACCATCTACAGTTGAAAGCACTTCTAATTCTTCAGCATATTTTAAAGACTCACTTTTACTACCACCAATAATTCCTGGCAACTGCATGTACAATTCAACTAAAGCCCAACGTGTGTTAATATGCTTCGGATCTAACTCTGCTGCTTTTAAAAATGCATCTTTAATATCTCCTATAAGTGTAACTGCTCTAATCTTACTCACACTTAGCGCTTTCATTCCAAGAGCACCTCCATATTTATAATGGTAATTGGCCACATTAGGTTTTAAATCAACTAATTTTTCATATTCATCGATAGCTTTATCCCACTTTTCTTGTTGACCATAAGCATCTCCAAGCAATTCTATACCTTGAATGTCATTAGGCGTATTAACAAGATATCTTTCTACAGTTTGCTCTGCTTCAAAGTACCTCTTCTCTTCAAACATCTGCTTTACGTTATCGAGAGAAGATGCTTGTCCGAAACCAATTAAAGGAACAATAAAAAGAAAAAATAATAACTGTTTCATATTAATAGCCACACAAATTTTATGTCTTGGATTTCTTGGTATTATTTTTGATTTTGATACTGTAAAGATAACGTGTTTACACTTAAAATTAATAACTTCACTAAATCAAACGATTCATTGACTCATTTGTTATTTCTTAGTCGATGTTTTGAGTTTAAATTGCACGATAATTAAAAATGTTTTTATGAAATTAATTACCAATGTATTAATGATTCTATGCTTTGCAAACTTCTCTGCTGCTCAATCTAATGATTTTGAAAAACTGTGGAAAGATGTTTCTAAACACGAAGCTGAAGGTTTACCTAAATCGGCTTTGAAGGTTGTTGAAACCATTTCTAAACTTGCTAAAGCTGAACATAACACACCTCAGCAAATAAAAGCCTTACTTCATAAAAGCAAATATGTTTTAACGTTAGAAGAAGATGCACAACTTAAAATTGTTGAAGATTTTAAAGCTGAAATTTCTAAAAGCAAAACACCAACTAAAAATATTCTAGAAAATATGCTTGCTACAATGTATTGGCACTATTTTCAGCAACATCGTTATCAGTTTTATAATCGCACTAATACTAGTGAAAAAATAGATGATGATTTCAGAACTTGGGATTCACAAACATTATTTACTGAGATACAAACCTATTACCAAAGTTCTTTGCAAAACGGACTCATACTTCAACAAACGAAACTTTCAGATTATAAAGACATTATTCACGAACAAGAAAACTCGAAAGTTTTTCGACCAACACTGTATGATTTATTAAGTCATAATGCGCTAGAATTCTTTAAAACTAATGAAAATAGCATCACCAAACCTGCTTATAAATTTGAGATTGACAATATAAATTTATTAGGATCTACAGCAGTATTTACTGACGTTAATTTAACGTCTAAAGATTCTACATCACTTCAATTACAAGCCCTTAAAATTTATCAAGATTTAATTCAATTTCATTCAAAAGACAATGACCCAACAGCACTTGTTGATGTAGATATTGAACGCTTAAAATATGTTGCGCAACATGCCACATTTGACGACAAAGAAGTTATTTTATTAAATACATTACAAAAATCTAGCGATAAATGGTCTCCTCATCACGTTTCTGGTCTATACGATTTTGAAATTGCATCAATCTGGCAACAACAAGGTCAACGCTACAATACAAACACCAATCCAGATGCTCGCTGGAAACTTAAAGATGCCATAAGTTTATGTAATTTGGTTATTAATAAATTTCCAAAAAGCAGTGCTGAAAACAAATGTAACATACTAAAATCTCATATATTATCAAGTCGTTTAAGTCTAACAGCTGAAACTGTAATTCCTACAAATACATACTCTAAATTTTTAGTAAACTACACTAATATTGAAGCTTTAGATTTTAAGATTTATAAGGTAAGTGTATCTCAAAAAGAAGATTTTGAAAGGCTGTACAGACCTGAAGATCGACTAGATTTTCTTAAAAATAAAACAATTTTAAAAGCGTGGAAAACAATTCTTAAAAATGAAGGAAATTATCAAAACCATTCTACAGAAGTTAGTGTTCCAAAACTCGAAAATGGTCATTACATTATTCTAGCTAAAAACAACAACCATAGTTTTGCTACACAAACACTTCATGTTACTAATTTTGCTGTAGTTGATAGGTCTTCAGGAAAGGATATCATATATCAAGTTATTGATAGAACAAATGGCAAACCTTTAGCTAATGTTTCAGCAACATTAAAGTTTCAGAAGCATTACAACAAAGCTTATTACACTAACAATCTTACATCTGACACAAATGGTGAGATTCGTTTAAAGAAAACATCTGAACGCTATTATAATTTAAGTGTTGCCTTGTCAAAACATGATGAAATGGCTTATTTTGATGGCTATTATGCATACAAAGCAAATGAAAAAATCGAAAATGATGTCAATTATAATTCATTTCTATTTACAGACAGAAGTATTTACAGACCAGGACAAACGGTGTATTTCAAAGCCATTTTATTAGAAAATAAAAAAGGAAAATCTAAACCACTTTCTGGAGAAAGCGTATTTGCAACTTTACATAATATGAATGGAGAAAAACTGTCTGAATTAGATTTTAAATCGAATGATTATGGTTCGGTTGCAGGTGAATTCATCTTACCAAGTTCAGGTTTAAACGGTCAGTATTATATTGAAATCTATTCGACTATTGGCAATATTAGACAGGATTTTCATTTTTCAGTTGAAGAGTATAAACGACCAAAATTTGAAACCAATTTCAAACCTGTCACTGAAACCTTTAAAATTAATGATTCAATCGATGCAAAAGGAACGGCTTTAGCGTATGCTGGAAGCAATATTACAAATGCAAAAGTCGTCTATCGTGTGGTTCGAAATGTACAATATCCACAATGGTATTATTGGTACAGACCTTGGTTTAATAGTGAACCACAAGAAATTTTCCATGGCGAAACAACAACTGATGACAAAGGTGAATTTGAAATCAAATTTAAAGCACTTCCAGATGAAAGTGTCGACAAAACCTCATTACCAGTTTTTAAATATGAAATTACAGCTGATGTCACTGACCTCAATGGAGAAACGAGAATTGCAACAACTATAATCAATGTTGGCTATCATGCTCTTGATGCGAAGATGTCAATTGCTCAGCAATTAGACAAAACGAAAAAGAATCATAAGCTAAGTATTTCTACTAAAAATTTAAATGGTGAATTTGTTCCAGCGGAAGGCAGCATCAAAATATACAAACTTATAGCACCTAATCGTGTGTTGAGACCACGACCTTGGAATGCACCAGATTATCAAGTAATTCCTTCAGAAGAGTTTCAAACAAAGTTTCCTCATGAAGCGTATGGCAATGAGCAAAACCCAATCCATTGGAAGAAAGGCAAACTAGTTTTTGAACATTCATTTAACACAGAAGACTCCGAAGAATTAATCCTTGGTAACATTAAAAAATGGGATTCAGGTCAATATATAATTCTTCTAGAAAGCAAAGATAAATTTGGACAAAAAGTAACTGATGAAACTAGAACAACCTTATTTAGCCATGCTGATAAAACATTGGCAGATCAACAATTATTTAGCATTTCTACGAACAAAAATCAGTATGCAGCTGATGAAATTGCAGAACTCACTTTGGCTTCTGCTGCAAAAGATCTAACCGTTACAGTAAGTGTTGAAAAAAATCAAAGCATTATCAACACGTATCTCGTTAAACTTAATAACAATAAAAAAACGCTGAAAATTCTTGTCAATAAAGAAGACTTTGGAGGTTTCACTATTCATTATAGTTATGCATTTAACAATAGTTTTTTTGGAAGTTCATTACAAGTTAATGTGCCTTATCCAAAAAGCGATTTACAAATTGAAACCAAAACCTTTAGAGATAAGCTTCAACCAGGAACCGATGAAACTTGGAGTTTTAAAATTAAAGGTCCGAAAGGCGAAAAAGTAACTGCAGAAATTTTAGCGAGTATGTATGATATGTCGTTAGATCAGTTTCAATCGCATACTTGGACTTTCAATCCAATTCAAAAACCGACTTATTATCCAAAATACGGACTTAATGCTAGCCAAAGTTTTAGTGTTCGCGGATTTAGAGTGCATAATCAACAAAACAATTATCCAAATTACCATAGACAGCAATTCGATCAATTGAATTGGTTTGGGTTTTATTTCGGGAATAGATTTCAGAATTTCAACGGTTTAGCTTATGATATAATGGAAAATGATTCTGAATTAGAAGAGGCTGTGGTCGTAGGTTATGGAAAAAGTACAAATGGAAAGATAAATTCATCGACTCTACAAAACTTATCTGGTCAAGTAGCTGGTTTAAACATAACAACTGGATCTGGACAACCTGGAGCTGATAGTGATATTGTTTTAAGAGGTGTTGGTTCAATAAAAGATGAAACAACAACAGTCACTAAAAATAATATTGCATATGACACTTTAAGTAATGGAAAAATAATCGCAAGAAAATCTAATACTCAAAATTTCAACAATGTTTTAATCCGTAAAAACCTTCAAGAAACCGCTTTTTTCTTTCCGCAATTAGAAACCGATAGTGAAGGTCATGTGAGTTTCAATTTCACAACTCCTGAAGCCTTAACCAAATGGAAACTGCAATTGTTAGCACATACTAAAACTATGGAAAGCGCTACTTCAACTTTAGAATCTGTGACTCAAAAGGAATTGATGGTGATTCCAAATGCGCCTCGTTTTTTAAGAGAAGGCGATATCGTTGCAATTAGTACCAAAATCGCAAATCTTACAGACCAAAAATTATCAGGACAAGCAAAATTGATACTCACAGATGCAATTACAGGAAAAGACATCACCCAAAAACTTGAAATGCTTCCTATTTCAGAACATGCAATATTTAATGTTGATGCAAAAGGAAATACACAAGTCTCTTGGACTTTAAAAATCCCTGAAGGCTTACAAGCTGTAGAATACAAAGTTCTTGCAAAAGCAGGCGATTTTAGTGATGGTGAACAAAATGCGTTACCAGTATTAACCAACAGAATGTTAGTTACCGAAACCTTACCAATGTGGATTAAGAGTAACGAATCTCGAACGTTTACACTAGATAAACTAAGAACTAATACCTCAACAACACTTAAACATCACAAGCTTACTTTGGAGATGACTTCAAATCCTGCTTGGTATGCTGTACAAGCCTTGCCTTATCTGATGGAATATCCTTACGAGTGTAGTGAACAAACGTTTAGTCGCTTTTACGCAAATGCTTTAGCTAGTCATATAGCGAATAGTAATCCGAAAATTCAAGCCGTTTTCAACCAATGGAAAAATGCAGATGTTCTAATTTCAAACCTTGAGAAAAATGAAGAATTAAAATCCATTTTAATTCAAGAAACACCTTGGTTACGAGATGCTCAAAGTGAAACTGAACAGAAAAAACGTATTGCTTTATTATTCGATTTAAACAAAATGAAGTACGAATTAGATGCTGCCAAACGTAAACTTAAAAACAATCAAATGAGCAATGGCGCCTGGCCTTGGTTTAAAGGTGGTCGAGAAAACCGTTACATCACGCAGCATATCATTACTGGCTTTGCTCATCTAGATAAACTTGCTGTAATGTCGAACACAGAAGAAACACAAATGATTAACAAAGCTATGTCTTACTTAGATTCGGAATTTGTAAAAGAATACAAAGACATTAGAAAATACAATTCAAAAGCAGATTTATCAAAAGACCACTTAACAAATACACAATTACAATACATGTATTTGAGAAGCTTTTTTCCTGACACTAAAACATCTAAAGAAGTTTCAGAGATTATGGATTACTATTCTGGTCAGATTAAAACCTATTGGCTAAATAAACCATTGTATTCTCAAGGCTTAATGGCTTTAATTACGCACAGACAAAATGACACCAAAACAGCTGGTAAGATTTTAAAATCATTAGAAGAAAACAGCATTACTTCAGATGAATTAGGCATGTATTGGAAAGCAAATACAAGCTCTTGGAATTGGTATCAAGCACCAATTGGAACCCAAGCGTTGCTTATTGAAGCATTTTCAGAAATTCAACCAAATGATATCGAAACCGTAGATAATTTAAAAATATGGTTACTAACAAACAAACAAACTAATCAGTGGAAAACCACAAAAGCAACCACTGAAGCCGTTTATGCTTTATTATTACAAGGAAGTGATTGGCTAAGTGTTACAAATATGGTTGATGTGGTTATTGGAGGAACAGTCATTGCTCCATCAAAACTAAAAGAAGTTGAAGTTGAAGCAGAAACTGGCTATTATAAAACATCTTGGACTGCTAAAGACATCAATCCTTCAATGGCAACTATTGAACTTAATAAAAAAGGAAAAGGCATTGCTTGGGGAAGTCTATATTGGCAATATTTTGAGGATTTAGATAAGATTACTTCAGCTGAAACACCTTTAAAACTGAAGAAGAAACTCTTTAAAAAATCCAATACAGATTCTGGAGAACAGCTGACAGAAATCACTTCAGATAGCGAATTACATGTTGGTGATTTAATACGTGTACGCATCGAATTACGAAGTGATCGAAACATGGAATTCATTCATATGAAAGACATGAGAGCTTCAGGATTAGAACCAACAAATGTGATGTCGCAATACAAATGGCAAGACGGATTGGGTTATTATGAAAGCACAAAAGATGCCTCAACTAATTTCTTTTTTGATTATTTACCAAAAGGTGTTTATGTGTTTGAATACGACTTAAGAGTTAACAATGCTGGTAATATGAGTAATGGAATTACTACGATTCAAAGTATGTATGCTCCAGAATTTAGTAGCCATAGTGAAGGTGTTAGAATTTCAGTTAATTCTAATTAACTGTTAGGAAGTTAGTTATTATGCGACAAAACCAAACATAAATATAATACTAACTAATAACTAACCTTATGAACTCAAAAGTTTTTATGGTCTTGAGAATTTTACTCGGACTTTTCGTTTTGGTCTTCGGACTTAATAAATTTTTAGAATTCTTACCAGCACCAGAAGGCATGTCTGAAGACGCGATGACTTATTTTGGTGCTTTGATGAATTCAAAAACTATGGTACTTGTTGCTGTTGTAGAAATTGTTGCTGGATTAGCGCTAATCTTAAACAAATTTGGCGCATTACTAGCACTTATTTTAATGAGTGTTTCAGTGAATGCAGTCTTATTTCACGCAGTTTTAGACCAAGCAAATATTGCTGGAGCTTTAGTATTACTTGTATTAAACATTGCTGTATTAATTGGTTATAAAGACAAGTACAAAGCGTTATTAAATTAAACAAATTCCATTTATACATAAAAAAAAGAGGCTAATTAAAGCCTCTTTTTTATGTTATTCTTTTATTTCTGGCGGAAAGCCTTCAAGTACTTTAGTAACTATAGCATTAAATAGAGTTTCTCGTTTTTCAGGAGACGCATTCGGACTGTAACTGGATTCTGAAACCGCTTGCCAAAACAATCCGTTTTTATTCTCATCTACAAATTCAAAAATGATTTGTCGGTTGAGTTTATTTTGACCAACAGGAATTCCAACAGAAATACCTCCTCCAATATTCCTTCCTGTTCCTCCGAGCCCAACACCAACATTATTTCTAGCTGCTTCTTGATATTCACTGCTTTTTATATCGATGAAAAAATCTGGAGTTTCTGACAATGCATAACCACTACTTTGCAATGTATTATCTAGAGCATCTAACAAGCGTTTGGTATCTAATTCGCTCAATCCTGTGTTTAAATTAGCGTAGTAATTATAGGTCTTGTAGGATTTAAAATCGGTTGTTTTCTCATAATCGTAATTGACGCGAATTGGAGCACATGATGAGACGATTATTAACAGTACTAAAATTGAAAAATATTTCATGCTTTTTATTTTAAAGGTAGCAAAAATTATTCCGTTTCTTTCTTATCAATTGACTTAGTAAGTGCTGAGGAAATAATTCCGGTTGGGATTGCCACAATACCTAAACCAATCATTAAAATAATAAATGTAAATACTTTTCCACCTATTGTAATTGGATACACATCACCATAACCAACAGTTGTTAGTGTAATAATTGCCCACCAAAGACTATCAAAAATAGACGTAAAATGTTCTGGTTGTGCTTCATTTTCAAAATAATAAATACCTACTGCTGCAAAATAAATAAGAATTAATGTCACAAAAACAAAGAGTAGAATTTCTTCTTTAGCCGATTTTATAGCACGTGTAAAATGATTCATTGCTCGATTGTAACGCACTAATTTTAGGATTCTGAATAATCTTAAAAAACGCAATGCTCTTAACGAACGTAAGTCAATTCCGAATGACAAGTAAAATGGTAAAATGGCTAAAAAATCTATGACGCCAAAAAAACTAAATATAAATTTTGGTTTGTTATCTGCTACATAAATACGCAATACATATTCTATTGTAAATACGATTACACTAAATGTTTCGATAACATATAAGATGGTCCTAGTTTCTGGTTTAAGGTTAGGAATCGTTTCTACTGAAAATGTAACAATAGATACTAAAATTAATGCCTGAATAAAAAACGCAAAATAGCGACTTAATTTATTGTCATTAATTTCTACAATGCTTTTAATTTTTTCTTTCATTATAATGGTTGGGTGAAGAATTCAAATTTACATTTTAGAATTTAATAAACCAATATTATAAAAATCAGACTAAAAAACACAAAATCATTCTCAATTTTGCGTTAAGGATGGAGGCTTTGTTGAAGCTCTTTGCTTTTTATTAGCATTTAAGAATTGAAATAGAATGACAAAAAAAGCAAAAGCGACTGCCGAGAGCCTGATCTAGTTTTACTGTAAGATTTAAGATAAGGCCTATGATTCTATACCTACAAGGTTTTGAAAACCTTGCAGGATAATTTATTACGACGCCTTACAGGAAAAGTAGAAACGCCCAAAACCTAATCATTAAGCATTTTCCAAAGCTTATCTTTTAACTGTGTAATCCCTTTTTGAGCTACTGAAGAGATAAACATATAATCAATTGGCAAGGTTTTATCTAATTCCTCTTTCATTTCAGCTTGAAGTTCATCATCAAGCATATCACTTTTTGAAATGGCAATCATGCGTTCCTTATCAAGCATTTCTGGATTGTAACGTTTCAACTCATCTAACAAGATATCGTATTGTTTACGAATATCTTTAGCATCAGCAGGAATTAAAAACAGTAAAATAGAATTACGCTCGATATGACGCAAAAAATAATGACCAAGACCTTTACCTTCTGCAGCACCTTCAATAATACCAGGAATATCTGCCATAACAAAGGTTTGAAAATCACGATATTCGACAATACCTAAATTAGGTTTAAGTGTTGTAAACTCGTAATCGGCAATTTTTGGTTTTGCTGCACTAACCACAGATAACAAGGTCGACTTTCCAGCATTTGGAAATCCGACTAAACCAACATCAGCAAGAACTTTAAGTTCTAGAGTAATGTATCGTTCTTGTAAATCTTCACCAGGTTGCGCGTATCGAGGTGTTTGGTTGGTTGAACTTTTAAAATGCCAGTTTCCTAATCCACCACGACCACCTTGAGCAACGATACTTTCTTCACCATCTTCAGTAATTTCAAAAAGTACTTCGTCAGTTTCAGTATCTTTTATAACTGTCCCTAAAGGCACATCTAAATAGATATCTTCACCATCGGCTCCAGTACTTCTACTCTTACTTCCATGTGATCCATGACCAGCTCTTGCGTGACGTTTAAATTTAAGGTGTAATAATGTCCAAAGGTTATCATTACCACGAATTATGACATGACCTCCTCGTCCACCATCACCACCATCTGGACCACCTTTTTCTAAATATTTTTCGCGATGCAAATGCGAAGAGCCTTGTCCTCCTTTACCTGAAGACACATACACTTTTACGTAGTCAACGAAATTTCCTTCTGTCATAATTATAGTTTAATTGTTGAACTGTTTAATTGTTTAGTTGTGATTTTTTCAAACTATTAATCATATTTATTGGATACTTTCATGATTTGTAATCTTAATATCATATAATCTTCTTCGTTCAAAAATTTCAATCGCTTTCAAATTATTATTTGACTAACCAATCCAAATTTTTCTTCTTTGAGGAAACTATTCGTAAGTTTATAAATCAATTCAACTAAATCAACTGATTCTTGCCAAACGTGTTACAACTTATCAATTACAGTATTTAGTCGCTCAGTAATCTCACTGATACTTCCAACGCCATCAACTCCAAAATATTTATCTTGAGCTGAGTAATAATCTTTTAAAATTGCTGTTTTCTTGTAATATTCAGTGATTCTGTTTCTGATTATAGATTCATCAGCATCATCTTTTCTACCACTAGTTTTCCCTCGCTCTAGTAATCGTACGACTAAAACCTCATCATCAACTTCTAATGCAATCATAGCGTTAATTTGAGAATCTTTATCATCCATTAATTTATCTAAGGCTTCAGCTTGAGCATTTGTTCTTGGGAAACCATCAAAAATAAATCCTTTAGCGTCTGCATTTTTTTCAACTTCAGCATTAAGCATATCAATTGTGACTTGATCTGGAACTAACTCACCTTTATCCATAAAAGATTTAGCAAGCATACCTAAAGCAGTTTCATTTTTTATATTGAACCGAAACACATCTCCTGTAGAAATATGAACGAGATTATATTTTTCTTTTAAAAATTCGGCTTGTGTTCCTTTACCTGCACCTGGAGGTCCAAATAGCACTAAATTGGTCATGTGTTGTGTTGTTTTTAATTGATATATTTCTGGCAAATCCCGACCTAACCCGTTGTAATCTAACCCATAACCGACTATGAATTTGTTTGGTATTTCGAGACCTACGTAGTGTAATTTAAAATCTTTTTTATACGCTTCTGGCTTGTAAAATAATGTCGCGATTTTAAGCTCATCAACATTTTCATGTTCAAAAATACGATGAACTTCTTCTAAAGTATTTCCAGAATCTATGATGTCTTCAAGAATCACAACTTTTCTGCCTGACAAGTCTTGAGTTAATCCTATGAGTCGCTGAATGTCTTCGGAAGATTTTATACCTTCATAAGAAGCTAACTTAATAAAAGTGACTTCACATGGTTTAGGATATTTTTTCACAAAATCACTCACTAACATGAATGAACCGTTTAAAATCCCAACAAACACAGGCACTTCGTCTTGAAGGTCGTTTGCAATTTCGTCAACCATTTTCTGCACAGCAGCATCTATTTCCTCTGCAGAAATAAAAGGTTTAAAGTATAAATCGTTGAGCTTAATCACTTGTTTTTAATTTTAAAAAAGCAAAGATAATCAATAGATTGGCGATTACCGATTTTTGAATTCCATTTTTGCAATGGCTTTCTATTTTATAATGTATTTTTGTATAACGAAAGCGATATTTAAACCAATAAAAAGTTTTCCGTTGTCACGGAAACATCTAAAATTGATGAACTATTTTTCTTCAAATTTCAAACTCGGTATTCTTGGTGGTGGTCAATTAGGCAAAATGATGCTGTATACAACCAGAAAATTTGATATTACGACTCATATAATGGATTCTAGCGGTGAAGCACCTTGTAAAATTGCCTGCGACAAATTTATTAAAGGCGACTTAATGAATTATGATGACGTATACAACTTTGGCAAACAAGTAGACGTTTTAACTTTTGAAATAGAAAACGTAAATATTGATGCATTAGAAGCCTTAGAAAAAGAAGGGAAAAAAGTGTTTCCGTCATCAAAAACATTACGAACCATTCAAAATAAAGCCACCCAAAAATTATTTTATAGAGATCATCAAATTCCAACTTCAGATTTTACCCGATTTGCTTATTTATCCGAAATTGAAGATGCTATTGAGAATGGTGGGCTAGAATTTCCTTTTGTTTGGAAAGCCACTCAATTTGGTTATGATGGTAATGGTGTTAAAGTCGTTAGACAACCTTCAGATTTAGACAATTTACCTAATGGCGAATGTATTGCAGAGGATTTAATTCCTTTTAAAAATGAATTAGCTGTAATTGTCGCTAGAAATGAAGCTGGAGATATAAAAACCTATCCTGTTGTTGAAATGGAGTTTCATCCCGAAGCCAATCAAGTAGAATACGTAATTTGTCCAGCTAGAATTGATGACACAGTTGCAAAAAAAGCGACAGCTATTGCCTTAAAGGTTTCAAAAGCTTTTAATCACGTTGGATTGTTAGCAGTTGAAATGTTTCAAACTGAAGACAACCAGATTCTAGTAAACGAAGTAGCTCCAAGACCACATAACTCAGGTCATCAAACTATTGAAGCAAGTTACACCTCACAATTTGAACAACATGTTCGTGCCATTTTAAACTTACCTTTAGGACAAACGGAAAGCAAAGTTGGAGGTATCATGGTTAATCTTGTTGGTGCAGAAGGTTACACTGGAGATGTTGTTTATGAACATATTGAAGACATTATGAAATTAGATGGAGTAACGCCTCACATTTACGGCAAGAAACAAACCAGACCTTTTCGTAAAATGGGACATGTTACTATTGTCAATGAAGATTTAAACACAGCAAGGCAAATTGCTGAAGTTGTAAAGAATACAATAAAAGTTATAAGTAAATAATGTTTTCTTGAGCGCAGTTGAGAGGTTATTTAATTAAAAAAGAGTCTCAACGGCACTTGACCTGATAAAAAATTAAAAATTATGCAAAAAGTAGCAATTATTATGGGAAGCAAAAGTGATCTTCCAGTTATGCAAGACGCTATCGATATTTTAAAAGAATTCAAAATAGATGTTGAAGTTGATATTGTTTCAGCTCACCGAACTCCAGAAAAGCTTTTTGATTTTAGTAAAAATGCTCATGCACGTGGCATTAATGTCATTATTGCTGGTGCTGGAGGCGCTGCTCATCTACCAGGAATGGTGGCTTCATTATCGCCTTTACCAGTGATTGGTGTTCCTGTAAAGAGCAGCAATTCTATCGATGGTTGGGATTCTGTATTATCAATTTTACAAATGCCAGGAGGAGTTCCTGTAGCAACAGTAGCTTTAAATGGTGCAAAAAATGCAGGAATTCTAGCTGCTCAAATTATTGGAGCTTCAGATAAAACAATTCAAAAGACAATAATTGCATACAAAGAAAGTTTAAAACTAAAAGTGATTGAATCTTCTAAAAATTTAAAATAAAAAAACCTCGTGTATAAACGAGGTTTTAGAGCTATTAATCAATTATTTGTATAGAGTTGGTTAACTCCTTTTGAAATAATTAAATACAAAACTAAAATATATTTTATCATATTTTCAAAAAGTTATGATAATTATAAACAAAGTAATTCACAATTCACAAAATCGTAAGTAATTTACTACCAATTAAGCGTTTATCTTATAAATTCACAAAACCAAATGACAATTTTAAATACTTCTTTTGATACTTTATATCAAACTGCTCCCTTTTCAAAGATTAAAAATGAAGATTATCTACCTGCTTTTTTACAAGCGATCAAAGAAGCTAAAGCAGAAATTGATACTATCGTAAATAATTCTGAAGCTCCTACTTTCAATAATACGATTGAAGCCTTAGAATTTTCTGGCGAACAATTAGACAGAATTTCTAGTATTTTCTTTAATCTAAATAGCGCTGAAACAAATGACACTATTCAAAAAATTGCTCAAGAAGTTTCTCCTCTTCTTTCTGAATTCAGTAACGATATTACGTTAAACGAAAAACTCTTCAAACGTGTTAAAGCAGTTTATGAAAGTAAAGAGTCCTTAAATTTAAACATAGAACAAAGCACGCTTCTAGATAAAAAATATAAAGGGTTTTCTAGAAATGGTGCCAACTTAACAGACGACAAGAAAGCACGCTTACGAGAAATTGATAAAACCCTAAGTCAGTTAAAACTTAAGTTTGGTGAAAATGTATTAGCAGAAACAAATGCCTTCGAAATGCATTTGACTAATGAAAAAGACCTCGCTGGATTACCAGAAGGCGCTAAAGAAGCTGCTCAGCAATTAGCAGAATCTAAAAACAAAGAAGGTTGGTTGATTACTTTAGATTATCCGAGTTATATTCCGTTTATGACGTATGCTGATAATCGAGAACTAAGAAAAAGATTAGCCATTGCTGCTGGAGCTAAAGCTTTTAAAGGCAATGAATATGACAACCAAGAGAATGTATTACAAATCGCTAAATTAAGACATGAACGTGCTAATCTTTTGGGTTATAAAACGCATGCGCATTTTGTGTTAGAAGAACGCATGGCAAAAACACCTGAAGCTGTTCAACACTTTTTAAATGAACTTTTAGAAAAGGCTAAACCTGCTGCTGAACGTGAATTCAAAAATCTAGAAGCTTTTGCTAAAGAATTAGATGGTATTGATTCGCTTCAAAAATGGGATGGTTCGTATTATTCTGAAAAATTGAAGCAAAAATTGTTCAGTTTAGATGATGAACAACTAAAACCTTATTTCAAATTAGAAAATGTGATTAATGGTGTCTTTACAATTGCAGAACGTTTATACGACTTAAAATTTGAAGAAATTGACACCATCGACAAATATCACGAAGATGTGTTAACCTATAAAGTAACCGATTTAAAAGGCAATTTGGTCTCTATTTTTTACGCCGATTTTTTTCCAAGACCTGGAAAAAGAAATGGCGCTTGGATGACTGTTTATAAATCGCAATACATCAAGAATGGAGAAAACAGTAGACCACACATTTCTAATGTTTGTAATTTCACTAAACCGACAAAAAGCAAGCCTTCACTCCTAACTTTCAATGAAGTAACTACTCTATTTCATGAATTTGGACATGCACTTCATGGTATGTTAGCCAATACAACCTATCCTAGTTTATCAGGTACTAGTGTGTTTTGGGATTTTGTAGAGTTACCAAGTCAGGTTTTAGAAAACTGGTGTTACGAAAAAGAAGCTTTAGAATTGTTTGCTACGCATTATGAAACTGGCGAAGTGATTCCAATGGAATTAATTGAAAAAATAAAAGCGTCGGCTACTTTTCATGAAGGCATGCAAACACTAAGGCAAATTAGCTTCGGCCTGTTAGACATGTCTTGGCATAGTCAAGATCCTAGCTCAATTACTTCAGTAAAAGCACATGAAAATGAAGCTTTCAAAAACACAAAACTATATCCTGATGTGGCTAAAAATTGTATGAGTACAGCTTTTTCTCATATTTTTCAAGGTGGCTACAGTTCTGGATATTACAGTTACAAATGGGCTGAAGTTTTAGATGCTGATGCTTTTGAATACTTTTTAGAAGAAGGTGTGTTTAATAAAGATATTGCCAAAAAATTTAAAGACCACGTTTTATCTCAAGGAGGCATTGAAGACCCAATGACCTTATATAAACGTTTTAGAGGAAAAGAACCTCAACCAGAAGCTTTATTAAGACGAGCTGGATTAATTAAAAAATAAGTTTAACAAAAGAATCGAAGCATCAACTTCGGTTCTTTTTTCATAACAAACTTTCAATAATTACTGAAAGTTTAAAATATTTAATATATATTTATCTTATGAATTACGAAGACGCTAAAATAAAATTTGTAAGTACTTGGGGAAGTTTAGGTTCGCTTTGGGGAATTAACAAAGCCATGGCTCAAATTCAAGCTTTGCTTTTTATTTCAACACAACCTTTATCTATGGAAGATATTATGGCAGAGCTTCAAATATCTCGTGGAAATACAAGCACGAATTTACGTCAGTTGATGGATTGGGGAATTGTGACAAAAGAATTAATACCAGGAGAGCGTAAAGAATATTTCACTACAGAAAAAGATGTGCAAGAACTGACAAGAATTATTGCTAAAGAACGTAGCCGAAGGGAAATTCAACCTGTAATAAAAGTTTTGCATGATGTATCATCTATTAAAGATGATGGCACTGAAAAAACAAAAGAATTGATTAAACAAACCAAAGCTTTACATGACTTAACACGCGATGCAGATGCGATGATTAATAAACTGGTAAATCAAAAACAAAACTGGATTACAAAATCATTAATCAAACTCATCAAATAAAAAAATTTAAACTATACTTTCAATTTTTTCTGAAAGTTTAAAAAATACAAAATCATGAACATTCAAATTCCAAATTGGTTAATCATTCTAGGAGGTTGCGGACAAATCTTCACAGCACTTATTTATCCATACATCAGACATCATGTTTTTGATTGGTACCATGATGTAAAGCAACTAAAACCATTAAATCAAGAAATTGCCAAAACTTACGGTAGATATATTCAAGGTTTAAACTTTTCATTTGGAGCAATCTCAATCCTTTTACCAAATGATTTAAAAAATAAATCACACTTAGCAATTGCAATAACAGGATTAATTGCAGCCTATTGGGTTGGCAAAGTCGCTACTCAAATTGCCTATTATCCAATGTATGATATTCCAAAAAAGCTATTATTCAAAATAGGTGGTTATGGCATGAATACACTTTTTGTGTTGTTTGCTGTTGTGTACACAATTCTATTCATAAATAACATTTTCTAACAGTATTTAAATGCAATATCATGAATTCAACAACTATTACATACAGTAAAGGAAAGGAAATCAATAAAATAGAAATGATTGATTTCTACAATAAAGCCACAGAAGATTACGAATTCTGGAGCAAAGACTTCAACATGCATTTTGGATATTTCAATCCGTTAAAAACAAACATTTTCAAAAGAGACTCTATGCTTAATGAAATGAATAATCAAGTCATAAAGCGTTTACAAATCAACTCAAAAAAGCATAGATTAGTTGATTTAGGTTGTGGAATGGGAGCAACTATGCGAGATGCGTTAAAACAATTTAAAAGCCTAATTGCTTATGGTGTGACATTATCAGAGTTTCAATTAAAACATGGCAATGGCTTACTTAAAGGAGAAAATGGCATTATTTTGAAGGAGAATTATAACGAAACTTCTTTTCAATCTGACACTTTTGATAGTGCAGTTGCTATCGAAAGCTTCTGTCATTCTGGTCATGATAAAAAATCTATTCAAGAAGCTTTCAGAATATTAAAACCTGGAGGACGTTTAGTCATAGCTGATGCATTTTTAAAAAAAGAAGTCTCTCAATTATGCCTTGGAAGTCATTACGCATATCAAAAGCTTTGCAATCATTGGAGTTTAGAAAAACTAGAACAGATTGATAACTATGAGCAAGCTCTTAAACACGCTGGCTTTTCGAGTGTAAAAATAGAAGATATTTCATTTAGAGTTGCGCCTTCTGTATTGCATGTACCATTGGCAATCATCGGATTTACATTAAAAAAGCTATGGAACACCAAATCTATAAAAAGGGAAAGTCTTCATAATCTAAAAGGATCTTTTTATGCCTTACTTTCAGGATTACATATGAAGAGTTTTGGCTATTATCTCATTACAGCAACAAAATAACTCTCTAAACACTAAAAGATGAAAACAATAACTATAGCTGGAGGAAGCGGCTTCTTAGGTCAAGTCCTTGAAAACTACTTTTCAAAAAAACAATATAAAATTAAAGTCTTAACAAGAACTCCAAAACAAGGGAATCACATATTGTGGAACGCAAAAAACTTAGATGAATGGTCTCAAATTTTAGAACGTACAGATATACTCATAAATCTGACTGGTAAATCAGTAGATTGTAGGTACAATGAGGTGAATAAAAAATTGATTTACGATTCGAGGATTGATTCTACATATATTTTAGGATTGGCTATCAATACATGTAAAAATCCTCCAAAAGTTTGGATTAATTCTTCTACTGCAACAATATACAGGCACTCTTTAGTTAAAGAAATGACTGAAGGACATGGGGAAATAGGTAATGATTTTTCAATGAATATTGCTAAATCTTGGGAACAAACATTCTACTCAATTACAAATCCTAAAACAAGAAAAATAATTTTAAGAACATCTATTGTCATGGGTAAAAACGGTGGAGCAACAGAGCCTCTAAAAAAACTTGTGAAATTTGGCTTAGGCGGACGGCAAGCCTCTGGACTTCAAAAAGTGAGTTGGATTCATGAACTAGATTTTTCAAGAGCAATTGAATTCTTAATTCTGAATAAAAATCTAGATGGTAATTTTAATCTATCTGTTCCAAAGCCAACAGATAATAAAACTTTAATGAAAAATTTCAGGGAAATAATGAATGTTCCTTTTGGAATTTCACACCCAGAATGGCTTATTAAACTTGGAGCAAAAATAATAGGAACAGAAGCAGAATTAGTCTTAAAAAGTAGAAATGTAATACCACAACGATTATTAAATCATGGATTTAAATTTCGATACACTGAAATAGAAAAGGCCTTATTCAATTTATTACGATACTAATGTATTATTCCTTATTTTTGAAAAATATTATCATAAATAATACATGCCAAAACACGTCATAGATCCTAATCAGTGGATAAATCTTTATTCCGATTATCTTTTCAATTACACAATAACTCGTGTAAATGACAGAGAAATTGCCCAAGATTTAGTACAAGACACCTTTGT
>Ga0209344_10001303_pt1 | contig 33428 bp, 44 predicted proteins | sample Cruoilmetagenom6_FD_187293 | JGI IMG/M metagenome (GOLD analysis project Ga0209344, IMG submission 187293) | Oil polluted marine microbial communities from Coal Oil Point, Santa Barbara, California, USA - Santa Barbara Oil Seep Sample 6 (SPAdes)... | ecosystem: Environmental > Aquatic > Marine...
TCCGCATGGTCATGGCACATATCAACCATCTATACCCGAACGTCAAAACTGGTTCGACGGCGTTCCTGTATTCGGCAGAAGAAAGCGTGACCCCGCGAACGTGATCTACGCCCAACCAGTCTGCACTGGTCAATTAGTCACGCCGAGCGCGTGGTGCAGATCGGGTTGCCACCTATTGAGCGGAGCGGCACCAGTGTCGTTTCTACTGGACCGCTGTGCTCATACCAGTAGCATCCATCCTCGGAACGAAGCCGAGCTGTTGTGAGGTCCTGACCAGGTGCAGCTAGGTTAACGATTTGTTCGGGAAGGTTTCCAACCGCGTCTACCGGCGCGCGGGAGTTAGCCATTGGTGCGGCACATCCGCTTGCGAGCAGCAGGGCCGCTCCAATCATCATATGTCGTGTTTGCATTCAGTCCTCTGACCTGTCCTAATTTGGTTTTCACCAACAATCTTGCATACCGGGCACAGGTCCACAAGAACCACCCTGGGGCGGTCGGAGCGCGGCATCTTCAAAAGAGTTCATAAAAAGAAACGCAATTTTTCTATTGAACCTCTAGTAACTGTAGGGGCTATGTCAGAGTTGAATCAATCTAATCCTAGGGTCAATCTATGTCTATCCATGACCACCGCCGCGACCACAAACACAAATCTGACCGCGATCGCGAGCACAGTGATTATCAAGAGCATCCGAAAGGAGTTTCCCACTCTCATGGAGAAGGTGGTACGTGCTGCGGTGCTGGAGCCGACACGGAACCAGCACAACCCATCCCCGCGACCGGACGAAGTTTCCAGGTCTCTGGTCTGGATTGTGCCGAAGAGGTGGCGATCCTGAATAGGGCTGTCGGTCCAACAGTTGGCGGGACAGAGCATCTGGCGTTTGATGTCATTAATGGACGAATGACGATTCTGGATACTGCGGATAAGATTTCAGATGATGAGGTCGCTGAGTTGGTCGCGAGCACGGGCATGAGCGCGAAACCGTGGGATGCCGACAACGCGGCCGAAAATCAGGCAGCGCATTTGGCACGTCAAAAGCGTTTTACCACGCTGAGCGGCGGGTTTTGGGCGGCAGGATTTCTCTACCATATCGTCGAAACGGGCATGGGTGGTGCGCTTGGTCTGTTTGCAGGGCATGGCACGGCGCCGATGCCCATCGCGGAAGCCGGGCTGTTTGCCGTCGCAATCCTTTTTGGCGTCTGGCTCGTTGCACCAAAGGCCTGGTCTTCAGCACGCAGAATTAGCCCTGACATGAATCTATTGATGGTGGTGGCCGTGGCGGGTGCTATCGGGCTGGGCGAATTATTCGAGGCAGCGACAGTTGCGTTTTTCTTTTCACTGTCGCTCTACCTTGAGAGCTGGAGTGTGGGGCGGGCGCGCAATGCGGTGTCGGCCCTTCTGGATTTAGCACCACCGACAGCCAGGATTATCCGGCCGGATGGTAGCGAGGCGAATGTTCCAGCGGCAGAAGTTGCCGTGGATGATCGCTTCATCGTGCGCGGCGGCGACCGCATCCCACTTGATGGCGAGGTCTTAGAGGGGGCCGGGGCTGTCGACCAGGCCCCGATCACTGGCGAAAGCGCACTGGTTCCGAAGGAACTCGGCGACGAGGTTTATGCCGGCACAATCAATGGTGAGGGCACACTGACGGTGCGCGCGACGAAGGCCGCCTCGGACACGGTGCTCGCGAAAATCATTCGCATGGTCGGCGATGCCCATGCCCGTCGCGCCCCGGTCGAGCAATGGGTCGCGAAGTTTGCACGCATCTACACCCCCATAGTGATGGCGCTGGCGGTCGCCCTTGCGCTGGTGCCGCCGCTCCTCCTGGGCGGTGCCTGGGACTATTGGTTCTACAATGCGTTGGTGCTGCTGGTAATCGCCTGCCCCTGTGCCCTTGTCATCTCAACACCAGTTTCGATCGTGGCAGCGCTGACCGCGTCGGCGCGAGCAGGGGTGCTTATCAAGGGGGGCGCTTATGTTGAGGCGCCAGGTCGCACCACTGCGCTGGCGATGGATAAGACGGGAACGATCACTATGGGCGAACCCGAGGTTGCAGCAGTTCACGCATTGGGCGAAGCCTCCGCGCGCGATCTCATAACGCTGGCAGCGAGTTTGGAGGCACGGTCTTCGCACCCGCTGGCACGGGCCATTCTCGCGCGCGCGCAAACTGATGGTGTTTCCATAACTGCTGCAGAGGATACACGCACCGTGCCTGGACGCGGGCTGGAAGGGCGCGCCGACGGGCGTGTAATCTGGCTCGGCTCGGATCGGTTCGCTGAGGAGAAGGGGTTTGGCAATCACATTCCGACAGATTTGAGAGATCGAATAGAAGGAGCAGGGAGCACCTTAGTTGTAGTGGGTGACGAGACTGCCGTGGTCGGCATACTAGAGCTGCGCGACCGCATCCGCCCTGATGCTAAGGGGGTCGTTGAAAAGTTGCATGCGCAGGGTGTGGAGACGATCGTGATGTTGACGGGCGACAACGAACGCACCGCGCGTGCCGTCGCGGCCGAAGTTGGGATCGACGAAGTGCGCGCCGAACTTTTGCCAGAAGATAAGGTGACGGCCATCGAAGAACTGGTGGAAATCCACGACATGGTGGCGATGATTGGTGACGGCGTGAACGACGCACCGGCCATGGCGCGGGCGCATTATGCCATTGCCATGGGGGCTGTCGGATCTGATGCGGCCATCGAGACGGCCGACATTGCGCTGATGACTGACGATATCGGCAAGGTGCCCTGGCTTATTGGTCATTCACGCCGGACCATGTCGATCATCCACCAGAATATTGGTATATCGTTGGCGACCAAAGCGCTGTTCGTCGGGCTGACCGCGTTCGGCATGGCCTCTATGTGGGGCGCCATCGCTGCGGATGTGGGCGTATCCCTGTTGGTGGTCGCCAATGCACTGCGGCTTTTGAACGGCTATCAGGTCGAGGGCGGGCCTTCGGGCGGTGAACCGGTGGGCGAGAATATGGCAAAGGGAGCACTCGCGCACGGTCATTGATCCGGCATTTGCGGTTAAGTAACGCCTAAAACACATCAGACCTCACGAAAGGGGCATCAAGCAGTAATGACTACCAATTTTCCACGACGGGTCTTTATTCTAAGTGGGTTGGCTGCCTTCCTGTCAGGCTGTGCAGATAAGTTCCGGACCTACAACGGACCCAAAGTAACCCGTCTTCGCATGTACAAGGCACAGCGGTTGCTCGTCCTTGACGGGAAGGCGGGCGTTTTGCGTACATTTCCCATCGGATTGGGCTTCGCGCCCCAGGGTCACAAACAGTTCGAGGGAGACGGCCGTACGCCAGAAGGCACCTACGTGATTGACCGACGCAACCCGGACAGCCTCTTCCACCTCTCCATCGGCATCTCATATCCCAACGCGGCGGATATTGCCTTTGCTGAGTCCCAAGGAAAGTCGCCGGGTGGCGATATTTTTATTCACGGTGGGCCACGCAAGGGGATCGACCCGATGAACAAGCGTGACTGGACCGCAGGATGCATCGCCGTAACGGACCGTCAGATCGAGGAAATCTACGCAATGGTGAAAAATGGAACACCGATCGACATTTATGCTTGATGGTTAGGTAAATCGACGACGCAGCGTGATGTTGATCGCCTCGATGACGATGACTAGGCCGACGACGGCAATCGTGACGCTGGCCGCCTTGTCATACTGAAAAGAGCGGATGTAGGTCTGGATGTAAAAGCCGATCCCGCCCGCGCCGACGATGCCGAGGACCAACGACTCACGCAGGTTCAGTTCGAACCGGAAAATCGTGTCGCGGGCGATGACTGGGGCCATCTGTGGCCAAATCGCATGTCTGAGCCGCACGAGCGGTCCAGCCCCTGCACTTTCAAGTGCTGCGATGGGGGCGCGAGATACGCCGTCGATCGCCTCGGCATAGAATTTAGCGAGCATCCCAGTGGCATGAAAGGCAACTGCGATGATGCCGGGCAGCGGCCCGAGCCCGACCGCGCCCACCATGAGCATGGCCACGAGGATCAGCGGTACCGCCCGGATAAAGGCCAGCAGCGCGCGGACCGGCCCGAACACCGCACGCGAAACCATGGTTTCGGACGCGAGAATAGCCAGAGGGGTCGACAGCAGCACTGCGCCGAGGGAGCCGAGGATTGCTATTCTTAGTGTCTCTGCGCTGCCTTTTTTGATCTCGGTCATCACTGTCGGATCGGGCGGGAACATCCGGCCGATAAAGTCGGTAATCCGTGGACCGGCCGAAGCAAGACGCGACAACTCGACATCGGTTGTGACGAGGGACCATAGGATGGCAATAGCGATCAGCGAACTGGTGACGAAGCCGCCGAAGTCGCGGGGGGCCATCATAACACCGCCCGGGGACCGAGTTCCGGCGTCGGTCCTGACCCCCGATAGAGTTCGGCAGTCGCATCGTCTTTCAACTCGGACGTTGGCACGTTAAACGCGATCCGCCCCTCTCGTATGCCGATGATGCGCCCTGCAAAACGCCGCGCCAGATCGGGTTGGTGCGAGGAGAATAGCGCTGTTGCATCACGCGCTCGCGCCGCCTTGGTCATCAACCCCAGAACCTCTCCAGCGCGGGCGGGGTCGAGGTTGCTCACTGGCTCGTCGGCGAGGATCAGCCGTGGTTCCTGCGCCAGACATCGCGCAATAGCCACGCGCTGTCGCTGTCCTCCGCTGAGACTGTCGACACGGCGTTCCGCGAGTTCTGCGATGCCGCAATCGGCGAGTGCTGTGCGGGCAATATCGAGATCGTGAGCCATTGGCGATCCCAGTACTGCGTGGAAAGGTGACATCCGCCCCAGGCGGCCGTTGAGCACGTTGCGTAGTGCCGTGGAGCGTTCTACGAGGGCGAATTCCTGAAACACGAAACCGGTATCAGGACGGCGAGCTCGGGGTGGTGGGCGGTCGGGATTGAGCGGCGCACCCAAGACAGAAACGCGCCCGCGCCATCCCTGAATCCTACCGTCGAGCAGCGCCAGCAACGTCGTTTTGCCCGCCCCGGATGGGCCCAGTAAAGCGACACACTCGCCCGCCGGGATCCGAAATGAGACTCGTTCCAACGCTGGTAGCTGTGCGCCCTTATGGACATAACTCAGATCGTCTATTTCGATAGCCATGCTCATCGTAACAGCCCGTATTTCTTTGCCATATCGCGTACGCCTTCATACGCGGTGCCGTCTGCCCTGACGTAGCCATCTGGTCCGTAAAGATAGCTCAATTTGTCGCGGTGCTTCGGTTCGTTGAGCTTCAGCATGACGTCAACAAAACGAGCTTGCAGGGCGGCATCGAGTTCTGGGCGTGCGATCACAAGGTGACTTGGAATCGGCGCGCTTTCTACGAGCCAAGTCACCTCGGCCTGCTGTTGTGGGGTCAACAACAAATCCGCATACTGACTGGCACCGGCGGCATCGACCAGACCTTCGGCCATAGCCTGCATGGCTTGCTGGTAGCCTCCCGCAAAGAACACGCGGCCGAAGAATTTCTCCGCTGCGCCAGGACCCTCAATTAGCCCGGCCTTAACGAATTCGGAAAGAGGATAAAGATAACCTGATTCAGAGATCGGGTCGGCAAAGGCGATATCGCGCCCGCGCAGGTCTGCCAGCGTTTCGATACCGCTGTTGCGGCGGACAAAAATGCGTCCTGTGTAACTTGACGCGCCCCGGTAGACCTCAGACAAGAGAGGTACCGCGCCAATTTCCGCCTCCGCCAGAACGAAAGGCAATGCGCCCATGAAGGAGACGTCTGCATCTCCGTTGCGAAGTGCCTCGACAGCCGCAGCATGGTCGATGGTGACGAAGCCTTCCACGGGAACGCCAATCTGTTCGGATAGCCATCTTGTGATGGCCTCAATGTCGCCTAAGAGCTTGTCGGGATTCTCCTGCGGAATGAAAGCAAGCCGCAAGGGAGTGTCTTGTGCGGTCAGCGGGGAGGCCAGCGAGATCGCGCCTGCACTGGCCAAGGCCAGCATATTTCTGCGGGTTAGGTAGAATTCCATCAGAATGCCCTCTCTTCGATCGCGTCGGCTTCGGTCTTGAACGCGGTCCAACTTGCTTCGGCGGCCCCCCAGTCGTCGTCACGGACTGCATCGCCGACTGCGGCAAGACGCTCGGCCAAGGCATAGACTTCGGGCCGTGCGGTCAGGTTCGACATGGTGCTCGCGTCTGCGGCGAGGTCCGCAGCGACAGTATCGGTCAGCAGCAGGATGTGCTCTGCGTCACGTCGGGGCAGAAGCGTGTCGAGCGTCGATGCAAATGTCGCCAATTCGGCAAATGTCAGGCGAAAGGCGGTGTTCTCTGCGTCGAACTTCTCGTAAGGCTCGTCTGCCGACCCTACAGTCTCCAGATACGCGGTCAGTTCAGTCCGTTCCGTCTCTGATAGCCCAAGCGATTTCGTCTCATCGAACCACTCAACAACGGCGGCCAACGTCGACAGCGAACCGTCGTGAAAATAGGGGGCGGTATATGCGGTTCCCAGCAAGGACGGCGTATCCAGCGCGCCTGCGCGCGCGCCACTATATGCCGGCGAGACCGATCCAATGTCATGGGCTTGCCGATCGAGGAAATTTGCGTCAGGCACGTGGCAACTAGCGCAGGAGCGATCGCCTAGCCCAGCGAAAGGCCGATTAAAAATAGCCTCGCCTCGGTGCGCCGCGTCCGGGTTTGCCTCGGACAGCGTACCATCCGCATTCAGCTTAGAGTTTGGTAGGAAGTCGAACTCGAGCATGTATCCTACCAGCGCGTCGAGCATCAAGGGCGTCGGCTCCGCGCCGCCAAATTCATTGACGATCACGTTCCGGCTGAAGTCGCGCAGAGAGGCAAAGCGCCCATCGCGACCATAAGGCCCGGTGAAGCGCAGCCCGCGCAGGCTCGGAATGTCGATCGGGTCGTCGCGCCGGTCGTTGAAGATAGGATTAAAGAACGCGCCATCGACGTCGATGGCACCGGGTTGGTGGCTGGCGCCCGGGATGAAGAGGCGCTGGTTCACATCCGAGCGATTGTGACAGGTCGAACAGGCGATCCCGAGGTTTCGCGCAGGATTTCCGAATATCTGCGGGCTGTCGAAAAGCATGTCGCCATAAGCCACCAAGGGCAGATCGGTCTCGTCGATACCTTGTTCCTCGAAGTTGAGGACAAGCAATGGCAGCGGGTCCTGATCGAAGATGTCGGAGCCAGGCGGCAAGCTTGGCGGCACCTCGATAGTGCGTCGGCTGAACACAGCGGTTTCGGGCAGGGCACTCAGTGTCTGACGTGGAGCATAGTTGGCTAAGAGGTAATTTTCCGCGAGATAGCTGGAAATGACTGCGCGCGCGGCCTCCAGCGTGTCGCGATCCGCGGAAAAGGCGCCAGCGCCGAGAAGACCAGCGGACCCCGTGCTACTGTTAAGTTCCAGCCAAGCGAGGCCGATACGTCTTGCTGCTTCGGGGTCGGCTGCCGCGATACCATCCTCAAACGCACGGTAGAGCTCGCCTGCCGTTCGCAGAGCCTGGCGCGCCTTTGCAGGCTCTTCGGCTGCGAGAGTCCGGTCCAATTCCTCTTCGATCCTAAGCGCTACAAGACGAGTGGCCTCTGTGAAAACTGCTTGCCGGTCTTCACGTGCCATGGCGTCAAGGATACCATCCGGCTTGATACCGCTTTTGCGGTCCACCCACTCCAACGCGCCGGTCGAGAATTCCGAACCCCGGTGAGGTTCTGTCCAAGCGGTCTCGATGTCGTCCCAAGGCACTGGCGCGAGATTTCCAAGAAAAAGTGTCAGCCGATAGGCTGCCGCCTCAGGAAGCCACGGAGCCTCTTTGACAGGCGTCGCCCCCCCGGGTCCGGACAGCAGGACCGCGCTTGCAGCGGTTAGCAGCAGCCTCGAAAGATTTTTTATCACCATAGCCTCCAGCGCTAAAACTTAGACTCGTCTAACTTAGGTATTCTAGGCTAATTAGATTGTCAATTTTAGTTATTCGTTGCAATGTCCGGACATGTCGAAGCTACAATCATACGAACGCGAGGCGTTCGAGACTGTCGAGAGAGCTCCCGAAGCGCAGGCTAAGGGTTTCGCGACTGTGCGCCGAGCACATGAAAGCGAAATGGCGGAGGATTATGTGGAACTGATCGCAGAGCTGATCGAGTTGCGGGGGGAGGCTAGGCCGGTCGAAATCGCCGAGCGGCTTGGCGTGAAATCTCCAACAGTGACCAAGAACATCTCCCGACTCAAGGCTGCTGGTTTGGTGCGGCGGGAGCGTTACCGCGCAATATTTCTAACCGATGCGGGCCGAGAATTGGCCGAGGCCTGTCGCCGCCGCCATAGAGTCGTTGTCGCGTTTCTTCTCAGCCTGGGAATCGACGAAGAGACTGCGGAACGCGATGCGGAGGGGATCGAGCATCACGTCAGCACGACCACGCTGGAGGCCTTCGAGCACGCCCTCCAGAAGTTTCAGAGCAGCAAGTAGCGCAGCATCGAGTTCTCTCGAAATTCAGCAAGGCGAGACTCAAGAGGCTGCAGCGTCAGCAGTCATACGTTGGCGGGGTAGCATTTGTGTCAATGCTTAACTCTGGTCCAACCCATCGCATCCTCTGAGTTTGGCCAGCACGAAATAGTGCGCCCAATATTCCTACCTGCGCCGACCATGCAGCGAAAATGCCGGTCGCGTGAAAAGAGGTAGGCGCAACCCTTGAGTGGGTCCTCTGTTCAAAGCGCATAGACAATTGTCACCACCGTTGTGATGACGATCAAGAACATGACCAATGCGCCTATGGCAAGGGTCCGGCCCATGTCGCGGTTTGTCTTTGCCACTTTCAGACGCAATTCTTCGGCGGTTTCCGGAAACTCCAGTGCCGCTGAATTCGAGCCGCGTAGCAGGTCGTATCTCGTATTCCAGCGACGTACTTCCGCAGCGTCCCAGCCGTTCATGACCAGAATGATCGCGACGATCATCACCATCGAAGACGGGACCCAAATAGTATAGCCGCCGATCGTTTCGTCGGACAGCGCATCGATCAATCCAATTCTTTCCCTATGGGAGAATGCGTAAAGGCTCACCTCCTTGAGTGTCGTCAGGGAACCTAGAAAAATGTTTGCTACGATCACAACAAAGGCGGACAACAGCCTCGCTCCGCGTTTGGCGCCCACAGGGGGGTCTCTGGGATCGAAGAGCATGGTAAAGAACCAGAGCCCTGCTAGTACCATTCCCAGATGAGCGAACACTTCGATAGCCGCGATACGCTGCGCAAGTGCGTAAATGACAGGTACCTGCCAGATAAATAGCGCTCCAACAATCAACCCAGTTGCGGCCGTTGGATGCGCTACGAAACTTTGTCCCCGGGAGTTCGCTGGCGCACTGAAGTGTTGACGCCGGCGTCTTTCGAGGCTGGATAGCAGGATGCGCCACGGCTGCGATACGGCGATGAGAAGGGGGCCGATAAGGCGAAGAAGAAGATGTTCGACCTGATGTATTGAGAATAAGGTATGTCCCATTACAGCGAGCGGTGCGTTCATGGCTGCAAGAATGCAAGCAAGGCCGGCGAAGAACAAGATCGGACGCCAGACAGAGATCGTTCCGCGGATACGCACGGGTCGTCTGAGGCCGCGCATATAGAACCATGCGGCCAAACTGACGGATACAATGGACACTGGCGAAATCGCAAATCCAAACGGGTCGAAAAGAAGAAAGAAGGGGATTATCAGCTCCTGTCATTTTGTATTGTCAGCCAGTCGATAGGTACCGATGAACGTCGGGATTTTCCCATTACGCAACCCTAGGAAGCGGGCAGTTTTAATTCGATACAAAGACCAAATTCGCGTCAGGAAGTGATGCGTAAGAGAACCACTGAGATGAAGAAACCCAGTAGGCCTAGGGCGATGCCGAAGCTTGCCGCATATTGAAGGATGTCTAGGTAGTTCCCTTTGCGGCTCCGGGCTAAATAGCCTCCCCAAAAAGCACCTCCGATAAAGCCTACAAACATTAGCATCACGGTTCCTTTGGGTTTGTTTTTACAGACTTATGTCGCTGTTTGGCCAAGCCGAAGGCAAATCTCAACGTCCAAGCTGCACAGATGAGCGACAGAAATGTCCAATCGCCGAAACGTCCGTAAGGCGTAGCCGTACGCGCTGCCGGTAGGCTTTCATTTATGACGTCTGTTCGCCCAGTGTCGAGGCGCGCGACGATCTCGCCGTTAGCATCAATAATTGCGGATATCCCGGTGTTCGCAGCGCGCACCACGGGTAGCCCTTCCTCCACAGCGCGCATGCGCGCGGATGCGAGGTGCTGCTCGGGCCCGATGCTGGCGCCGAACCAGGCGTCATTTGTGGCGTTGAAAATCCAGTCGGGACGAAAAAGATCGTCGACCACCTGGCCCGGGAAAATGATCTCGTAACAGATTGCCACCGCAACCAGAGGCGCGCCCGGAATTGCCAGCGTTCGTGGCCCTGGTCCCGGCGTGAAATCACCCAAACCTTCGGCCAGACGCTCGAACGGCAGCCAACCTTTCAGGGGCACATATTCCCCGAACGGAACAAGATGATGTTTTGCATATCCCGTTAGAATTTCGCCGCTGCCGTCATAGACCTGAACCGTGTTGAAATATCGGGTTCCCCCATCCCTCTCTACGCGGTCAGGCACACCTGTCAAAAGGATCCTACCGTCTGGCAAAACCGTGGATAACCGCCTGCGCGCCAAGGCGTCTTCGTCCAGAAAACCGGGAAAGGCCGTTTCCGGCCACAGCAGCAGGTCGAAGCGTCCGGGTTGAGCGGACAAGCCGAGGTATTTTTCCAGCGTGCGTTCGCGGCTGCCCGGCGCCCACTTCTCGACTTGCGGCACATTGCCTTGGACGATGCGCAAAGCAATGTCCGTTGGCGGCACGTTCTGATTTAGCCGAAGCACACCGCCCCCCCAAATTACCGTCACCGCGACGGCAAAGAGCGCCAAAACAGCTGCGCGGCTGTTTGGCGCGGCTGCGATGAACACACCTGGCAATATGCTGATAAATACCGTGACAAAGCCCAGACCGTAACTTCCGACCCATGCGGCGGGTTGGCGCAGGGGGGCATGTTCGACAAGGGCATAAGCAGCAAGGTTCCAGGGAAACCCCGTCAGGACATGACCACGCAGCCATTCCGCGGCAACCCAACACGTTGCAAGCAGAAGACCTGCCGTAATGCCGCCGACAGCACGGCGCTGCATTACGGTGGCAAATAACATCGCCGCAATAGCTGGAAAAATGGCCAGTCCGGCGGACAGTCCCGCGACTGCTGGGATCGCAAGGGCACCGAAACGTTCGGAATCGACGTAAAAGCTTTCGGCAATCCAGGAAATTCCAAACAGGAACTGGCCCATTCCAAAGATCCAGCCGATGACGAAGGCGCGCGCGGTGGAAACCTGCATGAGCACGAGAAAGAGTGCTGAGAAGGCGACTGGAACAGCGATGATCCATGAGAACGGTGGAAGGGTTAAAACCGTTAAACCGCCCGCCATAAAGCTAATCCCTGATCGCAGGGGAAAGCAACGGCTGCAGCCAGTCAATTGCAGCCAACCCGTCATCATGGGTCAGTGTGAAGTTTAGCGGCTAACCACGGTGCTAGGAGCAGCAGCCCCACGCCACCGACCACGAACACATCCGCCATGTTGAAGGCGGGCCAATGCGTGGAGCCGACGTAGAAATCGAGGAAGTCCGTCACACCCCAAAATCGAATGCGGTCGAGGACGTTGCCGAGCGCGCCACCGATGATCGCACCATAGGCGATAGCCTCAACCCGGTTGTCAGTGCGTACCAGCATGACGGTCAACCCGCCGCAGATGGCTAGGGCCAAGGTCGCAAGGCCCCACCATGGTGCTCCACCAAGCAGTCCGAATGTCACGCCATCGTTGCGCAAGTAAATAAGATTAAAACTGGGAAAGACCGGAATTCCGGCGCTCAAATCTGTCGCATTAGCGACGACGATTGCTTTTGTCACCTGATCGACAAGAAAAGCAGTTCCAGCCGCAATGAAGCCTTGGAAATGGGACTGTTTCATCTCATCACCCCAGCCATACATCTAGGAACAACATGATCACGAGGCCGACCGCGAGACCGAAAGTCGCCCTGTTTTGATGGCCGGATCGGTGGGTTTCGGGAATGATTTCGTGGCTGATTACGTAGAGCATCGCCCCGGCGGCGAAGGCGAGGCCCCATGGCAACAGGGGCTGCGAGATGCCGATGATGCCAGCGCCAAGAAGCCCGCCTACCGGCTCGACAAGACCTGTCAGGGCGGCAACCCCCCACGCACGGCGCCTGGAATACCCCTCACCAAGCAATGAGACCGCTACGGCGAGACCCTCGGGCGCGTTTTGCAGCCCGATGCCAATCGCGAGCGGCAAGCCACCAGAGAAACCATCAGCCCCAAACCCGACACCAACGGCAAGCCCTTCGGGAAAATTGTGGATCGTGATCGCTATGATGAAGAGCCAGACGCGGCGCAGAGATGCGGCGGCGGGCCCTTCTCGCCCCGTTTTGAAATGTTCATGCGGCAGTCGTTCATTCATCAGAGCGACCGCCCCCATGCCAAGCAAGATCGCAACACAAACGATGGCTGCCGGGAGAGCACCGTTGTCGAACTGTCTTTCGGCTGCGTCGAGAGCCGGAATGATCAACGAAAAGAATGAAGCAGCGAGCATGACACCCGCCGCGAAGCCAAGCAGCAAATCGCGCGTGGCACGGGAGGGGACGCGTCCAAAGAGAACGGGGGTCGCCCCGACCGCTGTCAGCGATCCGGCGGCAAGGCTTCCAAGAAAGCCGAGAGTTATTGGGGACAAGGGTTCCAAGCGCTGAGTTCCCGCCGATACGTCAGTCAGCGGCCAAATAGCTGCTAAGGATTTCGGTCGACCCATCGCCCTGGATCAAAAAGACATCGTAGCCCTCGCGATCATTTTCCGGTCCCATGCCCGGGGAGCCATAGGGCATACCCGGCACCGCCACCCCCACTGCATCTGGACGCTCATCCAACAAACGCTGGATGTCTGATGCCGGTACATGACCTTCGATCACGTAGCCGTCGACCAAAGCCGTATGGCAGGATACCATGCGCTGAGGCACGCCGGTGTCGAGTTTGAATCGCACAAGAGATCCCCCGAACATGTCCTCGCCTATCGGCGCGAATCCGCTTTCCTCAAGGTGCTTCATCCAGGACAGACAACAGCCGCAGCCGTTTGTCTTCCGGACATCAATCTGGATCGCATCGGCGACAGCTTGCGCCGCGGAAAACAAGGCCAGCGTGACTGCAAGAGCGGGAGCCAGTCGTTTCATGGATTAAAGCCTTTCGGTTGTTGTCTGCACAAATTCGCTGGTGAGCCTCTCGGCCAGTAGCGAGCGAGCCTCAGCCAATCGCTCAAGTGCAGCCGTGCCAACCGCATCCCGGTCGGCCGCCTCTACCAGTCGGTCGTCTGAGAGAGGATCCGTCGGGCGACCATCGACCAGAACCTCATAATGCAGATTTGGGCCGGTCGCGGTGCCGGTCGCACCGACGCGACCGATTATGTCTCCGGCCATCACGCGCTGCCCTTGTTCGAGTGTGTCCGGCACCTCGCTGAGATGTGCGTATCGTGTCAGGGTGTCGGAACCATGCGATATCTCCACCACCCGGCCATATCCACCACGACGTCCGATGAAGCTCACGCGTCCAGGCGCCGTTGCTTTTACAGGCGTACCGCGGGCCGCAGCAAAGTCGACGCCGGTGTGCATGCGTACATTCCCATAGACCGGGTGCGTGCGACGGCCGAAGACGGAACTCAGCCGCGCTCCTTCCACCGGTTGGGCAAAGACACGCAGGACCTCTCCATCCACATAGATCGTCGCTTGACCGCTGCCGTCATCCGGCCAGACGATCTCATAGACCGATCCAGCAAGGTCCAATGCGGCAAAGGCAAGCTCGGGCTGGCCAATCCTTTTGTTTCCTTCTCGCGCCTCACGCCAAAGGAGACGCATCCTCTCACCCCCGGAGAGTTCACGTCGAAAATCGATTGTGCCGCCCAGCATCTGTGCCAGATCGACCGCGAAGCGTGCAGGTATCTTTGCCTTGTCCAACGCTGCGGAAATCGAACTTTCAACCACCGCCTCGCTTGCGAAAATCACCACTTTAGGGTCTGGTTCCAATACGCGCGTAAGAAGTTCTTCACCAAAAACCGTTTCGATCCGCACTCCATCATCAATGGCCAGTTCTACGCGCTTCGGATTGCCGTCCGCGTTTGAGATCACGGTGATCTCATGGCCTGGGCGCAATCGGCGCAGATCATATTCCACTCCAAGTGCCAGAGCGATCTCCGCACGGGCGGGTGCGGCAACGCCGGCGTTCGCTAAAACTGCATCCAACGTCTCACCCGACGCGATTTGACGCGTCCAAGTCACCAAGGGCGGTTCAATTGCTGGCAAGGCGGTTTCGGTGACGTCAGGCTGCAAGAGAGGGACGTTTAGGATTTTGCGCGCTCCGCCGACTTGTGTGGTTTTGGGAACCGTCATGACGCTATCAGCAAGTCGCGGTTCCAAAACTGCAGCAGGCGCCCATTGCGTTGCTTCGGCAATCGATTGGGGCACCGGTTCTTTGGGCCACCACCCTAAGGTGGCGATGGCAGTCATCGAAAAGGCGCCTACCAGGGCCACCGAGGCAACTCTTATTCTCATGTTGTGATCTCTACATCTTCTGTCAACGCACGTCGGATCTTCGGTACTGCGAATTCTCTTGGCTCGTGGTGGTCAATCATGGTGACGAACTCACCGTTGGCGCCAAAAAGAAATATGCTTGCCGTATGGTTCATCGTGTAGTCACCTCCCTCGGTCGGGACGCGCTCATACGAAGCCCGAAACCCATCTGTAGCGCGGGTAATCTGGTTTTCCGTCCCGGTCCAACCCCGAATGGCCGGATGAAAATAGCCGACATATTCGGCCATGGCCTCGACCGTGTCACGCGCCGGGTCGACCGTGATGAAGACCACGTTCATCTGCGCGGCTTCGTCTCCGAGATCTTCAAGCCAGCCTGAGATATCCGATAACGTCGTGGGGCAGACATCCGGGCAGTAGGTGAACCCGAAGAACACCATGGTCGGCCGTCCGATCAGGGTTTCTGGGCCCACTTCATGGCCTTCGTGATCGGTCAGTCGGAAATCCATCGCCGTTAGGGGGAGCGGCCTTTGGCCAGTAGGTTTCGGAGCGCCGGGACCATCCACGCGCCACCAGCCGATACCAAGCATCATAGCCAGAGCGCCTGCACCGTATTGGAACAATTGCCGACGCTGCATCAGCTTTCCGGCCCGCGCGCGGCGATCCCCAGAATTGGGACCTCAACAGTCACTTCGCTACCGTCCGAGAAAGTCAGTGTCAGCGGGAAGGTCTCGCCTTCGATCATCGGGTCTTGCAGCTTCATGAGCATGGCGTGCAGCCCGCCCGGCTCCAATGCCACGCTTTCGCCCGGCCCAATCGTGATGTCGTCTGCAGGTGACATTGAACTGACGCCTGCAGCGTTGGTTTTCGTCTCATGGATCTCGGGCATCGTGGCAAGTGGTGTTGTAAGTCCGGTCAGCGTGACTGTGTCTTCAGTTGCGTTATGTATAGTGAAATATGCCGCGCCCGGTCGGTTTATACCAATCGAAGCACGGGACCACGCGTTTACTACGATGACGTCCTCCGAACCGGCAAATGTCGGAGTCGATATGCCCGAGAGCAGCAAAAAAAGAGTCAAGCCCTTGATATAAGGTAGCTCTATCATGACAGATTCTCCTTTATCTATCCGAGCATCAACTTTGGCTGACCGCAATTTCTGCAGCGACCAGTCGCCGCAGTTCGGCCTCACCGAACGGGTCTAATGGCTTGGCGTTGACGAAGAACGTGGGCGTTTGTCGCACGCCTACCGCTTCGACATCAGCGCGGTCCTGATTGAGCACTGCCACGACACCGGGGGCCAGCATCTGTGTTCGAGCAGCTTCGACATCCAGACCACCGCTTGCGGCAATCTCAAGGATCAAACCCGGTGCTGGAGTGCCATGGGACGCCCATCGTGGCTGCTCGCGCAGGACCGCTTCCAGCACGGGTTCGAACACATCCTGCATCCGCGCAGCTTCGAGAACACGGATCGCTTCCACTGAAGCTTTCCCGTGAAAGGCAGTATATCGAATGACGACACGGACCGCACCACCGTGCTCAGTCATGATATCCTTGACCACGGGATAAAAGGCGCGGCAGGCCTCGCAAGCTGGATCGAAAAACTCGACAATCGTGACAGGTGCCGTTTCGGGGCCAAGGATCGGGGAATAGGACCGGATCAGCACATCGTTCACTTCTGGCGCGACAGGGACTGCCTCTGCCATGGGTTGGGGGCGGGTGGCATACCAAGCCGCGCCGCCAAAACCTGCGGCACCAACAGCCAGAACGGATAGAACGAGGCCGCGTCGATTCATGTTTATTTTTCCTTCAGTGAAAGGGCCGACAGCACCCCGATAATCGTGAAGGCGACAAGCGCCATCAGCGGAATCGGAATCCCGGAGACCAACTGGTTGTCGTCGGTACAAGAGGGGCCAGTCGCCGTGCAGGGCTGGATCGCCTCGGGGATCAGACCGACATAGAGGCCGATGTGATACATCGCCACCGCCGCCCCCCCAAGCGCCAGTGCAACGCCATAGCGCCCCACGCGGGAATCCTGCCACCACAACCCGAGCCCAAGAACGATGGCCAAGGGGAACATGAAGGCGCGCTGGAACCAGCAAAGGATGCAAGGCGTTTGACCAAGCACCTCGCCAATAAAGAGCACGGCAAGCGATGAGATAAGCGCAATGATCCACGCTAGGCCAAGGGCTGTTTCTCCGGAGAGTCGGGGCATGACGATCAGATCCTCTCTTTCAGATCGGCGAGGATCTCTTCGGCGGGCGTGCCATAGGGCCAGGAATCCGCGAAGCCTGCCTGTTTGTCGAAAAGGAAAAGGTGCGACGTGTGACCCATCGTGTATCCACGCGGCGCAGTAGCCTCCTCGATCCGCTCAAAGAAAATTGGGAAAGTCTCGGATGTTGCGGCGATCTGCTCCGGCGTGCCGGTCAGCCCGATGATTCTTGCGTCGAACACGGGCACGTACTCTGCTAAAGCCGTCGGCGTATCTCGCTCAGGATCGATCGTTATGAAAATCGGCTGAACCATTGCCGCCTCATCGCCCAGACCCTCCATCACGGCCGCGACTTCGGACAGTGTTGTCGGACAGACGTCGGGGCAATTGGTGAAGCCGAAGAAGACCAACATCCAGCGACCTTTGAAATCTTCCTCCGTTTGGACCATCCCGCGATGATCGGTCAGTTCGAAATCAGCAAAAAACGGTGGTTCACTCTCTGTGCGGGCAAGGTCGGCACGGTAGTCCAACCACAGCAACAGCCACATGAGAACGAACGCCGCCACGCCCGCCAACACCTTCGATACCTTCTGAAAACCTGGAAGCCTCACACCGCTACGCCCGAACTTGATTCTATATTTTGGAGGTGTCTACAACTTCTAGCAGCTGTAGGTTCAAGCGCGATTGTCGCTAATTGGCTGGCAATCACGGACCTGTGAGGAGGTGGTGAATCTTGTGATGTCTGCCACTTAAAGCTACACCCTCTGTAGCTAATGTGGAGAGCCTGAAATGTTGACCATTGGGACGCTTGCAAAAAAGACTGGTACAAAAGTGCAGACAGTCCGGTATTATGAGCAGATCGGGCTCATGCCAGAACCCGGCAGAACTGAAGGCGGCCAGCGACGATATGGTGATGCCGAGCTTGACCGCCTGTCGTTCGTCCGGCACGCGCGGCAACTGGGGTTCTCGTTGGATGCGATCCGCGAACTGCTCGACCTCAGCGATCACCCGGGAAAATCTTGCGCGGAGGCCGATGCGATTGCCCGCCGGCAGCTTAAGCAAGTTGAGCATCGACTGGCTCGCCTGGAGGCGCTGCGCACGGAATTGAAACGTATGGTGCATGAGTGCAGTGGCGGGCAGACCGCTGACTGCCGTGTGTTAGAGGTGTTGAGAGACCACTCCGAATGCCTGACAAACCATGAAGAGATCGGCGGCTAAGATGCCCGTTGCGTTTGTCTATCCGATCGCGGCGCTTGCCGAAATCGCAGGGTGTTTCGCTATCTAGGCCTGTTGGCACTTTGGGTTTCGCCTGGCACTGCTGCTGTCCTAGCCTTGTTCGGATGGCTCTAGGCGCAGGTGGAAGCTGTCGCCGCGGGACACACATTTACAGCTTATGGTGGCGTCCATATAGCGGCCTCGGTTGTGTGGATGTGGTGGGCAAAAGTAGGCCTGACAGCCGGGAACTGCTCGGGACCGTTATTTGTTTGCTAGGGGCAACAGCCGCACCGCATGAATACTAAGAAATGGGCCCGTTCGGCTCAAGCGAAATCTGGTTCAACTTACTTTGATTCATTCCAGAAAGACGAAAGAACTCCGGAATAATAGCTCGTCGTTTGAGTTTGCAATTCTGCAAGTTCTGGGATTAAGAATAGCGCATGGTAGAGCAGAAGAATGCATCGGAAAGACGCACACTCTGGATCGTTCTGGGGCTGAACATCGGGTTGGCTATCGCCTTCTTTATCTCGGGCGCATTTGGCGATTCAACCGCCCTTATCGCCAATGGTCTCGACAATTTATCAGATAGTTTTGTCTACGGGATCAGTCTCTTTGCCTTGTCCCGATCCGCGAAGTGGAAGCGTGGAGCGGCGAATGTTTCGGGCGGCCTGCTGATCCTTTTCGCCGTCGGCATCCTTTATGATGCTTGGCGTCGCTACGTTGGCGGATCGGATCCTCTTGGCATAATCATGATCATCATGGCACTGGTCGCGGCGGGCATTAACGCGCTCTGCGTTTGGCTGTTGGCACGTATTCGCGATCCAGATGTGAACATCCGCGCGGCGAACACATTCAGCTGGAACGATTTCGCCGCCAATCTCGGCATTGTTGCCGCAGGCTTACTCGTGGCTTGGCTTGGAGCGAATTGGCCCGACCTTATTGTTGGCGTTATTGTTGCTGGCATTGCTGCTTGGGGCGGTGTCGGAATACTGAAAGACGCACATGGTGAACATCATAAGGCTGTTTGCCATGACGATTAGGTAGGGACGTGGGCTTGACCGGAGGGGTAATGACAGTTTAGCGCGCTGTGATTGTTTTTCTTCTGGCCTTTCTACGCTGTCTATCTGATCAAGCGAACGACTGTAATTCGCTCTTATCCTGTCCGATTTAGGAAAAACCTTGGAAGGATTTCACATGACCCTCACACGCCGCCGCCTTCTGGCCTGTTCCGCGAGCTCATTCGTCGCTGCGCCATTCGCAGTTTGGGCTGAAGAAAAGCCTACCATCCACGTGATGAAAGATCCCAATTGCGGGTGCTGTTCGGCTTGGATCGACATCTTGGAAAAAAACGGTTTTGCCGTAACAACTGAACGCAGCTTTGGGACGCTGTTGATCCGGCACAAGTTGGACAGCGGCATCCCGCAGAACATGACCTCGTGTCACACCGGCGAGATTGAAGGCTATATGATCGAAGGTCACGTTCCGCCCGCCGACATCCGCAAACTGCTGGCCGAGCGTCCAGATGCCATCGGCCTTGCCGTGCCGGGGATGCCCTATGGCTCACCAGGTATGGGGTCAGAAGATGAACGCGAAGCCTATGAGGTCTTTCTAATCTTTAGGGACGGCAGCACAAAAGTGTTTTCGCATTACGACGCTGCATAGGGCACTGCGCTGAAACTTGCTGCAAAGTATGGTGACAGGAACCTCAGTGTCCATCTTTTGGTTTGCACTGTGTCAACCAAAGCAAGGAGCAAGATCATGCAAGTTCAGGACATCATGACGAGCAATCCCACCTGCTGCGACCCCGATACTTCGATTCAGGAAGCCGCTGCCCTTATGGCTGAAAAGTCTGTCGGCTCCATTCCGGTGCTCAATGACGCCGGTGAGCCCGTTGGCATCGTGACGGACCGCGATATCTGCTGTGGTGCCGTTGCGCAGCGCAAGACGGTTGAAACACCGGTTTCAGAAGTCATGTCGAACGACCTTCTGACAGTCTCTGCTGACGACGACGTTGAGAGCTGTTGCAACAAGATGGAAGAAAAACAGGTTCTGCGTAGCGTGGTCACCGACGAAAGCGGTAAATGCTGTGGCGTCGTCGCCCAAGCGGATGTCGCCCGGGAGGCCGGTGAAGCGGAGACCGCAGAGTTGGTGGAAGAAGTTTCGCAACCCAAGAAGAAATCCGGCTGCTGCTGACAACGTAATGAGCCCAACGGTTCATCCGGATAAGGGCTTTCAGTTTTTTGCCAATGGAAATGATCAGAACGCGGTGTAGGACCGCGTTCTGATCGAACTAACAGAAAGAGGCGCGGCCGATGGCTCACGATCACGCTCATATAGATCCCGAGAGTGGTGACCGCAGGGTATCCATTGCGATTTGGGCGAACGCGCTGCTTACGGCGGCACAGATCGTTGGCGGGATTTTCGCCGGTTCGTTGGCGCTTATTGCTGATGCGCTGCATAACTTTTCTGACATGGCCTCATTGGTCATCGCCTTTGTCGCCCGAAAAATCGCGCGACGTCCAGCGGATGAACGCATGACCTTCGGCTATGGCCGGATCGAAGTCGTTGCCGCCCTGATCAACTACACCACGCTTATCCTTGTCGGGCTTTACCTGATCTATGAAGGCGGGATGCGCATGATTGACCCGCCGCAAGTGGCGGGTTGGACTGTCGTGATTTTGGGCGGGGTCGCGCTTGTAGTCGACACTCTTACGGCGCTGCTGACCTACTCAATGCAAAAGGGCAGCGTGAACATCAGAGCGCTGTTCCTGCACAATTTATCGGATGCTTTGGCTTCAGTTGCCGTAATCATCGGCGGCATCCTGATCATCCTTTACGATCTTCGGTGGGTTGATCCGGCCATCACCATCGGCATTGCCCTTTATATCCTATACCTCGCTCTAACTGAGATCGGCGATCCTATACGTATGCTGATGCTGGGCAGCCCGCCTGACATGGATGCGGGTGCGGTGGTTGAAGCGATGACGAACGTCGAGGGTGTGCGCGATGTGCATCACGTTCACCTATGGCAAATGCAGGAACATGAGGTCGCACTCGATTGTCATGTGGTTTTGGAGGGAACAGGTCTCGAGGACCTTGAGTCTGCAAAAGATACCCTCAAAGGAATATTGGCAGACGACTTTGGCATCACCCATTCAAGCCTTGAGTTTGAAACCCTCGGCAATGCGCATGAGAATGCATCACTGTTCGGTCATGCGGATCGGCGAAAGAGTAAAGGCGAAGGAACCGGCACAGATTGAGCGGCAGCCGAACTCGCGAAGGCTGCGCGCCGCCTTGAGCAACGTCCCGCCCATATGAGCGCATTCCGCCATTCTTCCGCTTTCCTTTTTCGACCAAGGATCGACATTTCAACAACGTGCTCCTATATCACCATCATGCGCATTTTGCTTCGCCTTGCCACGTTCTGCCTATCACTCGTTCTCCTAACGGGTGCGTTGGCGCATGATCTGGCGGCGGCGAATATGTCGATAGAGATGTCCGGCATGACCGTATCCTCGACAAGTGATCAGGGCGAAGCCTGCGCAGCTTGTTTGCCAGGGGAGCAAAGCGAGGTTGTCTGCGACATAGATTGCACAGCTCCCGTATTTGTTTATTCGCAGATGCATCAGTCATCCACAGAGAGCGTTCAGCGCTTCTTCATGCCTGCGCCAGCGGATCTCAGCCTTGCCGGGCTTAATCCCGGGTCTGATCCTTTCCCACCAAGAACCACCTTCCTGAGTTGACCGGCCGCACCGAAGGGTGACGGCCCGGTCTCGCGTTGTCTGCTGCCAAGCGGCAGCAAAGCGATCGACCTTATCCGTCACTTTCGGGAACGACCTTCATGTCACTTTATCAATCGCGCGATATTTCGCGTAGACGCATGCTGTCCAGCGGACTCGCTGCCATGGGTGCGGCGCTGACCCTACCTCATGTGTCATATGCAACCACTCAGGGGGCTTCGATCCGGGCCCTCGGATACGACGGCAACTCATTGATCGTCGCGTCTGAGCATGCTCTCTGGCGCGTCTCCACCGCAAATCAAATAAGCGAACGGCCACTTGATCACACAGTCACCGCGATCGCCAGCCACCCCGAGGCTTCGGGCAGTCTCTTTGCGGCGGTCGAGCCAACCGGTCTCTTGCGCAGCCGCGACGGCGGGCGCACGTGGACCAACGCAGGTGCAGGTTTGCCTCCAGTCCGGGTTACTGCTCTGACCCAAGCGGCCCTTGAGCCAGGTTTGGCCTATGCTGCGCTTGCGGGTGACGGGCTCTGGCGCAGCGAAGACGCCGGGGAAAGCTGGGAGTTCGTGATGGACCGGCCCTATCTGAACGGAGCCGAGCAGGAGGTGCTCACGCTCGTTTCTGTGGGAAATCCGACTGGCATGGGCGGCATCTGGCTATATGCCGGAACTGAGGCAGGACTAACCCGCGTGCCCGATTGCTTTTGTCGCTGGCAGGATGTGACGGCGGGTAATGCCATGGATGCTCTGGTCGAGGGTAAAGCGCTGCCGCCCACGACACCGCTGCCTGTAGGGCAGCCTGTCCCACATCTCGCGCTCTCGCCCAAAGCACCGGAGCAACTCTACGTGGGCCTCGACAGTGGCCTTTGGACTTCGGCAGACGCAGGGGTGAATTGGTCGCTGGTTGCTGATGGAAAAATCGACGCACTGGCTGTCGATCCTGCCGATCCTCAGCGTCTGACCGTCGTTCGCGACGGCAATCTTTCTGTCAGCCGCGATGGCGGCCTGACGTTCGACACTCTCGACATCTTTGAAGGAGACAAAAATTGAACAGTAAATTCACCCTCGGCACGGTTGCCGCAATCACAGCCGCCGGCATCATTGGTTTTGCCACCTTCGGCATGGCCGAAAGCGACAGAGCGCCTGACACGGATACCGCTGCGATCACCGTTCCGGCTGACCGCCAGATGACCATTTGGCGCGATCCGTCCTGTGGCTGCTGTGACGCCTATGCCGATTATGCAGAAGAAAACGGTTATCATGTCACCCGCATTGACGACCGCGATTTTGACAAGCGTTCTGTCGAAGTTGGCGTGCCAGAACAGGGGCTCGGTTGCCACCTCGCTGAGGTCGATGGCTATTACATCAGTGGTCTGGTCCCTGTGGAGGTCATTCAACGCCTAACGTCTGAACGCCCCGAGATCACCGGCATTACGCTGCCGGGTATGCCCAGCAACGCACCCGGCATGGCGGGCAAGAGTGGCACCCTCAAGACCTATGCCTTCGGCGAGGACGGCGTGGCCGTGTATTCAAATGAGTGAGGATGGAATGATGGAAATGATGAACGGATCTATGATGAATGGGCCGATGTCGGCCGGAATGATGATCGGCTGCGGCCTGTTGTTCCTTTTGGTGCTGGCGGTGCTGGTTCTGGGCGTGTTGGCTCTGGTCAAATACCTGAGGCGCTCGGCATGAGAGCGTTGATCGTAGCCGCTGTGGTTGGCATCACGGGCGCCGCTGCGGTTGCTGTCTGGGCCGGGGGGAAGGAAGACGCCCCCCCGGCGCTCACCGTGCTTGGCGTGCCTGTGGATGCGGAAATGCTCGATCAGGGCGCTGACCTCTATGCGGAGAACTGTGCCTCCTGCCACGGCGCAGACCTCGAGGGCCAACCGGACTGGCGCAGGCGGCTCGACAATGGTCGCATGCCCGCGCCGCCGCATGATGAAACGGGCCATACATGGCACCATGCCGATCAGCAGCTTTTCGACATTACCAAGAACGGGCTGGCCTCGGTCGTGCCGGGTTATGAAAGCGACATGCCCGTGTTCGAGGGCATTCTGAGTGACGCGGAAATCACAGCGATCCTTGGCTATATCAAGAGCACATGGCCCGAGCGTGAACGCAATTATCAGGCCGAGATCACCTCGAAGAACGAGGAAGGATCATGAGCAACCAGGATCAAGCTGCGCCCAAGTGGCGATGGTCCCTTCTGATCGCCGCGCTTCCTGCGGCGGTCTTCGCGGCCATCGCGGCGGCTTTCCTATGGGGACTGTTTAACAATGAAGACAGCCTTCCGAGCACCATGATCGGCCGGGACATCCCAGAGTTTGATTTGCCTCCAATCGAAGGACGCGAAAACGGCTTGTCGACATCAGATCTCCGCGGCGAAGTTTCACTCGTAAATGTCTGGGCCTCCTGGTGCGTGCCATGCCGGGTCGAGATGCCGCTGCTGGTGGAGCTTTCTCAGACCGGCAGCGTGTCAATCCACGGCATCAATCTAAAGGACAAGCCAGCCGCTGCACGCAGGTTTCTCGCAGAACTCGGCGATCCCTATGACCGGATCGGTGCGGATAGCTCTGGCCGGGCCTCTATTGACTGGGGCGTTTACGGAGTGCCGGAAACCTTTGTGATCGATTCAAAAGGGCGCATTGCTTACAAACATGTTGGCCCCTTCAACCGGCACTCTCTGGAAAACGATATTCTTCCAGTGGTGCGGCGTTTGCAACAGGAGCAGGGGGCATGAAGCGGCGCGGTTTTCTTGGCGGCGCACTGGCGCTCGGGGCCACGCCGGCTGCGGCGCGTCCGGTCATGGCCGAGCACAACGCGCCCTTACCAATGCTCTCGCCGCCGATCACCGACGGGAGGGGCCGGGACCTGACTTTGGCAGATTTCCGGGGACGCACGGTGTTGCTTAACATCTGGGCGACATGGTGCGCCCCTTGTCGTGATGAGATGCCAACCCTCGACAGACTACAGGCAAAGCTTGGCGGGCCAGAGTTTCATGTGCTCGCCTTGTCGATCGACCGGGGTGGTTTCGACACCGTCCGCGCATTCTATTCCGACATCGGCATTCAGCATCTTGCTCTCTACGCCTCGGATCAATTGAGGGCGATGATGGCTCTTGGCGTGGTCGGCTTACCGACGACACTTCTTGTTAGCGCCGAAGGCCGCGAAGTCGCCCGCAAAGTGGGACCGGCCGATTGGGACAGCCCGGCGGTAATCTCTCAAATCAAGCACGTCGTTTCAAAAGGATGAACCCAACAGTGACCCAAATTTCAAACAACGATAGGTCAGCAAGTGCGATCCCCGTGCCTTCGCGGCGACAGACCCTCATGCTGACTGGCTTTGCCGCTATCAGTGGCGGCGCTGCGCTCAACTGGGACTGGCTGACTGCTGTTGGTGCGGCACCTTTGATCCTTAGCCTCGCTCCTTGTGCCGCTATGTGCGCTCTGGGGCTTTGCATGCGCGGCGGCTCTGCCGGCTGCGCCAAAAACGATCCGACAACCAAGCCGGACACCACGACAGACTAATTCTCAACCCAAGAAGGAACTGACATGACTTACAAAATGAAAATCACCGCTGCTGCCCTGACCGGCATGATGTTGGCCGCTCCCATCGCTCAGGCACAAGATGCAAAACCAGAAGCGGGCGATATGCCGATGGCCGAAGGTCACAGCATGAACGGCGAGATGTCCGGCATGAAAAACATGGAAGGCATGAAGGGTATGGAAGACATGATGCCCATGATGAAAATGATGTCTGATATGGGGCCGATGATGGAAGCCTGCACAGAGATGATGCAGTCCATGACCGACCACATGAATTCTGCGCATGGCGAAGATCAAAAGGGCTGAACCTCGGTCCGCCCGTCTGACTGGCGGGCGGATCATTCTATTGAAAGAAGTATCATGACTAAGATTACGCCGGCCCGTCGTCGGCTAAGCATTGCCCTGTGGGCGAGTGCTATCGCTGCCGCCGTGCTTGTTGCGGGCCTTGCCCTGCTGCGCCCGGACCACGTTCCTGCCGGCCAAGCGGTCTATCGCGGCGACGCTGACATCCGTTCAGAATTCTCGTTGCTCGACCACAACGGTCAGGTCGTTAGCCAAAAGGACTACGCAGGCCGCTGGCAGCTTGTGTTTTTTGGCTTCACCCACTGCCCAGATATCTGTCCAACCACCTTGGCATATATGGGTAACGTGCTGGAACTGCTGGGCCCTGAAGCTGATGAGATTGCTCCGCTCTTCGTGACGGTCGATCCAGAGCGCGATACGCCTTCGGTTCTGAAGGAGTATGTCGCGAATTTTCACCCGAATCTGATCGGGTTGACCGGAAGCGAGGACCAAATCGCCGAGGCGACCGAGGCCTTCAAGGTTTACAACGAGAAAATTCCCGCAGAAACGGCGCCCCACGGATACATGATGGCCCACGCCGGCCATATTTACCTGATGAACCGCAAGGGTGAGTTTGACGCTGTTTTTCTTGAAAGCGCGCAACCAGCTGAGGAGATGGCCGAACAAATCTCCATGCGTATCGCGAAAGAGAAACGGACCCAATGACCCAAAAATACACCCCCATCACATGGCGCAGCGCCCTCTTACTTGTTGCCAGCCTACTTTTGGCCTCACCGGTTTTTGCCGATCATCCGGGTGAGAACCTTAATCAGGTGATGGCTGCCAAGGAAGCCGCCTTCGAACCGATCTTGCCCGGCGACGCACCAGACCTCGCTTGGATAGGGGCGGCGCATGAAAGCACATCCCTCAATGCTTTGAGGGGAAAGATCGTGGTTCTGAGCTTTGTGCCCGAAGGTTGTGGCGATCCTTGTGAGGCACAACAAGCTACGCTCACCGAAACGCTCACTGCGCTCAACTCCAGCGCGATGCGCGATATGGTGGTCTTTGTTACCCTTAGCGACGAGCCGCAAAGCGGTCCCGCTACGCAGAACAGGATATTCGCGCGGACGCCAGACCCTGAAAAACTTAGTCATCCAAACGCTGCTCTCGCTGGGGTAAGCGAACGGAAAGACCTAACCCCTCAGGTCCATCTGCTGAACCGCGCAGGCCAGCAGGTCGGCATTTTTCACGGCGCTGATTTTGAGCCGCTTAACCTCTTGCTCTATATCAATGTGCTGACCAACACCCATCCTCATGCTGAACCCAGCTTCTGGCAGCGAATGACTGGATGGTTCTTATGAAATCTTACAGCACGATCACGGGACCCCATTGGCTTTCCGCACTTCGGCGTTTTGCCGTAATCACCTTCCTGGGGCATCTTATTTGGGAGGCCGCACATATTCCACTTTATACCATCTGGGTTGAGGGAACGTGGGGTGAGATTATCTTTGCTGCCGTGCATTGCACCGGAGGCGATCTACTGATCGCCATGAGCAGCATATTGCTTGCCCTGTTCTTCTTTGGCACCGGCTCTTGGCCGCAAAGGCGGGTATATCCTGTTTTAGGCGCAATGATGGTGATGGGGCTTGGCTACACGGTTTTCAGCGAATGGCTAAATATCGAAGTGCGCGAAGCATGGGCCTACCGCGAGATCATGCCGGTCATTCCGATCATCGACGCCGGGCTAACCCCCATGTTGCAATGGATCTTCGTTCCTCTCGCGGCCTACTTCGGCGCGGTTAGGCATTCCTCCCGCAAGGTAGACGTGCCTGATGCTTGATGTCTCCTCTCTCGGGCTCATAGCGGCTTTGCTCGCCGGGATAATCTCCTTTGTGTCACCTTGCGTCTTACCTTTGGTGCCCGGCTATGTCTCCTATATCGCGGGACGAACTGGGGTTACTGGGGCGCATCGCAGCCGCAAACAAGCGGTTTGGTTAAGCTTCTGCTTCGTAGTGGGGTTTTCGACGATTTTCATAGGACTCGGGGCTTCGGCAACGGCTCTGGGGCAAGTGCTGCTGCGTTGGCGGTTCGAGTTAAACCTGATTGGCGGCGCAATCGTAATCCTTTTTGGGCTGTTCATGCTCGGGGCCGCCCGCATTCAGGCCATGGAACGTGACATGCGTTTCGACATTGACCTTCCCGGCGGGCAGCCGGTGGCATCCTACGTTCTGGGGCTTGCTTTCGGCTTTGGTTGGACCCCATGTATCGGACCGATCCTGGGTGCGATCCTGACAGCAAGTGCTGCCAGCGCCACAGTATCAGAAGGGATCGGATTGTTGGCTGTCTACTCAGCCGGCCTTGGCGTGCCATTCCTCATCGTTGCGGCTTTTACGGAGCAGGTTGCGGCCCGTCTGCGTGCCATCGGCTCTGTCGGGCGACGGCTCCATCAGGTGGCGGGGGGGATTATGGTCGTTATGGGGCTCACTATGATGACCGGACAGCTCAGTGCTTTCTCATGGTGGCTCTTGGAAACCTTCCCGATGCTGGGGCGGATCGGCTGAACTTTATTTGGAACCTTCCAGGGCTGGAAAGTGATTGTCCTCTTATAGGGTTAGTTTCGACCAGCAATAGATAGGGAAAAGAGATGATGGACGGTGATATGATGGGCGGCGGGATGATGTTTGGGATGGGGATCGGCTGGCTTTTGATCATCGTGATCCTCATTTTGGTGATCGCAGCTCTGGTTAAATATCTACGCAAGTAAAGCAGGAGACTGGCAATGAAGGAGTCCGACAAGCCAGTCATCGTCGTCACCGGTTCAAGCGGCTACCTCGGGGCGGCGGTCGTCAAACGATTGCACGAAAAATACCGTGTCGTTGGACTGGACCGCCATTCACCGCCTCATCCCCCGCATCAGGCCGAATGTATCTGCTTTGCTGGATACCTCATTCCTCGAACTGCCCAGCCCCTGTCATGCTTTTTTGAGCAGACGGTTCTCGAGTGTTAGGTCGGCCGCGCATTCTTTCAGAGCCATGGCTTCCGATCTCAACTCCTTCACCTCAGGGATGTCGCCTGACGCGCTGTCTCGCCGGAAAGACGACGATTTCCAGTCTCAAGGAATTCCTTCGACCAAGTGCAGTACAGGCTGTCAGAGATGCCCTTGCGGCGACATAACGCCGAGATGCTTTCCTCCCCGCGCAATCCGGCTAAAACAATTCTGATTATCTCCTCCGCCGAGTAGGTCTGGCGGTCTTACGGCGGAAGTTCTTGACCAGCTTGTTTGCTGCGTCTTTCGATGTTCCGGGCTTCTTGTTCATCTTCGCTCCTTAAAAGCTACGATGAACCAAAAACACTCCGTCGTTCAAATTCTAAAATCTGTCCCCCGGGGTGCTGGCGTCAGGCAGCGGACGCTTAACGATCGAAGCGTTACGCTAGCGTAAAGACGTTGGTGCGACTTCAAAAATAGATTGGAGAAACCGACAAGGATTGGTCCCAATACATTTCAGTATGACGCACAACTCGACCACATCTAAACGACGTTCTCCCAACTCATACTTGGCTACGTAAGAAGGAGGCTTTCCTAGCATTTTCGCAAGCTCAGCTTGTGAAAGTGCTGCAGCCTTCCGGCTTTCGATCAATTTTTTGCGGAAAACCAAGTATGTCTCCGTGTGCGCGGCGCCTGCCAATGTTTTGCTCCAATCGTGCTCGACAGGGTGCAATACGTTGGTTAGTCAGGCACTCCCAAAATAGGAGTGATTCGTGTCCCCAATAAATGGCCAACTTTCTGCCCTCGGTCTAAGCAATGATCTTGTTCTGCCCTTTTTACTCGTTTGGTATGGTTGGCTTTCTAAAGAGCAAGCTGGCGTTGCGAAAAAGCGGCGGCTCATAGTTATCAAGTGCAAGCTATCTGCCGAACCTGATGGAGGGCGTGCGTTTCTAACAGAGCGCGGGAGACGCAAGTTAAAAGCTTTTTTTGCAACCGACGTAGATCACGAAATGGCGTACGTTTATGCTACCTATCTAAAGGAGTACGGCAAGGTCAGCTCTGATCGTTGGTGCATGTACGCGGGCACTCCTCTCGGAGGCGGAGCAAGCGGGTTTGATTGGTATCACAATAAGGAAAATCTCATGCCATAAGGGCTTTTCGCTGACCTGCTCCCCTTAGTCCGCTATTTTGAGTTAGCTCTGTTCAGGTCTGGGTCTTTTACTAACCGTTGGTGATGCTCTCACGGAATGAGCCCGTCGAGGCTCGTGTGTGGGCGATGGGGATTGTAGTCCTCGCGCCAGGCAGAGAGCAGGTCCCGGGCTTGGCGCAGGTCGGCGAACAAATGCTCGCTGAGGCATTCGTCCCGCAGACGGCCATTGAAGCTTTCCACGAAGCCGTTCTGCATAGGTTTTCCGGGGGCGATGTAGTGCAATTCGACGCATCGCTCCTCCTGCCATTGCAAGATGGTGTTCGATGTTAGCTCCGTTCCATAGCACGTAGGGAAGAAGCGCCGCTGAGAGGTTCTAGCAGCTTCCGCAACCCTCAAATTGCGCAGCGGCTAGCCATAACCGGGTCTCAGGTCTCAACAGTGGTTTTGCATAACCACACCGCTGAGGAGACCGGCAATGGCGGCTATCTATGCTACCCTTGTCAACCGTGTTGGTCGCCATCGACATGAGGTTCTGATCAGCACTCCCGGCAAGTAGCGCCGCCGCCGCATATCGATCATGAACACGCTGGAAGATTTCGACCGCTTAGCCATAAATCCCGCCAGCTACGCCCGCAACAAGAGCTGCGGTTTGCCGGGAAGGCCCAGTAGGTCAGCCCACATCACACGTGAGCAAAATCGTGTTACTCGACTGGTTGTCGGTACATCTGTGGAATCACCACATACAAATCGACATGGCCGACACACTATTACTGCGGCGCAACGGCTGCGCACCGAACCGACCCGATCTGAGAAATCTGCAAACAGACACACCTTTCAATCTTGTGAGCCCGAGATTCTGGGTGGAAAACTCTGTATCACCTATTAGGTGACGATCTGGACGCTCGCCGATAGGTTGCGATTGGGAAGAAAAAAAATATACCCATGGAGAATACTGTTAAGGTTGCAGTTTCAGAACGCGCCGATCTACCTGATTATAAAGAAAATTTACTCGCTCACTCACTCACCGGGTAGAAAAACAAGTTAAATACGATTTCAGCCTGGATCAAGGCGATGCGCGGCTCCGACCCGGACGCAGCACTGCATTATCTGGCCCATCTCATCCATGCCGGGGAAGACCCGCGCTTCCTGGCAAGGCGGTTGATGATCCACGCTTCTGAAGATGTGGGATTGGCCGACAACACCGCGTTGCAGACGGCTGTGGCCGCGGCCTCCGCAGTAGAGAAGATTGGCTACCCCGAGGCACAGATCGTGTTGGCTCATGCGTGCTTGCATATCGCCCGGGCGCCCAAGTCGAACTCCGCCTGCCGGGGTATCTCGGCCGCCATGGCCGCGGTGCAATCGCAGCCTCAAGTGGTGATCCCGAAACATCTGCGTGATGCCCATTACAAAGGTGCCGAGGCGCTGGGGCATGTGGGCTACAAGTTCCCTCACAATGATCCGCGCGGCTGGGTCGAGCAGGAGTATGTGCCCGGGCTGCGTCGCGGCACCTATTACCAGAGCGATGCGCGCGGGGGGGCATCGTTTGAGAACCGCGCCGATGAGTTCTGGAAGCAGGTCACGGGTAAAGTTCAGCCGAAGACATTCGGCTGAACTCTATCCGGGCAGAAACAACACCGTCAGATCTTGGGTGAAATCTCTTTGAGGACCTGCCGCAGCACCCAGGCTCCCATCCCAAAGTGCTCATGACCGGCCTGATTGATATGGGAGATGCCGTTGATGGCATTCTTCAGGTCATACCCGAACGCAACGTTTGATGCTTTTCGCATCATTAGGCGCCCATGCTCCGTACCATATCCAGCCTCATGAAGAACCAGCAACTCGAGAAATCCAGGGGATTTCGAGACCTCCTGGATGACCTCGCGCGGTATATCCGTGATGTCTTTATATCCCTCTTTGGGCACGAGATGGGGCGGGATACCGATGCCAAGTTTTGCAGCATCCGAGATGCGCTCGAAGAAGTTCGGCTCATCCTCCCCGAAGAAGCTACGCACGCCCTCCACAATTCCCCAAATAACGTCCCGCCTCCTTTGCGCTGAGAAACCCGGACTATCCGGGGATAAAGCGTATGCCATATATCGCTCGCGCATCGTCATGCTTGCCCGGAGTTTTTGGCGGGGATTGCCGCCTTTGACAGGATCAGCAGGATCTTTGAGGTAGCACAATCCAAAGGACAGATCGAACATCCTCAGCAAAGACCATCGCGCAGTGACTTCAGTTGGCGCCTCCGCGCACATCTCCTCCTCATGCTGACGCGCGCGCAGGGTGGACCAGTTTTTCAAGCCTTCCATATGGGCGAGGCGTTCAAGGGCCTGCGAATGGCTCATCTCGATGCCGTCTGACTTCAGCATAGTACGGAGGCGAGTTGCCCGCGCCTTGCAGGCCTCAATCTGACTGACGGCATGGATTGGGCCGCCTTTTAGACGGCGCCTTTTCCAATAATGGTCGAGATACGAATGCTGTGCTGCGGTTGCAAGACTTCCTTCACGACCGCGTTCGACAGCGAACTTCGCCTCATCGATGTCTCGATAGACCCCGTCACGCAATAAGATTTCAACAGCAAGAACTGCGGATCTTTCCTGGCCGTATCGACCAATGATGAGGACGCGCCTGCCGGGCGTTGTCATCAGGGTTGGCAAGGCGTCAATATCACGTGACAGGTAATCTTTCGGGCAAGGCCATTGTCCCTCTGGGGTTTGGTGCAGCTTGGCAGTGATGACTGCCCTTTGAAGGGCCATCATTGAACTTTTTGCGCCGATGTTTTTTTGCTCTTTGACTGTTGGGATCACAATGATGTCCGTCGGCTTCCAGTCGCGAATGACGGCCAGGTCGGCATCGAGATCACGATCCCAGGCGCCGCGGGGCGAGAACTCCTTCTTACCGGGGAAGAAGGTGATAGCCAGGGCTTGATCTGTGCGTCCTTCAGGCAGCGCAATTTCTGAGATAAGCAGTGGATGCGTTTTCGAAGTCCGTGTTTTTGGTGTGTCAGTCATGATGAAGTCTCCGCAGTAAAGACCCGGCGCAGGGGGCTCATAAGGTTGTTGAAAGAGGCTTGCGCCGTGAGGTTAACCGGGTCCGGGCGCGACATTGCATCGTGCAGATCGAAGCGCTCTAGGAGAGAGGCAATGATTTCCAGGCCTTCGCGACCTTCTTGGGTGCCTGCGCCAGACTGGTGCAGCAGTAAAAGTTCAGCAAAGCCAGCTTCTTCGCACATGACGCGCAGCGTGTTGTCCGGGATTTCCAAAGCCGTCCAAAAACCCGTCTCCGGCGCCAAGTCGCGCGGGACGCCGCGGCCAAAGGTCAGGGCATCGCTCAGTCTTTGGACGAGATCGGGAGCATCAGCCCCAAAGATGCCAGTTACAGCCGCGACAAGTCGCGCAGCATGGCGGGCCTGTTCTCGACCGCAACTTTCCCGGACAAGCCTGGGAAAGAGGTTTACGTCAAAGGCCGATCTGTGGGTTTTCCCGGACAAGCTTGTTGTTGGATTGGGGGTGTCGTGAGGTGCGTCGTTTGACGGCACAGATTTCGCTCGTGCAAGCATGATAAAGCATCCTTCGATGAAGGGGATCTGGATGGCGATGGACCCGTTGCCGCGCAGATCCCGGACAAAGAAGAGGGCATGACTGCTGACGAAGAAGAGCTTTGTATCGACCTGTTTCGCCATA